>ERZ772881.724-NODE-724-length-34771-cov-4.282147_pt1 | contig 34771 bp, 29 predicted proteins | sample MGYA00580581_ERZ772881 | MGnify/ENA primary metagenome ERZ772881 (study PRJEB29015, sample SAMEA2737668) | human gut metagenome | biome: human gut; feature: human-associated habitat; material: faeces | place: China | collected 2012 ...
ATTTGCACAGCAGCCATCTGCACTGGGGTGTGGAACCAGTGTTCCCCGCCTTCCATGATCGTCAGATGCGCCCCGCTTTCCTGACGGAAGCGCTCGATCATGGTGCGGCTGGTCAGGGCATCCCTGTCACCATACAGCACCTGCGTGCGGCCATGCCAGTGCAGCGGATGTTCCCGCACCCAGCACAGATACGGCCATGAGAGGGTCTCCCCAAGATCCGTGGGGATCTCCCCTGCCCGGTGCAGCTGTTCCTCGGTCACATGGGCATATTGCATCATATTCGTGATGAGAGCTTCCATATCCACCACCGGAGAGACCAGCAGGGCCTGTTCCGCTGCCACGCCGGACAGCTTGTTGAGGATTTCATAGAGGATCTTGTAGCCCAGGTAGCTCATCCCGATTTCGTAGGTGTCTGGAAAGGCCAAACAGAAGGCCACTTCCGTTTCACTTTCCGGCTTGACGATGCTGCCGAACTCCATGCCGGTGTAGCGAGCCGGTTTTTCTACAGCACTGAGTATATCGATGGGTAAATCTTTTCGCATAATTTCTCCTTAATGAAAGCGCAGAGTCTGGTGATGGGCATTGATATTCAGCAGCAGGGTCACCATCAGCATGTTGGTGGTCAGAGAGCTGACCCCATAGCTCATGAAGGGCAGAGGGACCCCGGTGACCGGCATGATGCCGCTGGTCATGCCCACATTGACCAGGATATGGAACAGGAACATAGAGACTGCTCCCACTGCCAGCAATGTCCCAAAATCATCAGAAGCGTGCATGGCGATGGACAGCCCCCGGTAGATCACCACTCCGTACAAGAGCAGGATGAGGGTGGTCCCGATAAAACCGAATTCTTCCCCGGCCACGGCAAAGATGAAGTCCGTATGGTTTTCCGGCAGGAAATTGAGCTGGCTCTGAGTCCCGGCAAAGAGCCCTTTGCCGGTGAACAGGCCGGATCCGATGGCAATCATGGACTGGATCACGTGGTAGCCGCTGCCGTAAGGTTCCAGTCCCGGATTCAGGAACACCCGGATCCGGTTCCGCTGGTATTCATGGAGCAGCTTCCAGACCAAAGGGGCCGAGGCCAAGCCCAGGCCTCCCATAATCAGGAAATAGCGGATCCGGAAACCGCAGACCACCATGGTGCCCAAAAGGATGGCCAGGAAAACCAGAGAAGTCCCCAGGTCTGGCTGCTTCATGACAAACAGGAAGGGCAGCAGCACATAGCCGAACACCGGCAGCCAGCTGCGGAAATCCGTCAAGAGAGGAAGCCGGTCGTCCACATAGGACGAAAGCCCGATGATCATGATGGCCTTGGCGAATTCACTGGGCTGGATGCTGATAGGCCCCACCTGGAGCCACCGCTGGGCACCCAGGGCACTTTTCCCCACCAGCATCACTGCCAGCAGCATAAGGATGTTGAAGACGTACAGGGGCCGGGCCAGACTCTTCAGGATCCGGTAATCGAAGCGCAGGAGAAAAGCTCCCACCACCAGGTTGATGCCTGCAAAGCTCAGCTGGCGCAGCACAAAGCTGTACCGGCGGGGCCCAGGGATATTGGCATGGGTGGCACTGCCGATCAGGACCACCCCGATGCAGATCAGAGCCAGGACACTGAACAGCAGCGGCTTATCGATTTTCCGAAAATATTTTTTCCATGAGTGATACCAACGCATATTGTCTCCTTATTTCTTGGTTCCCTGCCGCCGTACCCGGGGATCCGTAAAGACGTATTCCAGGATGCTCTTGACAATCGGCGCTGCGGAAATGGTCCCGTAACTCCCCTGCTCCACGATGCAGACCACCACCAACTGGGGTTTCTTGGCCGGGGCATAGGCGATGAACCAGCCGTGTTCCAGTCCGTGGGGATTTTCGGCCGTACCGGTCTTGCCGGCTACAGGCACAGGCAGGTTCTTCAAGAAGGCAGCCGTCCCCCCTTCTTCCGTTACGGCTTCCAGGCCTTCCTGGATCAGTTTCAGGGTGGATTCAGAAATAGGCAGCTTTCCTTCTTCTTCCGGTTCGAAGGTCTTGGCCACGCTGCCGTCATCATTGAGGATCTTGCTGACCAGATGGGGTTTGTACCGTTTCCCGTCGGTGGCCACGGCACTGAGCATTTCCGCCACCTGGATGGGAGTGGCCAGGGTAAAGCCCTGACCGATGGCCGTATTGAAGGTATCTCCCAAATACCAGTCATCATCAAAGACTTTTTTCTTGTAGGCAGGAGTGGCGATCAGCCCCTGGGCTTCCCCATGGAGGTCGATCCCGGTGGTTTCCCCGAAGCCGAATTCCCGGGCGTATTTGTCCAGGAGGTCGATGCCCACCCGGTTCCCCATTTCATAGAAATACACGTTGTCAGAGGCCGCCAGGGCCCGTTTGAAGTTGATATAGCCCAGAGCTTCTCCGCCTGCATTCCGCATATCGATGAGCCAATGACGGCCGGAGTCATAAATCAGTTCCTCCGGAGTCACTTTCTTCTCTTCCAAGGCGGCAGACCCTGTGACAATCTTGAAAGTGGAACCGGGGGGATATTCTCCGGCGATGACCTTGTCCGTCATGGGATGGAAAGGATCCGTGGTCAAGTATTTCCAATTCTTTTCACTGATTCCGTTGACGAACCAGTTGGGATCGAAGCCCGGACGGGAAACCAAGGCTTTCACTTCTCCGTTGTTGGGGTCCAAGGCCACTACCGCGCAGCCCCGTGCTCCGATGGCTTTCAGCTGCCGGTCCACAGCTTCTTCTGCGATCCGCTGGAGCTTGGCATCGATGGTGAGCACCAATCCCTGTCCCGGTTTGGGATCCACTTTGTCCATGATCTGGACCACACGTCCGGCCACATCCACTTCCTCCCGGTAGCTTCCGTCTTCTCCCCGGAGGTAGGAATCATAGTAATTTTCCAGGCCGAATTTCCCGATGATATCTCCTGCCTTCAGTTCGCTGTACGCCCCTTGGAAAATTTCATAGTCGCTGATTTCTCCCACATAGCCCAGGGCATGGACGGCCAGCCCCTTGTTGGGATAGTTCCGGACAGGCTGGACTTCCAGCATCACTCCAGGGAGATAGCGGAGATTCTCTTCTACTTTGTCCACCACATCCGGCGAAGCATTCCGGACCAGGCGGATAGGTTCTGAACTGCCCCCGGAAAGCCGGATCGTCTCCTTGATTTCATCCAGAGGGATATGGAGGAGCTGGGACAGCCGTTCCAGCGTCTCTTCCGGATAGGCGTCCGTCCGGCGGACCAGGGAAACCATGACCCCAGGCTTGTTGTTGGCCAATTCTTCCCCGTTGCAGTCATAGATGATCCCCCGGGGTGCCAAGATCCGGGTATACCGGGTCCGGTTCCCTTCTGCCTGGCGCCGGTAATAGGCCCCTTTCAGGATCTGGAGATAAAACATGCGTCCGATGAGGACCAGGATGATCAGGATCCCGGCCAGCATCATGAATTCCAAACGGTAAGCGAATTTTTTGTTCAGCACGGCAGTCTCCTATAGATGATAATAATAATCCATACGGCTGCGGACCCGTTTCTTCAGCTTGTGATAGCAAAACCACAGGATTGGAGCAGCGATCAGATTCCAGCCCATGCATTTCAGGGTAGATACGGCCAAGGGCAGGAGGGGAAGCCAGCGCCCCAGGGCTACGCACAGGAACAGGCCCCGTGCCACTTGGAGCAGCAGGGTCACCATCCCGGTGAGGATCAGATAGGTGGGCAGCCGGTCGGCGAACATATTCATCCGGTTCTTCCCCACCAGATAGCCGATCAGTGTCCGTGTCACCAGATGCCAGCCAAAATAGCTGAAAGTGACAATGTCCAATAAAGCGCCAATACCCAGTCCGTACACTGCGCCTTTCCGCTTCCCCTGGTCCATGGCATAGAGCAGGAGGAACAGCAGCAGCAGGTCTGGGGACTGGGTGGTATTGAAAAAGAGGAACCAGTGATTTTCCAAAGTGAACAGGAACAAGGTGAACAGCAGCCAGGCAAAGGCGATCAGTACCATCATTTCCCTCCTTTGCCAGGTTGGGCATCCGGGTCTTTCCCTTCCTTGCGCAGGAAATCAGCAAAGCCCTGGAAATTGGTGATAACCCGGGCTTCTTCCAGATGGCCGTAGTCCACAGAAGGAGCGATGGTGGCCATTTTGGTCAGCCCTCCCGTATCCATCTGCACATCTTCTACGGTACCGATGACCAGTCCTTCCGGATGGTAGCCGCTGTACCCGCTGGTCACGATGGTGTCTCCCGGCAGGATATCCGCATTGCGGCTCAGGTTCCGCATTTCCAGCAGAAGATCCGGCCCGGCCACCCCATTGACGATACCGGCAGCCCGGGAATCTCCCCGGAGATTCAGGCCTCCGATCCGGCTGCGGGGGCTGGAGATCAGCAGGACCTTGGCCATGTGGGGATAGACTCCGTCCACAATGCCGATGAGCCCGGAAGCATTGACTACAGGCATATTCACCTGGAGTCCGTCTCCCTGGCCCTTATCGATGAGGATCACATCCTTGAAATCTCCCAGATCCCGGCTGATCACCTGGGCGGAAACCATCTTCCACTGGGGATGGAGATTGCTGAACTTCAGCAGTTTCCCCAGACGCTCATTCTCCGCTTTCATGCCAAGCAGTTCCACATTGCTCTGCCGAAGCTCTTCATTTTCTTTCTTCAGGGCCGCATTTTCCTTTTCCAGGGAAGATTTTGACGCAAAATAGTTCCCGGAGCCCTTCACACCGCTGCCGATTCCTCCCACTACAAAGCTGATGGGCCGGGTCAGCGTGGAAAGCACCGTATTCACAGCCGGAAAACGGTGGAATGCATCCCAAAGCAGGCTTCCTGCCAGCAGCAGGACAACCAGCAGGACTCCCAGTCTGACTTTCTGTTCCTTCCTCATAGGCAATGCTCTTCTCCCTATTATACGTTCCGGCGAAGGCGCTGCCCTCTCCGGAACAGATTCATATGCCCGGCAGCGATGCCGGTCCCTTTGGCCACACAGGAAAGGGCATCTTCCGCCACCCAGACCTTCAGGCCTGTTTCCCGGCCCAGCAGCCAGTCAAAATTCCGCAGCAGGGCACCTCCGCCGGTAAGGACGATGCCTTGTTCCACCACCTCCCGGGCCAAAAGGTCCGGAAGCTGTTCCAGCAGGGTCCGGACACAATCTACCATCCGATGGACCGGTTCCCACAGGGCTTCCCGCATCTGGTTCTGATCGATGGTCACACTCCGGGGCAGGCCGGTGATCAGGTCCCTTCCCCGCAGGTCCATAAAAGCCGGCGGAGCCGTTTCCCGCACTGTGCCGATTTCGATTTTCGCCTGTTCGGCCTGGAGGCTCCCGATAAGAAGATTATACTTTTTCTTGCTGTACTGGACAAGGGCATCATCCAGGCTCCGGCCTCCGCACCGGAGCAGCCGGGAAAGAGCTACCTTCCCCTGGGCCAATACGGCGGCTTCCGTAGCCCCCGCTCCCAGTTCCACCACCATGCAGGCTTTGGCTTCCCGTACCGGGATCCCGGCTCCCAGGGCCGCGGCCAGAGGAGCTTCCAAAAGGTACGCTTCCCCGGCACCGGCTTCCATGGCCGCATCCAGAACAGCTCTCCGCTCCACGCTGTTGACTCCGCAGGGGACACTGATCACCAGCCGGGGCCGGAGCAGAGGCCGTCTGCCCAGAGCCTGGTGCAGGAACCCTTTCAGCATGAGCTTGGCATAGTCGAAATCCGCAATGACCCCATCCTGGAGGGGCCGTTTCACTTCGATTCCGGACGGGGTCCGTCCCTGCATCTGCCGGGCTTTCTTTCCCTGGGCCAGGATTTTCCCCCGGCGGGTCTCCACGGTCACTATAGAAGGCTCATCCAGGACGATTCCTTCTTCCTTCAGACAGATCCGGGTATGGTCCGTCCCCAGATCCACCCCCATGTCCGTGGAGAATGATCCCAGCAGATCCAGCATTCTCTTCTACCCCCTTTTACATCAAACCATGTTCTTTGAAACTGTAATAAATCCCATCCCCGATGATCAAATGATCCACCAAAGGGATCCCCATGACTTTTCCCGTTTCCCAGAGGGTCTTCGTCAGTTCCCTGTCCTCCCGGCTGGGCGTAGGATCCCCGGAGGGATGGTTGTGGACCGCCAGGATGGCAGCCGCATGGTGGAGCAGCGCCGGTGCAAAAGCTTCCCGGGGATGGACCACGGAAGCATTGAGGGAGCCCTCCGAAACAGGCTCGATGCCGGTCACCTTTCCCTTGCTGTTCAGCAACACCACCAGGAAATGTTCATGGTTTTCGTACCGGAGCCGGGGCATCACCAGCATGGCCCCGTCTTCTGGGCAATGGATGGTCTGGAAAGGCTGGCTTTCTGCTTCCGCCAGCCTCCGCCCCAGTTCCAGGGCTGCCAGGATCACCGCAGCCTTGGCCGGCCCGATTCCTGGAATCCGGGTCAGTTCCCGGACATCCTGGGTCCTGGCCAGACGGGCATCCTTCATAAGATCTCCGGTCAGTTCCCGAGCGATATCCAAGGCTGAATGGTCTTTCCGTCCGCTGCCGATCAAAATCGCCAGCAGTTCCGTAATGGTCAGGGCTTCCGGTCCATGGGCCATCAGCCGTTCACGAGGCCGCTCCTCCGGAAGCATTTCCCGTATGAGATAGTGCGTCATTTTCTGTCACATCCAGTTCTGCAAAGAGTTTTTTCAAGGCTGCTAAAGGAAGTCCTACCACATTGCTATAGGACCCGTTGATGGTCGGGATGAAAAGAGCGGCTCTCCCCTGGATGCCATAAGCTCCGGCTTTATCCAGAGGCTCACCGGTACGGATATATCCTGCGATGTCTTCCTCGGAAAGAAGAGAAAACTGCACCTGGGTGGTCTCCACATGGGTCAGCACTTTTCCCCGATAGAACAGGGCCAGACCCGTAAGGACCTGATGGCTCCTTCCGCTGAGTTTCCGGAGCATGGCAGCGGCCTCCTGCCGGTCCCTGGGCTTCCCCAGGATTTCCCCGTCCAAGGCCACCACCGTATCCGCTGCCAGGATGGGAACCTGATCTCCCAGCCGACTGCATACGTCCTGTCCTTTGGCCAGAGCATTGTGACAGACCAGATGGGCCGGATCCCGGTCCGTTTTCTCTTCCTCACTGCGGCTCACCACCACCCGGGGCTCCAAGCCGATCTGCCGGAGCAGTTCCAGACGGCGGGGGGAGCCGGATGCCAGAATCAGTTCCATGGGCTCCTCCTAAAATTTGTGGAACAGGATCCCTGCCAGGATCATGCCCAGGATGGCTGCCAGATTGGGGGAAAAATCCAGTCCCACAGTCAGTTTCGCAATATACAGGTCAAAAACCGACGGGGGGACGGTGAGCACCTGGTATTTCCGTACCAGATAATCAGTGGCCCAACCCAGAGGCTGGGACGCCTGCAGGCTGTCCCCCAGGAGCCCCCCTATGACAGCTCCCGCCGCCAGGACCAGGAGCAGGGTCAGATGATTTTTCCCCAGCATCGGTCAGACCTCCACCTTTTTCCCCTTGGCATCATAGATCTCTCCATCACTGTAATAGCCGGTGATGGTCCATTGTTCCACTTTGGCATGGACGCTCTTCCGGAAATTCCGGGCATAGTACAAGCCCAAAGCCAGCCATACCACCATGCTGAGCACCACCATCTGCCAGACCGGGATGGAAAAGAAATGGGCAATGGCCCGGCCAAAAAGAGCCCCAGCCAATGCGGTCAGAGCCGGGATCCCCCAGATGATCATCTTCATTTTCTTCTCATCCAAGGTCTGTTTCCCCACGATGACCCGGGTCCCCTGTTTGGCTTTGCAGGCATTCCAGCAGTCCAGCAGTTTCGGCCGCTGTTCTCCCGGTCTCTGTTCGATTTTAACTTTGGCGCGCTGTTTGTTCACCGCAATGATTTTTCCCACATAGATGTTGCTCATGTCCTTAACTCCTTTATTCTGGAAAATCTAAAAACTGGTTGGGATACCGCCGGGCCAGCTGGTCGATCAGTGCATCGCTGGATTTGAATAGCAGAGCGCACAGTTTCCCCTTCTCCCGGTATACCAGGATCCTTTGGGGACGGGGGTCCAAGGAAGAATAGCGATGCACATACTTTTTGATGGCGGTTTTTCGGAAGAAACTCTTTTTATAATGATTGGAAAAACTTTCCAAATCCTTCAGATAGACTGTCATACGCCGTTCCAGTCCCAGGCCGTACATGACCACGATCAGCCGGTCTCCAGTCAGACAGAGGCTGTACTGGAAAAGGCAGCGCCAGCACCAGAGGATGACGAACAGGAAATTGTAGCCCCACCCCATCAAGCTGAACTGGCCCAGGCCAAAGGTATGGTATCCTTCATAGGCCCAGCTGACGGCAATCAGGGCCAGGACTCCCCACTGGAACCTTTTCCGCCCGGAGCTGCTCTCTGAATATTCCTTATATCCTTCCAACTTCTTCTCCTTTGCGCTTTCCGCATAATTAAAAAAAACATATCCCATTTATTATAACAAAAAATCCTTTAATAGAAAGGCGTTTTCTGCAAAAAAAAGAGCTGCTGCCGAAGCAACAGCTCAAAAAACTCCTGTTTTTTATTTGCCTCCGACCATAGCCAGCATGGTACCGGCTGCAACAGCCGTACCGATAACCCCGGCCACGTTGGGGCCCATGGCATGCATCAGCAGGAAATTTCCAGGATCAGCCTGCTGTCCCACGACCTGGGACACACGGGCAGCCATAGGTACTGCAGATACACCGGCAGACCCGATTAGCGGGTTGGTCTTGCCACCGTCCAGCTTGCTCATCAGTTTGCCGAACAGCACACCGCCGGCAGTACCGCCGATGAAGGCAACCAGGCCCAGGCAGATGATCTCGATGGTCTGGACCGTCAGGAAGCTTTCGGCTTTCATAGTCAAACCAGTACCGGTGGCCAGCATGATGGTGACACTGTTCATCAGGGCATTTTGTGCCGTATCAGACAAGCGGTCCATACAGCCGGATTCCGTGAACAGGTTCCCCAGCATCAGCATCCCGATCAAAGAGCAGACGGAAGGCAGCAGCAGGGAAATGAAAATAGTGGTGACAATGGGGAACACCACTTTTTCGAAGTGGGTCACTGTACGCAGCTGAGCCATTCTGATCTTCCGTTCTTCTTTCGTGGTGAAGAGCTTCATCACAGGGGGCTGGATCAGCGGCACCAGGGACATGTAAGAGTAGGCAGCCACGGCGATGGCACCCAGCAGATGGGGAGCCATCTTGGAAGCCAGGTAAATGGAAGTCGGGCCGTCAGCACCCCCGATGATCCCAATGGCGGAAGCTTCCTTCACATCAAAGCCCAGGAGCATGGCACCCAGCAGTGCCACGAACACACCGATCTGAGCAGCAGCGCCCAGCAGCAGGGTCTTGGGATTGGCAATCAGGGGACCAAAGTCCGTCATGGCACCTACGCCCATGAAAATCAGCGGAGGGAAGACTTCGTATTTGATCCCGCCCAGGATCAGCTGCATAACACCAGGGTCCGTCTCGAAACCGGTACGAGGCACGTTGGCCAGAATGCACCCGAAAGCGATCGGGCTCAGCAGCAGGGGCTCAAAGCCCTTCACGATGGCCAGGTAGAGCAGTACACAGCCTACCAGCATCATGACGGCATTGCCCAAGGTAAAAGCCACAAAACCACTGTCTTGGATGACAGAGGTCAGGGCTACCACAAAAGCATCCATGTAATAAATCCTCCTTTATGAGCGGAGACGCAATTAGAGAATGACCATTACGTCGCCGGTGGTTACGGTATCGCCAGCGTTGACGCGGACTTCGGAAACCGTACCATCTTCAGGAGCCATGATTTCGTTCTGCATCTTCATAGCTTCCAGGATCAGCAGAACATCGCCGGCTTCCACTTTGTCGCCAGCTTTTACGTTAACGGACAGGATCTTCCCAGGCATAGGAGCTTCCACCGTCACAGCGCCGGCAGGAGCAGGAGCAGCAGCCGGTTTAGCAGCCGGAGCGGGGGCAGCGGCGGGAGCCGGAGCAGGAGCAGCTGCAGGAGCAGGAGCAGCCACAGGAGCGGCAGCAGGAGCAACGGGAGCAGCGGGAGCAGCGGGAGCAGCAGGAGCAGCGGTGACAGCGCCGCCGACTTCTTCAACTTCTACAGTGTACACAGTGCCGTTGACGTTAACATTGAATTTTCTCATGAGAATACCCTCCTAAAATTGTTCTTGAACAGTAAAATCCACAAGTTTGCAGGCCGTCCCTCAACAGCCTGTTAAAAGAAATGATGAGGCAGCGCCATGGGTTCCATCTTCTTCTTGTGTTCGGCGATGGCAGCCGTCAGGGCCGCTGCGATCATATCGTCTTCATCCTGGACCATGGCCAGGACCGCTGCCATTGCAGCCACTTTCTCTTCGTCCTGTCGTTTGCTGGCTGCTGCAGAAGCGGCTGGCTTAGCAACTACAGGCTTTTTTTTTCCTTGCACTTTCTTGGTGGGGTCGATGGCATGGATGATGTTCATCAGGATCCCCAGCACAATCAGCACACCGAATACGATGGTCATATTGATCATCATAATCAGCCAAGGATTGTCTGTCATGAATGTTTCACCTCTTTTCCCTTATGATGAATGGTTTATATCAAAATCACAGCGGAATGTTACCGTGTCTCTTTGTTGGCCGGTCTTCCTGCTTTGATTTTAACATACGCAGCGCTTTGATCAGGATCGGACGGGTGGTCTTGGGTTCGATGACCATTTCCACCATGCCGTGCTTGGCCGCATAATAGGGCGTCGCAAAGTTATCGATGTATTCCTGGGTCTTTTGCTCCACATCCGGATCATGCCGGAAAATGATCTTGGCAGCCCCCTGGGGTCCCATGACGGCGATTTCAGCCGTAGGCCAGGCAATCACGTGATCCGCTCCCAGATCCTGGGCACACATGGCCAGGTAGGCTCCCCCGTAGGCTTTCCGGGTGACCAGAGTGATCTTGGGCACGGTGGCTTCGCAGTAAGCATACAGCATCTTGGCCCCATGCCGGATGATCCCGCCATATTCCTGATCCGTGCCCGGCAGGAAGCCAGGGACATCTACGATATTGATCAGAGGGATCTTGAACGCATCACAGAAACGGATGAACCGGGCCGCTTTGTCAGAAGCATTGATATCCAGGCAGCCGGCCATGATCCGGGGCTGGTTGGCGATGATCCCCACGGTAGAACCGTCCAGCCGTGCCAGGCAGGTGATGATGTTCCGGGCATACATCCGATGGGGTTCCACATATTCTCCGTTGTCCACGATGCTCCGGATCACCTTGTACATGTCGTAGGGCATCTGGGAGCCATCAGGGATGATGGTATTCAGGCTTTCGTCCATCCGGTAGGCACTGTCTCCCGTATCGTAGACTGGCGGGTTCTCCCGGTTGTTGCTGGGCAGGAAGCTGAGCAGATAGCGGATCTGCTCCAGGCAGTCCGCATCGTTTTCAGCCGGGAAGTCGGCCACCCCGCTGCGGGTGCAGTGGGTAAAGGTGCCTCCCAGGTCTTCCTGGCCCACTTCTTCCCCGGTCACGGTCTTCACCACTTCCGGCCCTGTAATGAACATCTTGGAATTTTTCTTCACCATGAAGATGAAATCCGTCAGAGCCGGGCTGTATACCGCGCCTCCGGCGCAGGGCCCCATGATGGCAGAAATCTGCGGGATCACCCCGGAAGACAGGGTGTTCTGCTTGAACATCTTGCCGAAGCCGGCCAGGGCATCGGTAGCTTCCTGGATCCGGGCACCGCCGGAATCTGCCATGCCTACGATGGGGGCCCCGGTTTTCAGGGCCATGGCCTGGACTTTGGCAATCTTGTTGGCATGCATCTCCCCCAGAGAACCGCCTTCCACGGTGAAATCCTGGGCAAAGACGAACACTGTCCGTCCGTTAACCGTGCCGTAGCCTGTCACCACGCCGTCCCCTGCCAAATATTTCTTTTCTTGGCCGAAGTTCGAGCAGCGATGTTCTACAAATTTATCCAGTTCTACAAAACTTCCCTCATCTAAGAACGAGTTTATCCGTTCATGGGCTGTCATTTTACCGGCATCATGCTGTTTTCCGACTCTTTTCGCACCGCCGCCTGCTTCGATTTTTTCATAGCGGTCGAACATATCTTGGATCTTTTCTTGTGTCGTCAAAAATACGCACCTCCTTCAGGGATATTACAACGAAACTAAAACACGGTAATTGTAACATAAATACCACCTTGTTACCACCGATTTTCGGAAAATTTCGTTGGAAAGTCCCTTTATTTCACTTCCATGGTCCCAGTTTTAAGCATTCTTTCATGGAAGGAGAAGGCTTCGGACAGGATGTGCGGAGTCTGGCTGTTGTGGCAGGCAGCGCAGGCCCGTTCGAAATAATCCCGCAGGATGGGCTGGTATCTGGGGCTGGCGATCTGATCGATGATGATCGGAGCCCGTTCTTTCGGAGACAGGCCTCTCAGGTCGGCCACGCCCCGTTCGGAAACGATGACATCCACATCGTGTTCGTTGTTGTCGATGTGGGAGCAGAAAGGCACCACAGAACTGATCTGTCCGTTCTTCCGTTCCGATTCCGCAAAGAAGATGGACAGGTAGCCGTTCCGGGCAAAATCGCCGCTGCCCCCGATCCCGTTCATCAGGTTGGTCCCATTGATGTGGGAAGAGTTTACATTGCCGTACAAATCCACTTCAATGGCCGTGTTCATGGCGATAACTCCGATTCTGCGAACCACTTCGGGGTTGTTGGAAATTTCCTGGGGACGGAGGATCAGATGGGATTTGTATTTATCCAGGTTGCTGTAAAATCTCTTCTGGACTTCTGCGGACATGGTCAGGGAAGCACCGGAAGCCACCCGCAGTTTCCCGGCATCGATCAAATCGAACATTCCATCTTGGATCACTTCTGTATATACGGTCAAGTCTTCAAAATCAGAATGGACCAGCCCGTTGATCACAGCATTGGCTACAGAACCCACCCCGGACTGGAGGGGCAGCAGATTCTTCGGCAGACGCCCAGCCTTGACTTCATTTTTCAGGAATTCCACCAGATTGCCGCCCATGGCCCGGGCATCATCAGTGATAGCCGCCAGTTTGCTGGGAGTATCAGGAATGTCGCAGGGAACGATAGCTGCCACTTTTTCCAGATCACAAGGAATGTAAGGCGTCCCGATCCGGTCTTCCGGCCGTTCAATGGGGATGATCTTCCGATAGGGAGGATCCAGCGGCACATAACAGTCATGCATGCCTTCCAAGCCCAGGGGCTGGGTCACGTTCACTTCGATGATGACTTTCTTAGCACTCTGCACATAGCTGCAGCTGCCGCCCAAACTGGTGGTGGGGATGATGCCGATCTTTCCCTTGCCCAGATCCTTGATGGAGCAGGCTTCGATGATGGCCACATCCACATCCCGGTGTTCCGGCAGGAATCCGAACCGTGCCATCTGGTTAAAGGTGCTGATATGGGTATCCAAATAGCGGATTTCACCATTATTGATGGCTGTCCGGCAGTTTTTATCCGTCTGATACGGCATCCGGTTGCCCACGATGCCGGCTTTGACCATGGCTGTATCGATTTCAGGTCCGGGAAGCACGGTCCAGACATTGACTTTGAAGGGATGTTCCTTCCCTCTTTCAGCCAGAGCCAGGGGTACCGCTTTCGGATAACCAGAAGGGGTAAATCCGCTCATGCCCAGGTTCATGCCATCTTGAATCATTTCTGCCGCTTTTTCAGCTGTGGTGATCTTGCTGAGGGCTGCGGCACAATGGACTCGATCCGTAATATCGATCATTTGCTCTTCCTCCTGTTTGCCCAGAAATCCAGGCTTCTCTTCTTGATTCTATCTGAATATTTAAAAATAGAATCTACGTCATAAATAATACCAATATTTCACCCAACTTGCAAGAAAAAAGGTCTTTTCCACTTATAGAAAATGACCGGACAGCCGTCTTTTATCTGTCATTTCTCCTGCACAACCTTTTTTTCTCATTTTTCCTTTTTCTTTCGCAAAAAGATGCATCCCTCTTTTTTTCCCAGGCCCCGTACCACGTCTTCCGCAAAGGCTTTACAGGTAGGAGCTCCACAAGCCCCGCAGTCCAGCTGAGGGAATTCCTGTTCCAGGGCTTTCAATTCTGCCATCTTTTCCAGGGCTGTCCCGAAGTCGCTGGCCAGAGGAGGATGGGGCCGAGGTTCCAAGGGCTTGATATACCGCCAGGAAGCCGGAAAATCCTCGATGATCCGGCAGCGCTGCATGGCGCTCCTCCGGTCTCCCCCTTCCCGGCTCCGGCGCCGTTCCACCCGCACCCGGAGGTTCTTGGCCGCCACGTACTTGTTGATGGCCACACAGGGGCCGCCGATACAGCCGCCGGCGCAGCTGTAGCAGCAGGCATAGCGTACATCGCTGAGTTTGGCCATGCTGATCTGTTCCAGCAGCTCATCCACTTCTTCCGGCCCCTGGGCAGCAATGGCATCGGTGATACCGGTAGAAGCCAGTTCCCCCCGCCAGCTGCCCCAGCTGAGACTGTAAGAGGATCCCAAGGTGGCCTCCGGCACTTCATAGCGGGTTTCCTGTACATGCTTGATGGCCTGGGTCAAAGGACCATAGATGGAAGCAATGGTAAAGGAACCGGTCACCGCCGTATGGGCCACGTCCACGGACTGATGGATATTGGTCCCTTTGGCCGGACAGGGGGAAATGAACCAGATACCCACCTGTTCAGGGGCCAGATTCAGCCGCTTCATGGTTTCCCGCCGGGTATAGATGGCAGCAGCTTCCGCCGGAGCCAGGACGGGCAGGACCTGTTTCACCAGTTCTGGATATTTGGTCTGGATCAGCCGGAGGACGGCAGGACAGGCAGAAGAAATCAGGGGGAACGGCCCTTTATAATGGGCAATGTAGCGTTCCATCTCATCACTGATATAGTCCCCTGCCAAGGCCACATCGAATACGGTGTCGAACCCCAGTTCCCGCAGACCTTCCCAGATCACAGAAGCTGCCACATTGCCGTCGAACTGGGCGTAGAAAGAAGGGGTGGCCAGAGCGATATTCACTTTGTACTTTTTCAGTTCGGTCAGACGATCCGCCCAGCCTTCCATAGCCCGGGTCGGACAGCAGCGGATGCATTCTCCGCAGTCGATGCAGCGGTCGGAAAGGATGACTGCTTTGCCGTTGCGCACCCGGATGGCCTGGACCAGACAGTCCTTCACACAGATTAGGCATCCGGTGCAGCGGCTGGCGTTGACTCTGACGGAATTGAGGTAGGTTTCACACAAAGGTCTTCACCTGATTCCTTGGACAGCAGGATCCTTCAGCCAGGGAGATGGAACACCAGGGTGACCCGGGTCCCCTTCCCCACCTGGGTATCGATCTGCATTTCATCAGAAACTTTTTTCATATTGGGCAGCCCCATCCCGGCTCCGAATCCCATGGCCCGGATCTTGGCGGAAGCTGTAGACCAGCCTTCCTGCATAGCTTTCTGGACATCCGGGATCCCCGGCCCATGGTCCTCGATGCTGACCCGGATATCCTGGGGTCCGATTTCCGCCCGGATCCGTCCCCCGCCCCCGTGGATCAGGCAGTTCATTTCACCTTCGTAGGTCCCGATGGCGATCCGGCGGATCAGTTCCGGAGACAGGCCCAGCTTCTTCAGCAGGTCCTTCAGGGAGGTGGAAGCTGCCCCAGCCCGCTCGAAATCGTCAGGGATCACTGTATAGATCTCTTCCATGCCTCATTACTTCCGATCTTTGGCAGAACAGCCCCGGAGCCCCAGTTCATAGAGCCGGCCGCAGGCTTCGAACATGGTATAGCGGGTATACAGCACCGGGATTCCCTTATCCTTCGCTGCCAAGAGCACTTCCTGTTCCGGATGTTTGTCCCGGACGAAAATCAAGGCTGCCGCATCGCTCACATCGGCCGTCCGCACCACCTGGATGTTCAGGAGCCCTGTCAGCAGCACAAAATCCTCCTTGGCATAGGCCAAAACATCACTCATCATGTCGCTGCCGCAGGCCTGCTTCACCGTCCTGCCCAGCCCTTCCTGCCCGGATACCACCTGGGCTTCCAATACTTCTGCCACTTTCTTTAACGTTACCATTCCAAACCCTCCTTCAAGATATCAAAACAAGGCTTCCATCTGCTTCCGTTCCCAGGTGTCCCGGTAAGGATCCAGGACCTGCAGGGCCCGGGTAGCATAGGAGCTCAGACTGCCTTCATAATGGCGGGAGATCCCGCTGTCCGGATGCTGCTTCTTCAGCAGCGCGATGGCCATATATACATAACCGGCTTCCCGGGGATTGTTCATATTCCCCAGCTTGTGGAGCGCATCGTCCAAAAACCGGATGGCCTCTTCTTCTTTCCCTTCCCGCATGGACAAAAGGGCCAGATAGGATTCTACAATGGGATGCCGCCAGTAGAACACATACCGGGGAAACAGTTCATATGCCTGCATGAAGTACTGCTTGGCCCGTCCATACTGCTCCAGGTTGTAGCAGGCCACTCCCGCATTGCAGGAAAAGACCACCCAGGAACTGTAGGCTTCCTGGTTCTTGGCATAATCCAGGGCCTTGTCATAATAGTCCAGGGCCTCCTGGAATTTGCCTTCCCCCCGGCGGATCTCTCCCAGATAGTTATAGGCACCGGCAATATTCAGGGCATAGCGCCGCTGCACATTCTGGGTCACCATAAAGGTAGAGATGGACTCTTTCAGCAGCCGTTCCGCCTCTGGGAAGTTCCCCTGCATGATCATGTTCAGCCCCTTCAGCCGGAGCAGGATACCCATTTCCTTGTGGTAGTTGCATTCATCTGCCAGGTTCAGGGCTACTTCCAGATAATTCTTCATTTCCTCCGTATTGCCGATCTGGATGTCATAGAAGATCATCTGCTTGTAGCCCATGAGCATGTAGTCCCGGTTGTGGACTTCCGCTGCCTGTTCGATCAGGCTCAGGATGTTCCGGACACCTTTTTCATATTCACCGGTCCGGATATAGTGGCGCCCCATGAGATGGAGATAGTTCATTTCCAGATCCCGGACCTCCGGGGTTTCCCCGCAGTTCCTTTTGATGGCGTGCATCATCTCGTCCACTTCTGACAGGAACTGTCCCAGGTTGGTCTCGATGAACCGGCTCTTGTCATCATCAGGAGTGATGTCCGCGCTGCTGAGCACTGGGAACAGTTCGTTGCTGAAGTTCAGGTAGTACATGAGGATCTTTAGCTTGTAACGCCCCATGTTCACCAGTTCTCCTGCCTCTTGGTAATGGTATTCCAAATGGTGGTACAGACGGATATCCTGGGGGGAATGGGTCAGCCGTTTTTCCCAAAGACTGGCAATGTAGCTGTGGAGGATCTTCTGCTTTTCCTGTGAAATCTGCTGATGGACGTATTCCTTCAGTTTCTGCTGGACGATTTCATAGATCACTTCCGGCTGCTGGGGCACAGGACGGATGAAATTGTTCTTCCGGAGGACTTCCAGGTTCTCCAGCGCCTGGAGGCTGTTCATATGCATGTATTCTGAAATCATGTCCAAGGGCGCCCCGTCGTAGAACAGGGAAATGAAATCCAGGATCTTCTGCTGGTCGTCGGTGAGGGCGAAGCAATTGGATTTAAAGATATTCCGCATGTTCTCCGTGAGGTTGTCCAGGCTGCCGGTGGTCTTCAGGGCCTTCAGGCATTCCCGGAGCAAGAATAGATTCCCTTCGGATTCTTCCAGCAGCCGGTCTACCAGCCGGTCATCCACCGCCACCGGCAGTTCCATATCCTGGGCAAAGAGCCGGACAGTATCCCTGTCCAGGGGAGACAGTTCCAGCAGCCGGAGCTTATGGTACATGGAGACAGAAGTCTCGAATTTCTGATAGTTCTTTTCCTGGGAAGGCTGGGCCGTCAGCAGGAACATGAACCGAGGCGACTTCTTGTGGAGGATCAGGCTGCTCAGAAGGGACAGGCTGAGAGGATCCATCCACTGGATATCTTCAAAGATGAACAGTAGCTTCCGGCTTTCCGCCACGTTTTCCATCACCGTGTACAGGGTGTGGAAAATGGCATCGAATTTCAGTAGGTCCTTGATTTCCGCCAGTCCCGCCTCCCGGTCCCCGCTCATGTCCATCTGAGGGAACAGTTCATACAGACGGGAGGGATCCATGTTGGGCACGGGGATCTTTTCCCGGCGGATCAGGTTCCCCAGCCCTTCCACGATTCCCGTCCAGGGCCGGAGCAGGATGTTCTGTTCCGGCTTGAAACAGTTGGTCTGGATCACCGTCACATCTGGGGGCAGTTCCTCCACCAGGGCGTCCTTCAGGATGGTCTTGCCGCAGCCTGCTTCCCCTCGGATCAGCAAGGTATCGCTGTCCTTCCCCTGGAGGAATTCTCCCACCATCCCATTCACCAGCTGGAGTTCCCGTTCCCGCCCGGTCAGGCTGCCTTTGGGCCGGGCTTTCAAGATCCCCAGCTCTTTTTTCTCCTGCTTTTCCTGATGGAGGGTCCGTTTCATCATTTCTTCGATTTCCGGAGGCACATTGCTCTGGAGCTCTTCCCGGAACAACTTCTTCATCTCTTCATACAGCTCTGTGGCTTGTTTCATATTCCCCTGTTCACAGTAGGTCTGGAGCAGCAGGGTGTAGATGGATTCATCATAAGGATCGTGGGCGATCAGCATCCGGCCGTACCGGGTCACCTTGGCCAGGTTCTTCACAGCCACTGCTTCCTTCAGTTTCTGCAGCAGCGCATCCATGTACAGGCCTTCCAAACGGTCCCGTTCCGTGAGGTACCAATTTTCGTACTCTGCCGCATCCTTGATGAAAAAGCCCTGAAGAAAGGCTCCCTGATACAGTTCCAGATTCCGTCCCGGATCCGCTTCGAACTCCTTCACGTCCACCTGGACACGGATGGCCGGGTTGACCTTGATGATGGCTTTGCGGGGAGAAATGAAAACATCCGGTCCCAGGATCTTCTTGGTTTCATAAATGGCATTGCGCAGATTTTTCCTGGCAATGGCATCCGGTTTGTCCGCCCACAACACGCCGCTCAGCTCATCCCGCATGACCGTCCCTTTGACCAGGATGTAATAGACCAGAGCATTGACCTTGTTGTAAGGGAAGAAGATTTCCCTGCCGTCCTTCTGGATTACAGGAGCGCCCAAAAACCGCGCTTGGATCAGACTTGTCATTTTTCACACCTCATCATCGAAATTTTGTGTTAAAAATACCAACTCCTGTGAGAGCCCCTCGAAATTATCATAGTAATCAGTTCTATTATAGTATAAAATCCAGCTAAAAAAAAGCGGGACATGCCATGCGCACGCCCGCTGAACGGTCTTTCTACCGAGATACCACTTTACCCTTCTTGACAACGGTCTCCACAATATTGATGCCGGTATGGTAGGGCAGGAATTTGTAGGAAGGATACTGGAGGATCACCAGGTCTGCCTGTTTTCCCGGCTCCAGGGACCCGATCCGTTCCGCCCGGTCCACCGCAGCAGCCCCATTGAGGGTCAGGGCTGTAATGGCTTCTTCGGCTGTCATCTTCATATAGATGACGGCCAGCCCGATCATCAGAGGGACGGAGAAGGTGAAACCGCTGCCGGGATTGAAGTCCGTAGCCAGAGCCACGGCACAGCCGGAATCGATCATCTCCCGGGCCCGGGCAAAAGGTTCCTTCAGGCAGAAGGCGGTGGTGGGCAGCAAGGTGGATACTACTCCATTATCCGCCATAGCCCGGATCCCCGCATCGGAAGCGTGGAGCAGATGGTCCGCACTGGTAGCATGGAGTTCTCCTGCCAGTTCGGCCCCGCCCAGGCTGACGATTTCATCTGCATGGATTTTCAGCTTGAAGCCCATCTTCCGAGCTTCCGTCAGGAGATGCCGGCTCTGTTCAATGGAAAATACCCCTTTTTCACAAAAGACATCACAGAATTCCGCCAGGTGCTTTTCCGCCACTTCCGGCATCACTTCTTTCAGCAGGAATTCGATGAAATCATCCCCCCGGTCCTTGAATTCCGGCGGTACCGCATGGGCCCCCAGGAAGGTGGACACCAGCTCGATGGGCTGTTTTTCGTTCAGGTCACGGACCACTTCCATCTGTTTGATTTCCGTATCATGGTCCTGGCCGTAGCCGCTTTTGGCTTCCACCGTGGTGACCCCCATGGCCAACATCTTTTTCAAAAAGTCCATGCTGTGGTCTACCAACTCTTCCCGGCTGGCTTCCCGGGTGGCTTTCATGGTATTCAGGATACCGCCTCCCCGTTCCATGATTTCCATATAACTCATGCCGCCCATCCGCCAGAGGAACTCATCGGGCCGGTAGCCTCCGAACACCAGATGGGTATGGGAATCCACGAATCCCGGGAGCACCGCTTTGCCGGAGGCGTCGATCTGTTTGTCCGCCGGGACCAGTTTCTCCCAGTCTGGCTGGTTCCCGATGCTGCGGATCATGCCGTTTTCAATCAGGATGGACTGGTTTTCATAGATTTTCAATTGTTTCATTTCTCTGCCGTGCCGGGCCGTATTCCCTTCCGGGGTCACGATCTGTGCGGCATTTTTGATGAGCAGTCTGTCAACCATCGTTTTTCCTCCTTTATGGGCCACAAAAGGGTTGCTGCACGGTTTCCGTGCAGCAGCCCTCTCTTTCTGTATGGATCCCTCTCGATCAGTCTTTGATCACATGGGCTTTCGGATAAACCTTGGCCACTGCGTCTTTGATCTGTTTGTCATCCGTCAGGTACGGCAGGGTGATCTGACCGATGCCGTGACGGGTCTTGTTGAATTCCACAGCCGTTTCCATAGCATGTTCATTCCGTGCCCAGGACCGGCGTGCCACACCGCTGATCACATCCCAGCTCAGGGAGCTGCGGATGATCTCATCTACCCGGTGGCTGCCGTCCAGGACCAGCCCGAACCCGCCGTTGATGGCTTTGCCGATGCCCACGCCGCCGCCGTTATGGAGAGCACACAGGCTCATGCCTCTGGCTGCGTTGCCGGCGAAGCACTGGACAGCCATGTCGGCCATCACATTGGACCCATCTTTGATATTAGAGGTTTCCCGGAACGGAGAATCCGTACCGGATACATCGTGATGGTCACGGCCCATCATGACAGGCCCGATTTCTCCATTGCGGACCAGTTCATTGAATTTTAAAGCGATGTTCACACGGCCCACTTCGTCCTGATACAGGATACGGGCCTGGGTCCCTACCACCAGTTTGTTCTTTTCTGCATCCCGGATCCAGTTGTAGTTGTCCCGATCCTGATACCGGCGGTTCACATCGATGCAGCTCATGGCTGCCATATCGGTCTTATGCAGGTCTTCTGGCTTGCCGGACAGGCAGACCCAGCGGAACGGTCCATAGCCGTAGTCGAACAGCTGCGGTCCCATGATATCTTCCACGTAGGACGGCCAGATGAATCCATCTTTGTCATCCACACCATTCTTGGAGATTTCCTTCACGCCGGAATCGAACACAGCCTTCATGAAAGAGTTGCCGTAGTCGAAGAAGTATACGCCCCGGGCGGTGATCTTTTTCAGAGCTTCGAAGTGGGCATGGAGGGTCTTGTCCACCAGTTCCCGGAACTTGGCAGGATCTTCTGCCAGCATTTTGGTCCGTTCTTCGAAGGTCAGGCCCTGAGGGCAATAGCCGCCATTGTAGGCATTGTGGCAGGAAGTCTGGTCAGAAACCAGATCCACATGGATGTTGTGGTCCACGATGTATTCCAGCAGATCCACGATATTGCCATGGTAAGCAAAGGATTTGCCCTTCTTTTCCGCCATGGATTTCTGAGCCAAGGCGATGACTTCCGGCAGGGAATCAGATACGCCGGAGATCCAGCCCTGATCCAGACGGGTCTTGATCCGGGAAGCATCCACTTCAGCCACAATGGCCGTGCAGTTGGCGATTTCCGCCGCTTTGCCCTGGGCACCGCTCATGCCGCCCAGACCGGAAGTGACGAACAGTTTGCCGCCCAGGTCCCCATCTTCTGGGATTCCCAGTTTCATACGGCCGGCGTTCAGGATGGTGTTGAAAGTCCCATGGACGATTCCCTGGGGCCCGATGTACATCCAGCCGCCAGCAGTCATCTGGCCATAGTTGGCAACACCCATTTCTTCAGCAATTTCCCAATCATGCTGGTTGTCGTATTCCCCGATCATCAGGCCGTTGGTGATGATGACCCGCGGTGCTTCTGGTTTGGAATGGAACAGGCCCAGAGGATGGCCGGATTCCATGACCAAGGTCTGGTCCGGTGTGATTTCTTCCAAGTACCGTTTGATCAGCAGATACTGCATCCAGTCATGGCAGACGCTGCCAGTTTCCCCGTAGGTCACCAGTTCATAGGGATACAGGGCCACTTCAAAGTCCAGGTTGTTGTCGATCATCACCTGGAAAGCCTTGCCTTCGGTGCATTTGCCTTTGTATTGGTCAATGGGTTTCCCGTAGATCCGGCCTTCCGGACGGAAACGATAGCCGTAGATCCGGCCCCGGGTGGTCAGTTCTTCCAAGAATTCCGGGATCAGTTCTTCATGGTATTCTTCCGGGATATACCGCAGAGCATTTTTCAGTGCAATTTCAGTCTGTGCCGGAGTCAGGCGGAAGCCACGATCCGGAGCTCTCCGGATGCCTTCTTGGAAAGGTTTCGGTTTGGGCAGTCCGTTGGGGAACTCCAGTTTGATGGTCATGGCTTTTCCGATTTCTTCATTTTTCATCATGGTATACCACTCCTTTGCGTATTGCCTTCGTGCAGGAACTCAATTTCCTTGACTTCATGTCTCTATTGTAAATGGGTTTCATCTAAAAAACGTCTAATCAGACTCCTCTTTTGAAAAATTTTTCAGTTTTTTCAACTGACGTTTCTGGACGTTTTCGGTATATACCGTCAAAAGAAAATCAACTGGAGATGCCACACCTTTCCGTGCAGCACCTCCAGCCGAGGGATGGATATGTGTGGCCGATCAGAAGAATTTCAGGTCGACTTTGTCTTCTACCGCTTCCAGGATACCGCCGGCCTGGACCAGATCGGTGATCTTTTCCAGTTCCTTGAACATTTCGATATCCTTGTCGTAGGCAATGAAATCATTGGTCTTACGGACCGCATCATAGGCGGCCTGGGTACCGGCACCCAGTTTGAAGCCTTCTCCTTCCCGCAGATCGATGGCTTGGCAGGCAGCCAGGATTTCCGTGGCCACCACCCGGCGGGCGTTGAAGGCAATCTCTCCGGCCTTCCGGGCGGCATGGGCACCCATGCTGACCAGGTCTTCCTGGTTTTCGCAGGAGGGGATGGAATCCACAGAAGCCGGATGGGCCAGGACCTTGTTTTCGCTGACCAGGGCGGCTGCCGCATATTGGGTGATCATGAAGCCGGAGTTCAGGCCGGAATGTTTCACCAAGAAGGACGGGAATCCGCTGAGGGAATTGTTGATCAGCCGTTCCAGGCGCCGTTCGGAAACATTGGCGATTTCAGAGATCCCGATGCCCAGGAAGTCGAAAGGCAGGGCCATGGGTTCGCCGTGGAAGTTCCCACCGGAAATCACGTCACCGTCCGGCAGGACGATGGGGTTATCAGTAGCCGCATTGATTTCAATGTCCACTTTATCCTTCACAAAGCCCAGGGCGTCCTTGCTGGCCCCATGGATCTGGGGCACGCAGCGCAGGCAGTAGGCATCCTGCACCTTCAGCTGGCCCTGATGTGTCACATAGGTACTGCCGGCCAGCAGGTTCCGCAGGTTGTAAGCAGTATCCAGCTGCCCTCTGTGAGGACGGATCACATGGAGCCGTTCGTCAAAAGCATCGATGATCCCCCGCTGGGCTTCGATGGAAAGAGCCGCAGCGATATCGCTCTGTTTCAACAGGGACATGCCTTCCCACAGGGCGAATACGCCCATGGCGGTGAGGATCGGAGTGCCGTTGATGAGAGCCAGGCCTTCCTTGGCTTCCAGATGGATGATGGGGATCCCGGCCTTTTCCATGGCTTCCTTGCCGGGCATCACCGTGCCCTGGTATTCCGCATCTCCCAGTCCCAGCATGGGCAGGACCATATGGGCCAGAGGTGCCAGGTCACCGGAAGCTCCCAGGGACCCTTTTTCCGGGATGTAAGGATGGACCCCTTTATTGATCATATCCACCAAAGTCTGCAGGGTGGACAGCCGGATGCCGGAATATCCTTTCACCAGGGCATTGGCCCGGATGGTCATGGCAGCCCGGGTCACTTCCCGGCTGAGAGGTTTGCCGTAACCGCAGGAATGAGTCCGGATCAGGTTTTCCTGGAGCTGTGCACAGTCTTCTTTGGAAATGTGGACCCGGCACAGGGAACCGAAACCGGTGGTGACTCCGTAGACCACCCGGTCACTGTTGACGATATCATCGATGAGCGCCCGAGAAGCCTTGATGCGAGCCACGGCATCCGGATCGAAGGACAGTTTGGCATCATACCGGCTGACGGCGATCAGCTGTTCCAGGGTCAGGTCATTTCCGGTCAGGACAACTTCTTTGATGGCTTTTACGTCTTTCAACATTTCAGCATCCTCCTTAAAATTCATTCCATAGAAAGGGGCCGTCTGGCAGCCCCTGTTTGATTATCCAATTAGCCCAGGATCATGGCGCCGATCAGGCCGCCGATGAACAGGGTCACATCGTAGAAAATGAAGGTAGGTACGCAGGTATCCCAAATATGGTTGTGCTGTCCGTCTGCATTGAGCCCTGAAGTAGGTCCCAGGGTAGAGTCGGAGGCAGGAGATCCGGCATCCCCCAGTGCTGCTGCAATCCCGATCAGCAGGATGATGGAAGGGATGCTGAAGCCCAGTTTCAGGCCCATGGGGATGTAGATGGAAGCCACCACAGGGATGGTCCCGAAAGAAGTGCCGATGCCCATGGTGATGAGAAGGCCAACTGCCAGCATCAGGAAGGCGCCGCTGAATTTGGTGTTGATTACAGCCGTGGTGGCCATAACCAGGGATTCCACAGAATGGGTTTCCCGGAGCACATTGGCGTAACCAGCAGCCACCAGCATAACGAAGGCGATGAAGCCCATCATCTTGACGCCGCCATCCACCATTTCATCCATCTTGTTCCATTTGATGGAACCAGTGACCAGCAGCACCAGCAGGCCGCACATGGCGCCGATGGGCAGGGATTTGAAGTACAGCTGGGCCACAAAGGCGGCTACGGCACCGGCCAGGGCTTTCCAGCAGTCCGCGTTCATTTCCGTTTCCCCGGCTTTTTCATCCTGGCCCATAATGGGCAGGTCCTTGTATTCCCGGTCACGGCTGTAGAAAATGGTGGAAAGGATCAGGCCCACCAACATAGAGGCACCGCCGATCCACATCACGGAAGAAATGTCACTGATGGAAACCTGGACATTGTTGGCTACCATTTGGTCTTTGATGATGGTCATGAACAGCAGTCCGAACCCTACAGGAAGGGATACGTACGGAGCTTTCAGCCCGAAGGTCAGTGCGCAGGCAACGGCTCTCCGGTCCAGTTTCATGTGGTTCATCACCACCAGCAGCGGGGGAATCAAAATAGGGATGAAAGCAATATGCACAGGGATCAGGTTCTGGGAGAAACAGGATACGAAAGCGATGAGGAATACAAAGGCCGCTTTTTTCGTCCCTACTACCTTGGTGATTTTCCGTGCTGCAATGTCTGCCAGACCGGACCGTCCGATGGCCACTGCCAGGGTCCCCAGCAGGATGTAGCTGAGAGCGGTTTCCGAGTTGCCGCCCATCCCGCCGATCAGGATGCTCACTGTTTTGTCAATGGCCAGGCCGCCGGTGGCTCCGGCTACAATGGCCGCCACCAGGATGGCGAACAGGACGTTCATCTTGAGCAGGCACAAGACGGACATGACAATTACGGAGACGACGATGGGGTTGGTTAAGATTTCCATACATTGATCACTCCTTTTCTATTCACTTTTCCGTTTGCGGGGATTCCTGCGCAATCCCCTTTGTCTTACGGGTTTATTGTACTGTTAAAATGTCAGAAGAAAGTCAAAAGTTTTTCTTCTCAGATACGATTTTGAATTTTCTTTTTATTATGGAAAGACTGTTTTTGTCGTTTTTTACTCCGCTATTGCGCTAAAGCAAGGGACGTTTTTTTGACACACGAAAAGAAGGGGCAGCTGTGTATACAACAGCCCCTTTAGGCATACTGGCCCCTCCTCAGTGCTATTTTTTTGCAGGATGCTGAAATGGATCTAAAGGATTTCGTCGCGCAGGTCTTACCATCCGGAGTGATCGCTCTACTGCATTATTGATATATTGCGGTAAAGCAAAATGGTAATAAAATCCTTTAGATGATGTTATTGTATCCTTCATTCGTCCATAAAGAGTCAATTTTCCCAGATTTAATAAAAAACTTTAACTCTCAATATATTAAAAATATAAAAAGGCTGCTACATTTTTCTATGCAACAGCCTTTTCCATTCCTTACAGTTTCACTTTACCCAGCAGTGCCTGTTCCCGGGCATCCACTTCGTTTTCGATTTCGGCCATCTTTTTCTGCAGATCTTCCACGAACAGTCCATCTTTGATGCTGCCCAGGTTGATCTTTACATTCAGGAAGGCACCTCTTACAGCGGCTCTGGCATTCATGGCCGCCACCGCACCATCCGTAATGGCATTCTGGTTTCCTTTGGTGATGACTTCTTCCGCCAGGGCAAACAGTTCATTGGCCTTTTGCCCCACCTTGAAAGGAACCAGGGCCGCACCTTTGGTAGCCTCCTGGATGGCTACACTCCGGGCCTTTTTGGCTTCGTCCGTATCCTTGGGCAGTTTGAAGGCAGCCATGATTTTGTTGAACGCATTGCTGTCCTCGTCGATGAGCGCCAGGAAATCATCTTTCAGGGCACCGGCTTTGGCCGCCACTTCTTTCATATCCCCTTCAACGGCTGCATATTTTTCTTTTCCCAGGGTCAGGTTGGCCACCATGGTGATCAAGGCTGCCGAAGAAGCCGCATTGAGAGCTGCAATGCTGCCTCCCCCAGGAGCAGGTGAAGAAGAAGCGGTTTCGTCGATGAAACCTTCTACAGTCAGTTTCCGCAATTCCATTGGATCCATTCCTCCCTGTTAGAACAGGCCGTAAATCTTGCCGTTGTTGTCGATGTCCATTTTCAGGGCAGCCGGTTTCTTAGGCAGGCCGGGCATGACCATGATATTGCTGGTCTGGCACACGATGAACCCTGCCCCATTGGATACCCGCACATCCTGTACGTTGATCTTGAAGCCCTTGGGAGCTCCCAGGAGCGCCGGATTGTCACTGAGGGAATACTGGGTCTTGGCCACGCACACCGGCAGTTTGTCCAGTCCCCAATCTTCCAGCTGTTTGATCTGTTTCTTGGCATTGGGCGTGAAGGTCACCCCATCGCCGCCATAGATCTTGGTCACAATGGCCTTCAGTTTGTTGGGGATGGAATCGTTCACATCGTACAGTTCCACTTTCTGGGGTTTCTGTTCTTCCAGCATCCCTACCAGTTTGTGGGCCATATCGATGCCGCCTTCTCCGCCCTTTTCCCAGCATTCGTTCAGGCTGACTTCCACACCGTAGCTGGCGCATTTCTGGAGCAGCATGTCGATTTCCGCCGGTGTATCGGTCGCGAACTTGTTGATGGCCACCAGTACCGGCAGACCGAAGGTCCGCATGTTTTCCACCTGTTTGGCCAGGTTGGAGAACCCATCGCTGACAGCCTGGACATTTTCCTGGCCCAGATCTGTCTTAGCGACACCGCCGTGCATCTTCAGAGCCCGGATGGTGGCGACCAGCACCACGGCATCCGGATACAGATTGCCGTAATGGCATTTGATGTCCATGAATTTTTCTGCGCCCAGGTCAGCACCGAAGCCGGCTTCCGTAATCGCGATATCTCCCAGTTTCAGGGCCATCTTGGTGGCCAGCAGGGAATTGCACCCATGGGCGATATTGGCAAAGGGACCGCCGTGGATGATGGCCGGCGTATGTTCCAGCGTCTGGACCAAATTCGGTTTGATGGCATCCTTCATCAGCATGGCCATGGCTCCTTCGCAGCCCAGCTGGTGGACATGGACCGGGTTCCCATCCAAATCGCAGCCGATGACGATCCGTCCGAACCGTGCCTTCAGGTCTTCCAAATCTTTGGCCAGGCACAGGATGGCCATGATCTCCGACGCCACCGTAATGGTAAAGGCATCCTGACGGGGGAAACCGCAGACTTTGCCACCCAGTCCTACCACCACGTTCCGCAGGGCACGGTCATTCATATCCATGACCCGGCGCCAGGTGATCTGCCGAGCATCCAGCCGCAGTTCATTGCCATGGTGGATATGGTTGTCGATCATAGCTGACAGCAGGTTGTTGGCAGCAGTGATGGCATGCATATCGCCAGTGAAATGCAGGTTGATGTCGTCCATGGGGACCACCTGGGCATAACCGCCTCCAGCAGCGCCCCCTTTGATGCCGAAAACAGGCCCCAAAGACGGTTCACGCAGGGCGACCACGGCGTTTTTCCCGATCCGGTTCAATGCCTGTGCAAGCCCGATGCTGGTGGTGGATTTCCCTTCACCGGCAGGGGTGGGCGTAATGGCGGTCACCAGGACCAGTTTCCCGTTGGGTTTCTTTTCCAGACGTTTCAATACATCCAGGGAAACCTTGGCTTTGTAATGGCCATACTGTTCCAGTTCTTCCGGCAGGATCCCCATTTTATCCGCAATCTTGCTGATGGGTTCCATGACGTTTTTTTGTGCAATTTCAATATCGCTCAGCATCGATTTTCCTCCTCTGCGGGCAGTGCTTTACTCTTCCAGTTCCAACAGCCGTTTTTCCAGGATTTCATCCATGTTGAAGTTTTCGATTTGCAGATAATATTCAGCAGCCATCAGCAGCGCCTTCATGGGAACTGTCCCGATCACTTCGCTGCCTACCACATTGACCCCATACCGGCGGGCTTCCATCTTGATCATCTCAAAAGCCTGGTAAACAGCGGATTTTTCATAGTTCACCAGGTTCATGGAAACTTGTACCTGGTTCCGTTCTTCCAATTTCACACCCATGGCCTTTACATAATGGAGGCCTCCTCCGATGTTCCGGACTTTTTTGGCAATGGCATCTGCCACAGCCTTGTCACTGCAGTCCAGGTTCACGTTGAAGGCAACCAGAGGTACCCGGGCCCCTACTGCGGAACAGCCGGATTTTTCATTCATGACAGCCGGGCCATAATCAGGTTTCCATTCTGGATCCTTGATTTTTTCGAAGAAGCCTTCATACTGTCCTTTCCGGACAGATGCCAGGTTCCGACGGGCTTCTTTGGTGCAGGCATCTTCATACAGATAGACAGGGATTCCCATATCTCCATAGGCTTTGCCCACTGCATTGGCAATGGCCACACATTCATCCATGGTGACGCCCATGACCGGGGTGAAAGGAACCACGTCCACGGCACCGAACCGGGGATGTGCACCATGGTGTGTCCGCATATCGATCAGCTGGATTGCAACCTTGGCCATATTGATGGCTGCTTCCGTAACAGCTTCAGGAGTGCCGATGATGGTCACTACAGAACGGTTGTGGTCCGCATCGCTGGAATAGTCCAGAATCTTCAGCCCTTTGATTTTGCGGGCTTCGTCAACAATCTTTTCAACCTTGTCTTTATCCCGGCCTTCACTGAAATTCGGTACAAATTCAACTAACTTCTTTGCCATAATGGCACCTCCATCAACCTGTTATAGTTTGTTAGCAGCTGAAAGGCATGTCGCTATGCCCTTAGTTGTTATTATAGTATGAATTCTTCGCCTAAAAAACGTCTGAAATCAATTTTTTCCGATATTTTTATTTTTTGACACTTTCTGGACGTTCGTTCCCTAGGATGGTTTTGAAATTTAATCTTCTCAGAAGAGGTGGTATTTATGAGCATACAGAAGATTTCCCGTTCGAAAGCGTCTACATCCCATTGGTCGGGCGGGACCACGACAGAATTCTATATTTATCCCCCGGACAAAAGCTATGCCAACCGAGATTTTGCCATCCGGATCAGTTCCGCGACTGTGGATCTGGCAGAATCCGATTTCACCCTGGTCCAAGGCTACCAGCGGATCATCACGCCCCTCCAGGGAGGATTTACCCTGACTTTTCCGGAAGACGGCAACCGCCAGGTAACCTTGGCACCCTTGGAAGAGGCTTTCTTTGACGGAAGCTGGCATACCCATTCAGTAGGAAAAGCGGTGGATTTCAATGTGATGTACCAAAAAGGGATGTCCGCCGCTTACAAACGGCTGAAGGGCTCTCAAACCCTGCCGCCTTCCCAGGGCCAGCGTTTCCTCTATGTCCCTTTGCTGCCGGAAGAACAGCTCCAAGGCGCCGCCCTCAGGGACCTTCCCCTGGAACGGGATACCCTTTATGTTCTTTCCCCAGATGAAGGCACTGTTCCCATGCAGCTGCCGGCTGGAGCTGAAGTGATTTTTGTAGAAGTGAAGGATTGAAAAATGGGGGTGCTGCCCGCAACGTGCAGCACCCCCATTTTTTACTTCTGGTGTTCATGGATCACATCCAGGAAACTGGCAAAATCCATGGTCCTCTTTTTCAGCAGTACATCCACCCGCAGTTTCAGCAGAGGATGCTGGCTCATTTCCCTGGCTTTCAAGAGAGCCAGCCGCATCTGGGGAGACCAGTTCTTGTCCGGCCAGCTGTCCAGCACCCCCAGAGCCGTTCCTCGGCAGGAATCATAAATGGAAGTCAAGGCTTTTTCCAACAGGTCCTCTCCTTCTCCTGGATGGTCATTCAGTGCCTCCAGGAGGGGTTCCATCTCATGTTCCTCCTGCAGGTATTCATCGGCATGCTCCCGTGCGAACTTCATGACCCGATTGAACCTTCTCTTATCCGAGGTGTCCAGGAGGAATTCGTACAACTCAGTCCGCTTGGGATCTTTTTTCAACAGGCTCCACAATTCCTTATGGATATCCAGATCCAGCGCATAGGCCATATGGATCACCACCAGATTGGTCCTTCCATCTTCTTCCACCAGTTTTTTCTTGATTTCCGGCAGCCAGTCAATGGAAAGCACCAGGGATTCCAGCTCACTGATCAAAATATGGCACTGATTCATGGTCAGATAGTCCCAACATTCATCATCCACCATGGTCTGAAAGCCTTCCGCCAGATTGGTCAGGGCCGCGGCAGCCATCAGATCCCTATGGTATTCTCTGGCATGCTTCAGGAATTTCTGCATGACGGAAAACAGATCGATGACCGGAAGTTTCTCAGCATCCGGAAGCTGCACCTGCTGGAAGCCCAGGAGGAAAGCCAGGTAATTCAACAGGAGCCGGCAGATTCCTCCGAACTGCGGAGGTTCCAAATGGGGCTCATCCAGCAGCGCCGGAATATTGACCTTGGAAAAGATCAGTAGGGAAACAGCCGGATAGGTAATGGTCAGTTCACATCCGTGAATCACCAGCCAGGCCTGATCCTCCAGCGTGGAAAAATCATAGGTCTGTATGGCGCACAGTTTGCCCCAACCGGAAGTATGCTGGAGCATATCTTGAAGATCTTCCTGTTCCAGCTGATGGCAAAGCTCCAGGGCATAGATGACAAAGCTGGTAAATTCTTCGCACCGAGCCAGGAGCAGCAGATCCCGTTTCAGCTGCCAGTTCACCACTAGATCCTGTTCATTCAGCATGTAAAGGCCACAGATCACAATGGCCAATTTGACGGTTTCCCGGCTGGAAGCTTCATAAAGCCATTCGCGGGCCAGTTCCCACAAAGGCTGGGGGATCCGTTCTTCGCTCAGGGCATCCACTAGGGATTCATAATAAAGGATGCAGGGCGTGGAGGAAATTCCCATATAGAGCATGGTGGCATTTTCCGGAGTCGGATCTTCCGCATAGGCTTCCAGGACCTGATAGATCTGGGTACCCACCGCATCGGATGCTTCTTCCGCCTGTCCGCTGCTGGCCAAGAAAGCATCTGCGGCTCCCGGTTCCAGCAGTTCCTGATTGTCTCCTGCCACCACAGCCCGGTCTTCCAGATTTTCTTTGGTGAAGAACCCCTCCTGATCCAGATTGTTTTTGATATAATCGAATATGCTTTTTCCCTGTTTCCAGGGTTTCGTACGTGTTTCCATCTCTCTCATCCTGTTTCTGAAACTAAAAATTGATTACATAGGGAAGTACATTATATCATAGAAAAGGGGCTGCTGCACGTGCAACAGCCTCTTTCCAGCGTCCATAGTCTTGAAGTCTGGCAGTTCCCGGTTTCAGGCTTCAGGCTCCTGATTTTTTTCTGTTTCCGTAACAGCGGTGGTCTCCACTGTCGCTGGTTCTTCCTCCTTCATGGTACCGTGGAGGATGGCCATGAATTCATCTCCCGTAATGGTTTCTTTCTTCAAGAGGTACTGGGCCAGCTCATCCATCTTTTCCCGGTGGGCTTCCAGGATTTCCCGGGCTTCCTTGTGGGCCTTCTTCACCACAGCAAAGACTGCTTCATCGATCCGGGCCGCAGTTTCCGGAGCACAGGAAAGGGAAGTATCCCCGCTTAGGTAAGCATTGTTCACCGTTTCCAGGGCTACCATGTCGAATTCATCCGTCATCCCGAACCGAGTGATCATGGCCCGAGCCAGTTTGGTGGCCTGTTCGATATCGTTGGAGGCACCGCTGGTCACCAGATTGAACACCACTTCTTCCGCAGACCGTCCTCCGGTCAGTGTCACGATCTTGTTATACAATTCTTCCCGGCTCATGAGTACCTTTTCCTGGGTATCCACCTGCATGGTGTACCCCAAAGCTCCGGAAGTCCGGGGGATGATGGTAATCTTATGGACAGGCGCCGAATCCTTCTGGCTGGCTGCCACCAGGGCATGGCCAATTTCGTGGTAGGCAATGACCTTCTTCTCTTCAGGAGAAATCACCGCACCCTTTCTCTGGGCGCCGGCAATGACCACTTCCACGCTCTCTTCCAAATCTTCCTGGATCACTTGGGACCTTCCCATCCGGACAGCACGGAGCGCTGCCTCATTGACGATGTTGGCCAGCTCTGCCCCAGAAGCACCGCTGGTTGCCAAGGCAATGGTGTGGAAATCCACCTGGGGATCCATCTTCACATCATGGGAATGGACTTTCAGGATGGCTTCCCGTCCCTGGAGATCGGGCAGTTCCACAGGGACCCGCCGGTCAAAACGGCCGGGCCGCAGCAACGCTTTATCCAGGACTTCCGGACGGTTAGTAGCAGCCAGGATAATGACCCCTTTACTGCCGTCGAACCCATCCATCTCAGACAGCAGCTGGTTCAGGGTCTGTTCCCGCTCATCATTGCTGCCAAAGGAACCGCTGTCCCGTTTTTTCCCGATGGCATCGATTTCATCGATAAAGACAATACAGGGTGCCTTTTCCTGGGCCTGTTTGAACAAGTCACGGACACGAGCCGCGCCCATGCCTACGAACATCTCAATGAACTCAGAACCGGAAATGGAAAAGAAAGGAACCTTGGCTTCCCCGGCTACAGCCTTGGCCAACAGGGTTTTCCCAGTGCCGGGAGGGCCCACCAGCAGGACACCCTTGGGCATGACGGCCCCGATGGCCTTGTACTTTGCCGGATTATGGAGATAATTGACGATTTCCTGAAGGGCTTCCTTGGCTTCATCCTGGCCGGCTACATCCTTGAAGGTTTTTCCCGTCTGGGCGGCAATGTAAACCTTGGCATTGCTCTTCCCGAAGCTCATCATGTTGCCTCCGCCCATTTTAGGTCCCAGATAGCGCATGATCAGCTGACCGATGACCATAAAGAGCAAGAAGGGCAGGATCCAATTGTTGAAGAAGCTCATAATGGGAGATTCCTGCTTAGGGATCACCTGGGAAAATTCGACTTTTGCTTTGACCAGACGGCTGACCAGTTCCGGATCATCCACCCTGCCCGTAACATAGATTTGTTCTTTTCCATCCTGATTGCAAAGGAGAGCAATCCGGTCCTTGGTGATTTCCACCTTGGAAGCTTTGCCTTCATCCACCATGTTCAGAAAGTTGGTGTAACTGACTTCGTGGACTTTGGGCTGGAAAAACATAGGGCTGATGATTGTATTGATAACCAGGATTAGCAAGATGGCCGCGATGTAATACAGGCGGACCCGTTTCGACTGCTTGTCCGGATCTTTGTTTTCCATGGTATCCATCCTTTCTACAATGAAAATGTAACTGTTTTCTTAACATTATAACACAACTATACAGAATTACATGGGTAATTTTAACACTTTCTGTTAAAAAAGGAACCCTCCAGCCGCGGAGTTTCTCCTTTGGTCATTAAGCCTTGACCCACACAAAAACGCCTGCATCTTACGATGCAGGCGTCTTTTCTTAACCGGCAGCTCCCTATCCTCCCGGACCGTTTCCAGTCGAGTACTTTCGGCGTATAAGGGCTTAACTGCTGTGTTCGGCATGGGAACAGGTGGATCCCCTTAGCTATCGCCACCGGATTTTGTTGCTGAAGGCATGAGCCCTCAAAACTTCATGAAGAGACGTTCTTTCATCTAACGGCCCGATTTAAGTCAAGCCCTCGACATATTAGTACAGGTCAGCTTAACATATTGCTACGCTTCCACACCCTGCCTATCAACCTGGTCTTCTTCCAGGTGTCTTACCAGCTTACGCTGTGAGAGATCTCATCTTAAGGATGGTTTCACGCTTAGATGCTTTCAGCGTTTATCCGTTCCGGACGTAGCTACCCAACTATACCCTTGGCAGGATAATTGGTACACCAGCGGTCCGTCCACTCCGGTCCTCTCGTACTAGGAGCAGCCCCCTTCAAATCTCTTGCGCCCGCGATGGATAGGGACCGAACTGTCTCACGACGTTCTGAACCCAGCTCACGTACCACTTTAATGGGC
>ERZ772881.737-NODE-737-length-34297-cov-4.871970_pt1 | contig 34297 bp, 29 predicted proteins | sample MGYA00580581_ERZ772881 | MGnify/ENA primary metagenome ERZ772881 (study PRJEB29015, sample SAMEA2737668) | human gut metagenome | biome: human gut; feature: human-associated habitat; material: faeces | place: China | collected 2012 ...
TAGACCCACTGATTAAGAGTCAGTTGCTCTACCAGCTGAGCTAAGGGCGCATTCTGTACAAACATTTCCAAGACCGTGAAGACCTCTTTTCTGTTTTGCGGGTGCAAAGGTACAGCTTTTTCATATCCCGTCCAAATATTTCGATATTTTTTTTGATATTATTTTCTTGTGGCTCTTTTAGACGAGTTCTCGTTACTGTCGTTCCCTTGCTGTCAACAATGATTGTGATTCTACTTTTCAATCCTTATTGGTTTACTGTGGTTTCCATTCCTGTTCAACGGGGCCGGAAAAGTGAATGTGTATGGGAGACTGTCCGGGTATGTTAATAAATTTCTTTAATGCTTTCTTTTTGAATGGAGCGAATGGATATTGACGTTGCGATGGAGTGTTATCGTGCGGCAATTGTCGCACAATCGTTCGACAGTTGCTTGACAATCGTTTGACAGTTGCCGTACAATCGTTCGACAGTTGTCGCACGATCAGTCGGCATGTGTGGTGCAGTATGGTTACGCCGCAAAACCGTCAAGAATTGTTCATCTATAGACGGATTTGCCTAATGAACGTTAAATTGGACTGTTTGTCAACAAAAAATAAAAAGAAAAGTTGTGGTATTCAATTTCTTTCTTTATTTTTGCAAGTAGAGCTTAAAACCGATAGGGACAAGTATAGACCTTTTAAATTATGGCAAAGTACAACATTACTGAAAAGAAAGAGAAAGACGCGGCTTACCGTACGCTGGTCAATCCTAAGCTTATGGATGAGCTGGAACGCCGCATTAATGACATTATCATCATTCAAAAGAAGTACAGGGACAAGGACTATTCTGCTAAGCGCCTTGCTGAAGACCTGAATACCAACACGCGGTATATCTCGGCGGTGGTGAATGTGCGGTTCCATATGAACTACACCTCTTATGTCAATAAATACCGCATCCAGGAGGCCATGTCTATGTTAGTGGATAAACGGTATCATGAGTTGAATATGGAGGAGATTTCCGATATGGTGGGCTTCTCCAACCGCCAGTCTTTTTACGCTTCTTTCTACAAAATCAACGGCATTACTCCACGCGAATACCGGCAGAGGCGGCTGCAGGTGTTGCCACCTCAGGATGAAAAGCCTAAAAAGAGAGGGCGTAAGCCAGGATCGAAAAACAAGCCAAGGGAGGGGGAAGAGGCCCGGTTGGCTGATCATAGTGGGCGGCGGCTCCGAGCCCACCCGTAAGACTGCACGCGTGAGACGGTTTAAATGAAGCGGGCGGTCAATAACCTCATTATATAAATGGATAACAAACAATTTTCTTATGTTGATGAGCGTTTTGCCGATCTCCAGATGCTCAGGTACCGTATTGACGGTTTTGAGTCTCTGGATGTTCGGCAAAAGGCTTATATTTTTTATTTGGCAAAGGCGACCCTGTCAGGCCGCGACATTACAACCGATCAATACGGCCGATTCAATCTTGCCATCAGAAAGACATTGGAAGCCTTGCTTCGGTACAGCGCAGATCGGGAAGCGGAGGACTTCCAGCAGATGGTGGTTTATCTGAAGCGCGTGTGGTTTTCCAATGGCATCTATCATCATTACGGTTGCGAGAAGTTTGCGCCAGGATTTTCTGAGGGCTGGTTCAGGAAGGCCGTAAGTGCTTTACCTGCTCATTGTTTTCCGTTGTCGGGCTATGCGGATACAGCATCGCTGTCGGCGGCTCTTTGCCCTGTCATCTTCAACCCAGTCGTGCTGCCCAAGCGTGTCAATCAGGCCGAGGGTGAGGATTTGGTGCGCTCGTCAGCGAGTAACTTCTATGAGGACGTGTCACAAAAGGAAGCTGAGAGATTCTATGCTGCCATGAAGGATCCCAAGGCCGGTGATTGTCAGCCCTCATGGGGGCTTAATTCGAGGCTGGTGAACAGAAATGGCAAGCTCTGTGAAGAGAGATATACGACCACAGGGCTCTATGGCGCTGCTTTACAGAGGATTGTGTATTGGCTGAAAAAGGCCAAAGAGGCAGCCGAGAATGAGAAGCAGACGGAGCTGATTGACCTGCTCATCAGATACTATGCCACTGGCGATCTGCGTCTTTTCGACGAGTATAGCATAGAATGGCTGAAGGAGCAGGGCGGTGACGTGGACTTTATCAATGGCTTCATAGAGGTCTATGGTGATCCGCTCGGATTGAAAGGCACGTGGGAAGGCCTGGTAGAACTGAAAGACGAGAAGGCCACGCAACGCACGCGAACAATAGCGGACAATGCTCAGTGGTTTGAGGACCATTCGCCCGTAGACCCCCGTTTCCGCAAGCCGGTGGTGAAAGGCGTCTCGGCTCATGTGGTCCAGGCTGTTATGCTTGGCGGTGAAGAGTATCCATCGTCGGCTATCGGTATCAACTTGCCCAATGCCGACTGGATACGCGCGCGCTATGGTTCGAAGAGCATCACGATCGGCAATCTCACCGATGCCTATAATAAGGCGGCGCGAGGCAATGGCTTTGATGAGGAGTTCGTGATTGATAAAGAGACCCGCGCGATCATAGAAAAATACGGAGATTTATGCGATGACCTGCACACCGATCTGCATGAGTGTCTCGGTCATGGCAGTGGGCAACTCCTCCCTGGTGTCTCCTCCGATGCCTTGAAAGCTTACGGCAGCACGATTGAGGAAGCCCGTGCCGACCTTTTCGGACTTTACTATCTCGCCGATGATAAGCTGGTGGAGCTTGGACTCGTACCCGATAAAGAGGCTTATAAGAGCCAGTATTACCATTATATGATGAATGGCTTGCTCACACAGCTTGTGCGCATCAAACCTGGCGACCAGATTGAAGAGGCACATATGCGTAACCGCGCCATTATCGCACACTGGTGCCTTGACCATGCCGATGGATGCGTGGAGTTGACGGTCATAAATGGAAAGACGTATGTAAGAGTCAACGATTACCCAAGCCTGCGCAAGCTCTTTGGCAAACTGCTTGCCGAGATACAGCGCATCAAGAGTGAGGGTGACTACGAGGCGGCGAGAGCCATGGTGGAGACCTATGGCGTGAAGGTCGACGCGAAGCTGCACCAGGAAATCCTCGCACGCTATAAGAGGCTTGACATTGCTCCCTACAAGGGATTCATTAATCCATGGATGAAGCCTGTCGTCGATGCTGGGGGCAACATCACTGATGTTGAGCTCGACTATACAGAGAGCTACACGCATCAGATGTTGAGGTATTCGGCTGATTATGGCCTGCTGTGAGCATATTGGTACTATTTGAACAATAATGAATAAGGAAGAGATAGATGATAAATTAAAAGAGCTGAAGCGTGGCTTCAGGCTTGTCATGAACGGTCCCGCCTCACAATCGATGCGTGAGAAAGGGCTTGATTACCACCTCAACTGGGGAGTACCCTTTATCCAGCTCAAGCAGATGGCGGCGGATCTGCCTCATGATTACGACTTCGCCATAGCCTTGTGGAAAGAGGACATCCGTGAATGTAAGATCCTTGCCACGCTGCTCATGCCTCCGGAGAAAATGCCCGAGGAGGTGGCCGAGATATGGATGAAGCAGACCCACTCGCAGGAGTTGGCGGAGATGCAGGCCTTCAATCTCTACCAACATGTAGACTATGGCGCAAGACTCGCTTATCAATGGATGGCCAGTACTGTACCGGAGAAGGAGATCTGCGCTTACGACATCCTTGGACGTCTTTTTATGAATGGCGTTGAGCCTAACGAACGGGGAATCAATGAGTTCCTGGATCAGGCGTTGACTGCACTTAGGTCTCCGATCGTTGGTGTACGTCATGCTGCTATGAATGCCGTGATGCACTTTGCTGACTTGGGGCTGGTCTACGAGCGTGTAGCGAAGTCGGCACTCAAACGTGAGGGCATTGATGTGTTGTGAGATTCTTTACGCGGGGGTCTGATAATATGATGGTTATTCACCCAAACTTTCTTAAAATAAACGTCTTAATATCCTTTTTAATATAATTTAGGCTGCTCCATTGCGCTCCTCGAAAAGAAATGAGTACTTTTGCGTGTTGAAAAAAAGAATACAATGGGCGTACATACGCTCTCTTACAAAAGTCAAAATTTCTCAATTATGGCAGAATCAGTAGATATTCGTGAGCTGAACATTCTCATAGAGCAACAGAGCGGCTTTGTCAATGCCTTGACCATGGGCATGGGACAAGTCATTGTGGGGCAGTCGCATCTGATCGACTCCCTGCTCATTTCCCTCCTCAGTGACGGACATATCCTTTTGGAAGGCGTGCCTGGACTGGCTAAGACGTTAGCCATCAAGACCCTCTCACAGCTTGTCGACACCGGTTTCTCACGTATTCAGTTCACTCCCGATCTGTTACCAGCCGATGTGGTGGGTACGATGGTCTATTCGCAGAAGGATGAGAGTTTCCATGTAAAAAAAGGCCCTGTGTTTGCCAACTTTGTCCTTGCAGATGAGATCAACCGTGCTCCGGCAAAGGTGCAGAGCGCGCTGCTTGAGGCTATGCAGGAGCATCAGGTCACTATCGGTGACCAGACGTTTGAGCTTCCCAAGCCGTTTCTTGTCCTTGCTACGCAGAACCCTATTGAGCAGGAAGGTACCTATCAGTTGCCTGAAGCACAGGTGGATCGTTTCATGCTCAAGGTTGTGATAGGTTATCCCACCGTTGAGGAGGAGAAACAGATCATCCGCGAGAATATCCAGAGGACATTCCCAAAAGTGGAACCGGTGTGCAGTGCCAATGATATCCTCAAGGCTCGTGAGGTGGTAGGACAGGTCTATATTGATGAAAAGATTGAGCAATATATCGCTGACATCGTCTTTGCTTCGCGTTATCCCGACCGTTATGGACTGCCCCAGTTGAAAGACTTGATTACATTCGGTGGTTCGCCGCGTGCCAGTATCAATCTGGCAAAGGCAGCCCGTGCCTACGCTTTTATCAAGCATCGTGGCTATGTAGTGCCTGAGGATGTCCGGGCCGTGGTCCATGACGTGATGCGTCACCGCATCGGGCTCTCTTACGAGGCAGAGGCTTCCAATGTCACCAGCGAAGAAATCGTAAGTCAAATTATCAACAAGGTGGAGGTGCCTTAATGGATACTTCTGAGGTTCTGAAGAAGGTCAGGAAGATAGAAATCAAGACCCGTGGTCTAAGCCAGGATATCTTTGCGGGGCAATACCATTCTGCTTTCAAAGGCAGAGGAATGGAATTTGCCGAGGTGAGGGAATATCAGTTTGGCGATGACGTGCGTGACATCGACTGGAATGTCACGGCAAGGCTTCACCGTCCCTACGTGAAGGTGTTTGAGGAGGAACGTGAGCTGACGGTCATGTTGTTGATTGACGTCTCCGGTTCCCTCGATTTCGGTACCACTGTTCAGACGAAGCGCGATATGGCTACGGAGATAGCCGCCACGATAGCTTTCTCGGCCATTCAGAATAATGATAAGATAGGTGTCATCTTCTTTTCCGACAGGATAGAGAAATACATCCCGCCTAAGAAAGGTCGAAAGCACATCCTGTACATCATCAGGGAGATGCTCGACTTCCATCCTGTGAGCCATAAGACTGACATTGCCGCTGCCACGGCTTACTTGACGCGGGTGATGAAGCGGCGGTGTACGTCGTTTCTTATCAGCGACTTCTATGATAACAAAGACTTCCAGCGCGAGATGGAGATCGCCAACCGTAAGCATGATGTTGTCGCTATCCAAGTGTACGACCAGCGTGCCAAGACACTGCCGGATGTAGGGCTGTTGAAAGTCCGTGATGCTGAGACAGGACACGAAATGTATATCGACACGTCGAGTAAGCGTCTTCGCCGCGCGCATACAGCCTATTGGATTGAAAGGGAAGCGCGTTTGCGGCAGATGTTTGCGAAGAGTAAGGTCGACTGGATATCGATAGCCACGAATGAGGATTTTGTCAAGTCACTGATGATGCTCTTCAAGCAAAGGCATAAAAAGAATGTTGATCGTAGGATATTGTGACCATAATAATAATGGGAAGGATCGTTAAATACATATTCACTCTTTGTCTATTGTTCTTATCGTTAGAGCTTCAGGCCCAAGTAACGGTGGAACAGACGGTTGACTCCGTCGCTATGTTCATTGGCGAGCAGACGAAGTTGCGGCTTACCGTGGTGTTCCCCGAAGGCGCTAAGTTGCAATGGCCCCAATTGAAACAGCGGCAGAATATAGTTCCGGGAGTAGAGGTTGTGGAGTCTTCGGCTCCGGACACACTGAGTTCAGGCAGTGAAATGAAAGTGGAAAAAGCATTCACTATCACATCCTTCTACGAGCGTATCTATGCCATTCCCGCACTGACGGTGAAGGTCAACGGCAAGCCTTATAAGGGTGGAACCTCGGTTTTGAAAGTGATTACAGTGGATGTGGACACCCTGCATCCCAATCAATTTTTCCCACCTAAGGATGTGCAGGATAATCCATTCGAGTGGTCGGAATGGCGTCCATATTTCTGGCTCTCAGTCTTTGTGCTGTTGCTTTTCCTCGCAATTTGCTACCTCTTTGTACGATTGAAAGAAAATAAGCCTATCATCACGAAAGTGCGCATCGTGCGTCATATACCGCCACATCAGCGAGCTCTGAGTGAGATTGAGAACATCAAGAAGGAGCACCTGCAAGTCAGTGAGGATCAAAAGTCTTACTACACGCAACTCACAGATACCTTGAGAAAGTACATTCAGGAAAGGTTCGGATTCAATGCTTTGGAGATGACAACAGACCAGATCATTGACCGGTTGCAAGCTGCAGACGATAGAAAGATGATCGACGAGCTGCGGGAACTCTTCCAGACAGCTGACCTCGTGAAGTTCGCCAAGTATTCGACTCAGCTCAATGAGAATGATCTTAATCTTGTAAAGGCTATCAACTTTATTGATGAAACCAAGCAGGAGGGGCAGGCTGTAGAGGAAAAGATAGTTCCACACCTTTCAGACGATGACAAGAAGGTCCGTTCCAACCGCATTACGATCAAGTCGTTATTATGGGTATGTGGTATCATCTCTTTCTTATTGTTGGCATACATTATATATAATGTGTACCTGTTGATGATGTGAGGTGGAGAAAGGGGCTGTATATAATAATGTGAAAGATGGAATTCGCAAATAAAGAATATTTCTTGCTTCTGTTGCTGCTCATTCCGTATGTGCTATGGTACTTTCTCTATCGTAAGAAGAGTGAGCCCACAATACGGATGAGTGATACGCATGCCTATCTCAACACGCCGAAGAGTTGGCGTGAGCATCTTTTGGACATGCCGATGTTACTGCGTTGTATGACGTTCGTGCTTATCGTTTTAGTGCTTGCCCGGCCACAAACTCATAATTCGTGGGGCAACAAGACGGTGGAAGGCATCGACATCATGTTGGCAATGGACGTGTCCACATCCATGCTTGCAGAGGACTTGCGACCTAATCGCATTGATGCTGCCAAGGATGTGGCGTCAGATTTTATATCTGGTCGTCCCAATGATAATATTGGCTTGACGATCTTTGCCGGCGAGGCTTTTACACAGTGTCCGATGACAACAGATCATGCCTCGCTCCTGAATCTGTTGCATAATGTTAGGACTGACATTGCCGCAAGAGGGTTGATACAGGATGGTACTGCCATAGGTATGGGGCTTGCCAATGCTATCTCGAGGCTTAAAAACTCTAAGGCGAAGAGTAAGGTTGTCATCCTGCTGACCGATGGCTCTAACAATATGGGTGATATTTCTCCCAAGACAGCGGCACAGATAGCAAAGTCGCTGGGTATCCGTGTGTATACTATTGCTGTGGGGACTAACCATGTGGCGCCTTATCCTGTGCAAGTGGGAGGAACCGTGCAGTATATTAATATGCCTGTTGACATCGACACGGGGACACTGAGCGATATAGCTGCGACCACGGATGGAAACTTCTATCGTGCCACCAATACTACTCAATTGAAGAAGATATACAAAGATATAGATCAATTGGAAAAGACGAAGATGGATGTAAAGAAGTTCTCCAAGCGTTATGAGGCTTATCAGCCCTTCGCTTTGGCGGCTGTGCTCTGCTTGCTGCTTGAACTTCTGCTTCGTAATACGGTCTTGCGGCGGTTGCCTTAATAATCAGTAATAATTAAAGTATCATGATCAAGTAAAGCCCTAAGGAAAGGGTGGTTTATAAATAACAATATGCTTCGATTTGAAGATCCTATATATCTCTGGTTGCTATGGCTGGTGCCACTCTTGGCATTGGTGCGGCTTTTTATGTGGCGGAAGCAGAAGGTGAGGCTGCAGAAGTTTGGTAATCCTGCGCTGGTCAAAGGGCTCATGCCGGACGTCTCCAAATATCGCCCGACCGTGAAGTTTTGGCTGGTGAATGCAGCACTTGCCGTACTTATCGTGATGTTGGCACGGCCGCAGATGGGCGCGAAGCTCTCTCACGAAAGACGTAATGGCATAGAGGCGATTATCTGTATGGACATCTCCAACTCCATGCTTGCAGAAGATGTGGCGCCAAGTCGTCTTGACAAAAGCAAGATGCTCGTGGAGAATTTGGTGGACCATTTCACTAACGACAAGGTTGGGTTAGTTGTTTTTGCAGGTGACGCTTTCGTCCAATTGCCTATTACAAGCGATTATGTATCCGCAAAGATGTTTCTGCAAAACACGGATCCTTCTCTTATCCAGACGCAGGGGACCGACATCGGCCGAGCGATTAATGTAGCGATGCACAGTTTCACCAAACAAGATAAAGTGGGAAGGGCTATCATTGTCATCACTGATGGTGAGGATCATGAGGGCGGTGCTGAAAGAGCTGCAGCAGCTGCGAAGAAGCAGGGCATTAACGTCTTTATCCTTGGTGTGGGAGGCACTGGTGGTGCTCCGATCCCAATGGGTGACGGCAATTATATGAAAGATGCTATGGGGCAGACTGTCATGTCCGCACTCAATGAGCAGATGTGCAAGCAGATAGCAAGGGCAGGAAGTGGTACTTACATCCATGTTGACAATACCTCGGATGCGCAAGAGCAGCTCAATGACCAGATCACTAAATTACAGAAGGGTGATACTGACTCTGTGATTTACAGTGAGTATAATGAGCAGTTCCAGGCGTTTGCAATTCTTGCTCTGCTAATCCTTATCCTTGATGTCTGCATCATGGAAGCGAAGAATCCCAGGCTTAAAAACGTAAGGCTGTTTAAGAAAAGAATGTAGTATGCGATTTTATCATCATATTTTCCTTCTCGTACTTTACCTGTTGAGTAGTTTGACAGTGCAAGCCCAAAGCGACAGACAGTTGATAAGAAGTGGCAATCGTCTCTTCCGACAGCAAAACTATGCCCGTGCGGAGATTGAATACCGGAAGGCATTAGGGAAGAATCCTTCCAATACGCAGGCCTTGTACAATTTAGGATGTGCATTGCTTATGCAGCAGAAAGACAGTGCGGCAGTGACTCAGCTGGAGAATGCAGGAAAGAGTGAGACGGCAAAACGGCGTAAAGCGATGGCTTGGCATAATATTGGTGTGGCTTGCCAGAAGCATCAGCTCTTCCCTGAGGCTATCAAGGCTTATGAGGAAAGTCTCAGAAACAATCCGGCGGATAATGAGACCCGCTATAATTTGGCTTTGTGCATGAGACAGCAGAAGAACCAAAAGAATAGAAATAAGCAGGATCAGCAGAACAAAAACAAGCAAAAGCAGAACAAAAACGACCATAACAATAAACAGAATAAAGACAAGAATCAGCAGCAGAAGCAGAGGCAGCAACAAAATGAGATGAGCAAGGACAATGCCGAGCAACTTCTCAACTATGCCGAGCAGGAAGAGGAGCAGACGCAGCAACGGCTGAAGAGATATGAGATTCAGCCACGTCGCCGCCGCTTGGAAAAGAACTGGTAGGCTTTTTGTTGACTTCTGGAAATTAGTGATTGTAAATGATCAAATATTTATGACGCAGCATTTACTCTTATATATTTCACTTATCTTGGGCTTTTTATTCGGGGGCAGGAGTGTCTCTGTGGCTCAGATATCGGTGTCGGCACCCTCTAAGGTGGCGGAGGGAGAGAACTTTCGCATTGCCTACACCATCAATACACAGGATGTAGATGACTTCCGTGCTGGAAACGTCCCTTCCGGATTGGAATTGATAGCCGGTCCTTATACGTCGCAGCAGAGCAGTTATCAGATGATTAATGGGCACACTTCGAGTTCGTCATCCATTACGTTTACATTTACACTGTATGCTTCCAAGATGGGAACTTATACTATTCCTGCGGCTCGTGCGCGGGTGAGGGGTCATGTCATTGCCTCACATCCAGTGCGGATTACGGTGGCAGGTCATTCTCATAACAGTGGAGGTTCTCCACAAATGCATCAGGATGGCGGTGGCAGACAGCCGGAAATGAGTGCTGCAGGTACTCCGATTTCGGATAAGGATTTATTTATTAAGGTCACAGCCAATAAGCGGGTTGTTCATGAACAAGAGCCGGTATTGCTTACGTATAAGGTCTATACGCTTGTAGACCTTACGCAACTGGAAGGCAAGATGCCTGATTTGACGGGTTTCCACAGTCAGGAAATACCGTTGCCCCAGCAGAAGAGCTTTCATCTGGAAAGAGTTAATGGGCGTCCTTATAAGTGTGTGACATGGAGTCAATATCTTATGTATCCGCAAATGACGGGTTCATTGAAGATTCCTTCGATTACCTTTAAGGGTGTAGTCGTACAGCAGAATAGAAACGTGGATCCCTTTGAGGCGTTTTTCAATGGCGGTTCTGGCTATGTGGAGGTAAAGCGTAATATCGTTGCTCCGGGGCTATCTATTCAGGTCGCTCCACTTCCAGCAAAACCTGTTGGCTTCTCCGGTGGAGTGGGTCGCTTTAATATCTTGGCGCATCTTAGTAGGAATACCGTGAAAGCAGGAGATCCTATCACGCTACACGTAGAGGTTAGTGGTACCGGCAATCTTAAGCTCATCAAGCAGCCCGTGGTCGCATTTCCAAAAGGTTTCGATAAGTATGATCCGAAAGTAACAGATAAAACAAAACTTACCAATACCGGCGTGGGCGGCAAGATGGTCTATGATTATCTCGCAGTCCCTCGCAATCAGGGCCTGTATACGATACCTTCCATCTCATTCATCTATTATGATGTGGATGCTAATGCTTATAAGACGCTGTATACTCGGCCCTTTGTGGTTAATGTAGAGCCTGGTGACGGCAAGGGGGCCTCTGAGAATTTCGACAACCCTGCCGACAACGATATTCATACTATCAAGACGGGGAACGCCAAGCCTGTCAGTGTTGGTGATTTCTTCTTAGGGAGTACTGCTTACTGGATTTGTCTGCTTCTACCTCTGGTTACCTTCATTGTGCTATTGGTCATCTTCCGTCGTCGAGCGATAGATAATGCTGACATTGTGAAGATGCGGGGTAAGAAAGCCAACAAGATAGCTCACAAGCGGTTGAAGAAAGCCAGCAAACTGATGTTTGAGCACCGGAGTGCTGAGTTCTATGATGAAGTGCTTCATGCTCTATGGGGCTATGTGAGCTATAAACTCAATATGCCGATAGAGAGCTTGTCGATGGAGAACATCAAGGAGAAACTCTCTTCACGGGGTGTCTCTGAAGAAGTTGTTAATAAATTCATCTCTGCTTTGGAGGAATGTGAGTATGAGCGCTATGCACCTGGTGATGAGGCGGGTAACATGGAAAAGACATTCCAGTCAGCCATGACGGCCATAGTGGATATAGAGGATGTAATGAAAAGAAAGAAATGAGCAATCATCGTTTAAACATATTGATAGTATTGCTTTTGGCGTTAGTGGCGTTGCCGTCTTTCGGCTCTGCCATAAGCAAGCGGGGCGCTGATGACAACTATCGTCAGGGCAATTATCAACAGGCTATCGCGGATTATCAAGCGCTCCTCCGTCAAGGAGCCTCCGCAGAGGTGTATTTCAACTTAGGGAATGCCTACTATCGTTCAGACAGTCTTTCCAAGGCGATTCTCTGCTATGAGCGTGCCTACCGTCTCTCTCCGAGTGACGACGACGTGCGGTTTAATCTTCAGTTTGCACGTTCGAAGACCATAGACAAAATTGCGCCGCAAGATGATAACTTCTTTACGACAGTCTATCGCAGCATTGTAACTTTTTGTGGTGTTGATAGTTGGGCATTGATAGGTATTGTGAGCATTGTGATGGCTCTCCTCTTAATGCTTGCCTATCTATTCGCATCACTTTTATGGATGAGGAAACTTGGCTTTTTCGGAAGCCTTGCATTCTTGGTTGTTTTTGTACTCTCAACTGTCTTTGCCTGGCAGCAGAAATATTGGTTTGAGCATAGTCGGGGAGCCATTGTGATGTCGTCTTCCATTGGTGTCAAGCAGGAGCCTGAGGACAGAGCTCCCGATGCGTTCGTCCTGCACGAAGGCACACATGTAAATATTGAGGATGATGGTATCTCTGGATGGAAGCAAGTGAGGACAGGTGACGGTAGAGAAGGTTGGATCAAGTCAGGAGCAATTGAGAATATTTGAAAATGCCAGGCAGTTTTGATTTAGGCCTGCTACAATGGTTGAATAGCGGCAATTCGGCTTTCTTTGATACACTGGTGCCTATGCTTACCAATGGTATGGCTTGGCTACCTTTGTATGGCGCTTTGCTATATCTTGTCGTTAAGAACAATGAGACGATGGCTCAGATCGGCCTGATCATCGGAGCGGTATTGGTGTGTATTGTCCTTGCCGGTGGTGTAGACGACTTTATCGTAAAGCCCATGGTTGGGAGAATTCGTCCTTGTAATGATCCGATGGTCAAGACACATCTGAATCTTATAGCGGGTACGCTTGAAGAGAGCTACAGCTTCTTCTCAGCTCACGCGGCCAATACCTTTTCTTTGGCTGTGTTCTTCTGTCTTCTGGTAAGAGACCGGCTGTTTTCTTCCGTAATGTCTTTTTGGGCATTACTGAATGTTTGGACACGATTATATCTGGGAGTGCATTATCCTTCTGATGTCTTTTGTGGGATGCTGTATGGTTCTCTCGTCGGGGTAGCCGTTTACTTCCTTTTCCATCGGGTTTATAATAAGCTCAATACTAATTTCCAATACATTTCATCACAATACACTTCATCGGGCTATGCCAAGACTGATATCGACGTGGTTGTGTCAACTCTGGTGTTGACATTGGCTGTCATCATATTGGCGGCAGTCTATGGCACTTCATTTTAAGAGACAATGAATACAAAACATATAAGAATAGACGATTACAGTTACGATCTTCCGGAAGATCGTATTGCAAAGTTTCCCCTACAAGCACGTGACCACAGCAAGTTGCTGATTTACAATAAAGGTGCCTTATCGGATGATCTTTTCTTCAATCTTCCCCACTATCTCCCTCAAGGAGCCTTGATGGTTTTCAACAACACGAGAGTGATACAGGCTCGCCTGCACTTTCGTAAAGAGACAGGTGCGCTGATTGAGGTATTCCTCATGGAGCCTGCTCAACCTGCTGATTATGAGCAAATGTTTCAATCGACGGGTCATTGTAGCTGGCTTTGCATGATTGGAAATCTGAAGAAATGGAAAGAGGGCACATTGAAGAGAGTTTTCGAGATCAAAGGGCATCGTCTTACACTCACGGCTTCAATGGACCGCTCCAAGTCCGTAGAGAAGAGTGGTGGCTCTAATTATTGGGTGGAGTTTGTATGGGATAACGATCAGGTGAACTTTGCGGAGATCCTTGATGCCGTTGGCGAGCTGCCCATCCCTCCCTATCTTAACCGCAAGACGGAGGAGAGTGATAAGACTACTTATCAGACGGTCTACTCTAAGATTAAAGGCAGTGTGGCGGCACCTACGGCCGGTCTTCATTTTACGGATAAAGTGCTGAAAGATCTCGACAATTACGGTGTCTTGCGCGACGAAGTGACGCTTCATGTGGGCGCCGGTACTTTCAAGCCTGTGAAAACGGAAGAGATAGAAGGCCATAAAATGCATTCAGAATACATCGTTGTCCATCGTCACACCTTTGAGCATTTGCTTGAGCACGATTGTTGGGCAATAGCGGTTGGTACTACCAGTGTGCGTACCTTGGAGAGCCTCTATTATATCGGTGTGAAATTGTTGAGCAATCCCAATGCCACAGAAGAGGATCTTCATGTCAATCAGTGGGAACCCTATGATTTGCCCCACACTGATGAGGGGCGCGTGCTCGTTGACGGCAGAGCGGTCAGCGTGCATGATGCGATCCAGGCAATTCTTGATTATCTGGACCGTGACGGCTTGGAAGCACTTCATACCTCTACGCAAATTATCATAGCACCAGGCTATACTTATAAGATCGTGAAGATGCTTGTCACTAATTTCCATCAGCCTAAGAGTACATTGCTGTTGCTGGTGAGTGCTTTCCTGAAGGGCGACTGGCGTAAGGTCTATGACTATGCACTCTCTCATAACTTTCGTTTCTTGAGTTATGGAGACGCTAATCTGCTGATGCCGTAGCAGCAATAAGTTTCATCTTATTCGCTGAATATTATTTGAGAGGTTGTGTGCAACCGAGTGAACATATTGTATTAGAAATGAAGATAGGAGATAGAGTAAAGTTTCTCAGTGAGACTGGTGGCGGAAAGGTAGCCGGTTTCCAGGGGAAGAATATCGTGTTGGTGGAGGATGAGGATGGTTTCCAGATTCCAACGCCTGTCAATGAGGTGGTTGTGGTGGCCAGTGAAGATTACAGCACGGCCAATGTCATTAACCGCAGGGCTGAGGCTGAGGAGAGAAAGGCTTCAGAGACCCCTCTGATGCGTGGTAACCGTTCAGTTAAGGCCATGATGCAGGAAGGTCAGGAAGAGGATGTGGACCTGTCGGCTCCTGATACCGTGGATCTTTCGAAAGACGTTGCTTACCGTCCGAAGGCGGAGGAGCGCAAGGGTGGTAATCAGCTGTCGGCCTACCTCGCCTTTGCCCCAATGGACAATAGCAACATGGAGACGCCTCATTTCGAGTGCTATTTTGTCAATGACAGCAATTATTATCTGCACTATCTTCTGTTTGACGAAGAGAGTAGCAGCTGCTCATTGAGAGCAGAAGGGGAAGCAGAGCCTAATACAAAGATTTTTATTGAAGAGCTGGATGCACAGGCTATCAATCATGTAGGCCGGATGGCTGTTCAACTGCTTGCCTATAAGCGTGGTAAGAGCTTCATCTTGAAAGAGCCTGTTAGTGTGGAGCTCCGGCTTGAACCACTGAAGTTCTATAAGGTTCATACCTTTGAGAATACACCGTTCTTCGAAACGCCGGTATTGCTCTGCTCCGTGATTGAGAACGACAAGCCTGCCCGTCCCTTGGTTGTTGATGCCAAGGCTTTGAAGAAAGAGATGTACCATCACGCAGGCAATGAAAATGCAGCTGGCATGGTATCGGCAGAAAAGAAGTCACAACTCGTGCACCGGTATGATGAATCACAAAGCAAGGGTAATGCCAAGAACACTCCTTATATACACAATCGAGGGCTCGACGATGCTGTCGTTGTTGACCTTCATGCCGAGGCGTTGCTCGACACCACTCAGGGCATGCAGTCCGGAGATATTCTTGAGTATCAAATGAAGGTATTTCGTAATACGCTCAACCAATATGAGGGAAAGAAAGGCCAAAAGCTCATTTTCATTCATGGAAAAGGAGCTGGCGTGCTGCGCCGTGCCCTCATCAATGAGCTGACCTATAAGCACAAGTCATACCAGTGGCAGGATGCCTCGTTTCAGGAATACGGTTACGGGGCCACTCAGGTCACTATACGATAAAGAGCCATGAAGTACGGAATTATTAAGGTGGCGACAGCTGTTCCAACGGTTAAGGTTGCCGACTGCGTGAGCAATATCAAGGGAATTGAGTCGCTCGTTGTGCAGGCTGAAGGCCAGGGAGTTGAGATCATCGTCTTCCCTGAGCTTAGTGTGACAGGCTACACCTGTCAGGATCTCTTTCGTCAGCAGTTGCTGTTAGATGCCACTGAGAACTGTGTGATGCAACTTTTAGAGTTCAGCAGGCAGCTCGACATTATCTCCATAGTGGGCGTACCTATGGCAGTGGGTGACCTGTTGCTCAACTGTGCCATCGTCATGCAGCGAGGAAAAATCCTTGGTATCGTGCCAAAGACGTTTTTGCCCAACTACAATGAGTTTTATGAGAAACGCTGGTTTGCCTCGTCGCAGGATCTGCGGGATCAAGATTTGCGTTATGCCGGTCATCCTGTCAGTATTACAGCGGCCCCACAGCTTTTCCGAACGGGTGACGGTATCTTGTTTGGGGTGGAGATCTGTGAGGATGTATGGGCTCCCACTCCGCCAAGCAATCATCTCGCCCTTGCCGGAGCTGATATCATCTTCAATCTTTCAGCCAGCGATGAGCTGATAGGTAAGCATGACTATCTCAAGGATCTTCTCGCCCAGCAGAGTGCACGTACCATTTGCGGCTATGTGTATAGTGGCGCAGGATTTGGTGAGAGCACGCAGGATGTGGTCTATGGCGGCAATGCCTTGGTGTATGAGAACGGTCGTCTTCTTGCTGAAGGTGAGCGTTTCGCACTGGAGAGTCAGCTTGTGACAGCACAGATAGACGTGGAGCGCCTTCGTGGCGACCGTCGTGGCAACACGACGTTTGTCAATGCCCAACGGCGCATGATGAACGAGGATATTCGCATCAGCCGTGCAGAGTCAGCGGCGATGCCACACGACTTCGTGCTTGAGCGCAAGGTCAATCCACATCCGTTTATCCCAACCAATACCGACATGCAGAAGTCGTGCGAAGAGATATTCAACATTCAGGTGATGGGTCTCGCCAAACGCATTCTTCACACGCATGCCAAGACAGTTGTTGTGGGCATCAGTGGTGGTCTCGACTCTACGTTGGCACTGCTCGTCTGTGTGAAGACGTTTGATAAACTAAAACTCGACCGCAAGGGAATTGTCGGCGTCACCATGCCGGGCTTTGGCACTACAGGGCGCACCCACAACAATGCCGTGAGTCTGATGCAGAGCTTGGGAGTGGACATGCGCGAGGTGAATATCTCGAAGAGCGTATTGCAGCACTTTGAGGACATCGGGCAGAATCCCGATGCTCATGACGTGACCTATGAGAACGCACAAGCCCGCGAGCGCACACAGATTCTCATGGATCTCGCCAACAAGCTCGGCGGACTGGTCATCGGCACTGGTGACCTCTCAGAGCTGGCATTGGGATGGGCCACCTATAACGGCGACCATATGTCCATGTATGCGGTCAACACCTCTATCCCCAAAACGCTCATCCAGTATCTTGTGAAGTTTGTGGCTCAGACAGTGGACGACGAATCTGCCTCGACCCTGTATGACATCATCGCGACTCCAATTTCTCCCGAGCTTATACCTGCCGGCAGCGATGGAAGCATCCAACAAAAGACGGAGGATCTGGTTGGACCCTATGAGTTGCACGACTTCTTCCTTTACCATTTCCTGCGCAACGGGTTCGGCCCCCGCAAGATATTCGTGCTGGCAAAGCGTGCTTTCGGTGAGAGCTTGCCACCGGTAGAGGGAGTGGGACGCTACGACGACGAGACTATCCTGCATTGGCTCAAGACGTTCTGCCGTCGCTTTTTCAATCAGCAGTTCAAGCGTTCCTGCTTACCCGATGGGCCAAAGGTGGGTTCTGTCTCGCTCTCTCCGCGGGGCGACTGGCGCATGCCAACGGACGCTGTTGTCACACTATGGCTCGACGAGGTGGAAAAGCTTATGCCGAAAAAGATAGACGGAGAGGGTTAGGCATAAATGGGCTGAGGTGTGAAGAAAGTGATTATTATTCAACAGATTTAACAGACATCGATCATTAAACATAATACATTATAGGTTATGGTTATAGATTTTGAGAATATTCCCGAAGCCCACCTTTCGGGCTTTAAGGGTGGCAAAGGGTTTCTCGATACCCGCAACTTTGTGGACGACCACGTGAAGATCATGTATTCTACGCTTCGGCCGGGGGCGTCGAGCGGGTTGCATACGCATGAAGGCAACTCGGAGATTATCTTTGTCATCAGTGGCACACTGACCTTCCATTATGATGATGAGGTTGAGATTTGTAGGGCGGGACAGTGTCATTATTGTCCGATGGGCCACCGTCATTATATGGAAAACCTTACCGATCACGATGCTGTTTACTTTGCTATCGTGCCGGAACATCACGCATAGTGCCCTATCCTCGGAATAACGGCATTTGGCAAAGGCGTTCCCTTTGCATGGATAATGGTTTTGCCTTTACACCGTAATGGCATTCCCATTACGGTGTAGAGGCGATGCGTTTACGGTGTAGAGGCGATGCGTTTACGGTGTAGAGGCGATGCGTTTACGCCGTAGAGGGAAAGCAGCTGCATCTCTGAGACGTTTTTTGTGGATTAGAAGCGGAAGTCGAGTTGGCAGTCGAGCATGCTATAGTTGTGGTGGTCGGCAGCCAGGGCACGGTCGTTGACGAGTGCATACTCCATGTTTAACTGTAGGTTTTTGGAGAATAAATAGTTGGCGCCAATCTCATAATTAGTCTTGGATGTCGCCCAGTTGGCTGACTGGCGGTAGAGGTCATAGCGGGCCTTGGCATAGAGCTTATGCTTGATAACCGGTGCTATGCAAAGCGCATAGACACCATCAGCCTTTGAGCCCAATGCTTCATTGACGGTCACGTCGCTGCGGTCGGCTTTGGAATTCTCGCTTTTCTTGAACGCCTTACCCGTGGAATGGATGTACTCTGAGCGCAGGGTCCAGTCGCTGACCTTGTATTCGGCTGAGATGGCATAGCGGTGCTGAGGAAGTTTCACCAAACCGTTGGCTCCCTTTCTTGCATATGCCCCCTCCATGCCAAAGGCCCCGATACGCATGCCCTTGACAGGCATCACCCACATGCCGCCAATGACATCTTTCTGCTGGTCCACATCCTTTTGGTTGATGCCCTGACCATTATAGACCCCGATCTGATAGTGCAAGAGGTTGCGCCCTTCGGTATTCTTTACGAAGTCGCCCTGCAGTTGCACGCCGATGTCGCGGCCATTGCTCGATGATGCCCCATCGCGGTCGGTGAAACCAGAAAGCTTCGTGATGTTCTGCGCATAGCTCATGAATCCCTGATCGATAGGATTCATGGGATTCTCAAATGTGAAGGGACGTTTGAACTGTCCGGCCTTGACACGGAAAAATTCATATTTCTGCCATTCCGCGAATACATCGACAACTTTCAGCGAACTATTGAGGTCGGAAGTGTTTCCATTGTACTGGAACTGTACTCTTGCGGTCCAGTCCTTATGGGGTTTCGCATCCACGATGACACGGCCGAGGCGAATATTGAAGCTGTTGGTTTTGGCTCCGTCTTGACCGTTGTACTGATACTGCATCATGCCATTGCCGGAAATCTTGAACATCTTGGTCCAGTCGGTTGCTTGTGCGCTTACTTGCGCAGCCAGACACAGGGCAAGGCCTGCCATTACTAATGATTTCTTCATATTGAACAGTTGTTTTAGTTTGTGATCAGTCTCTTTCTAACTTGCAAATGTAATAAATATTATGTAATCGTCTGTCTCTTTAGACATAAAAATAAAGTCCTTTCTGCTTTTTCACAGAAACGGAAAGAAAAAGACAAAAACATTTGGTCATGTAGTGATTATTTCTTAATTTTGCAGTCGCTTAACGAGAAACGTTGGGTAACGGGGTGTAGCGCAGTCCGGTAGCGCTCCTGGTTTGGGACCAGGTGGTCGCAGGTTCGAATCCTGTCGCCCCGACAATAAAAGCGCTATGATCATGATGATGATAGCGCTTTTATGATTCTGTTTAGTTATGTTCTTATTTCACTCTCCCTTCATCAAGGTGTTTGTTACCGTTAAGAAATGCGGCGGAGTCCATGCGTTTTTTACCGGAGAGCTGGAGTGAAAGAATATCGAGCCATTCGTCAGCGCATGCGATACGGAGTGATTTTTTAGCGGTTACTATGCTGCCTGGCTGTACGTCACCGGCTGCTGTCCCTGTTTTTGCGGTCTGAAATATCTTCAGCTCTGTATCCTTTTGGCAGAGTTGAAGCGTTGTCCATGCTCCAGGATATGGAGAAAGGCCGCGTACAAAGTCATAGACTTGTTTGGCGGGTTGATTCCAGTTGATGTGGCATGTCTCCTTGAAAATTTTGGGAGCAGCATGCAGTGTCTCATTGTTTTCAATGAGACAGCCCTGCTCTTGCGAAGGCACTTCCCCATCATTGTCAAGCAGTAGGTTGATGGTTTCCTCTGCAATATCGGGCGCAAGCTTCATCAAACCGTCATAGACATACTCCACATCAGCCTCATCGGGAATAGCAAACGTTTTCTTGAGGATGATTCTTCCTGTGTCTATATCTTTGTCGATAAAGAAAGTGGTCACGCCCGTTTGCGTCTCTCCATTAATGACAGCCCAGTTGATCGGGGCTGCACCACGATATTGTGGCAGCAGGGCCGCATGGACATTGAATGTACCAAATCGCGGCATGGCCCATACCACTTCGGGAAGCATCCTGAAGGCTACCACTACTTGCAGGTCGGCTTTCAACGCTTTCAGCTGCTCGATGAATACCGGATCTTTCATTTTCACCGGTTGCAGCAAAGGAATGGAGTGGGCGAGGGCATACGTCTTCACAGCTGATGGCTGGAGCTTGTCCTGGTGGCGTCCTACGGGTTTGTCGGGTTGGGTCACCACCGCTACAACATTGTATCCGTCTTCTACAAGACGACTGAGCGTGCCGACTGCAAATTCTGGCGTGCCCATAAATACGATTCTTAGGTCTTTCTTTTCCAATCTATCGTCTGATTATAGATTCCACCAATGCTTTTTCTTCTTGGTCTCCATCGTCCCATCTCTGAGTATGTCGGCGAAAGACTTGTGCTGATGGATGATGGCATAAATCTGTCCCCAATCGGGGAGACCGCCTATATTGCGGTCGTCTATGAAATAATCGGCCTTGAGTTTCCGGGTAAAGTACTTGTCAGAAGGCTTCTCCTCGGGATAGTCACTGTTGACGGCCCAGAAGTCCACGCCTCTTTCATGGCACCATCTTACAGCCTCTTCCAGTAATTTGCCCTCGCGAACTGTCCAAAGTATCAGCTGGTGGTGCTCTTGTTGCAACATCCGGAGAGTATCGGTTGCAAACATCACCTCAGTTCCTATCTTTGGGTACTTGTCTTCTACGATGGTACCATCAAAGTCAACTGCTATTTTTGCCATTGTTTACCAGTGTCTATTTCTTGATGGAATGATCGTTGTCTTTTCCATAATCACTGTATCCATAGTGATAGCCTCCATAGCCGTAGGAATAATGATGACCATAGCCATAATGTCCGTAGCCATAATAATAGCCATATTTCTTCTTGGACATGTCAATGCCGTTGATGACCACACTGACGTTGCGCAGTCGTCCCTCTTTGGCAAGAGTGTTGATAAGGTCGAAGTCGCGTTTGGGTGTGTAGTCGGCACGGCAAACGAAGACGGTCGCATCGCTCACACGCGCTATCGATACAGTGTCGGTGACAAGGCCTACTGGTGCCGAGTCGATGATAATGTAGTCAAAATGCTCTTTCAGGGTATTGATAATGTTGTCGAGACTCTTCCGTGCTAACAATTCTGTAGGATTGGGAGGAATGGCACCTGCAGGAAGCAAGCTGAGGTTGTCATGTTTGTTGGATGGAAGAATTTGTTCTTTTATTTGCTCCCACGATGGATTCTCGATTTTCAAGAGGTTGGTGATGCCTTCCTTCCTATGCTCATACCCGAAGACATCTTGCAGCCGTGGCTTGCGGATGTCAAGGCCTATCATGATGGTCTTTTTCCCAAGGATGGCAAACGACATGGCAAGGTTGGATGATATGAATGTCTTACCCTCACCTGAAATAGAGGATGTGCAGACAATAACTTTTTCTCCTTCCTTAAGCGTAAACAGAAGATTAGAGCGTAATCCTCTGAATACTTCTTCCATGGCATTATTTCGGTTTTCCTTGACAACGATTTCACCGTCTTCCTTAGCCTGTTTCGATGCAATTGCGACATCAGATAGGATGGGTAGCTCGGTGAGTTTCTCCACATCGTCGCGTCCGCCAATCTTGTAGCGAAGCAGGTTCATCAGATAGAGAATGGCGATAGGAAGGAAAAGACCTACGAGGATGGCGATTCCCATTACGGTCCTATTTTTTGTACTTACGATACCGCTGGTTGTAGGTCCGTCAATAATGCGGCCTTTGTCAGCAGTGGCGGCAAGCGAGATGGAATTTTCCTCACGCTTCTGTAAAAGAAGGAGATAAAGTCCGGACTTCACCTCTTGTTGTCTGCCTATTTGGGTAAGGACGCGCTCCTGCTCTGGGGTTTGTCCTACTTCGCCTTGATACTTGCCATATTGCCTTTGCAGGCCGCTTCGCTGAATGTCCATGCTCTTGCGCACTTGTCGCAGTGTTTGACTGATGGCATTGTGCAATTGGTCAAGCTGAGCAGTGAGCGGAGTGATAACCGGTGAACTCTCACTGGCACTTTGTAGCAGGAGGTTGCGTTTCTGCACGGTCTGGTTATAGTTGTTGACGAGTGCCGTGATCGAACTATTCTCTATGCCGACATTATTGGGTAGAGGCTGGTATCTGTTTGAGGGATTGTTGAGAAATGAGGACATCTCATCAAACAACGCAATTTGCGTGTTGAAATCTGCCAATTTCTCCTCATAGGTATTGGCTTGTGTGAAAGCTTGAGTGGCGTTGGTCTTGAGCTCCACCATGCCACGACTTCTTTTGTAGCTCTCAAGGTGTCCTTCTGTACTGCCTAACTCTTCGTTGATCTTGGCAATTCGCTGGTTGATGAATTCCTCGGTCCTTCGTGCTATCTCATTCTTATCCTCATTGGCTTGCAGATTGTAGCAGAGTATGAGCTGGCGAAGATAGTCCATGGCGCGGTCGGGGTTTTCATCATTGATGGACAGACGGGCGATAGTTGTAGTCTCGGACTCGGGAGCGACGACAAAACTATTTTGAAAATGATAGGCTGCCTGATCGGGAGACATAACGACTGCTTGCATTTTCCAATCGCTTCCCACGGCATTGTCGTTATTGATACTTAGCTTAAGCAGACACCCTCTTGTCTCAATGGTTGTTGGCAGGCTCTTTACCGTTTGGTCAACATTTGGCGCAATAATATGGTATTCACCATTGGCATGTTCAACATCGACGGTGAAAGAGTTTCTTAATCTCTCAGCATCACTGATGTTGATACCAACGTTGACAGGTTGGTTTTTATAATAGAGAGCCTTCTTTAATTTACCGACAGAGTAATAATTAACATAGAGTTTGAGATCCCTCACCGCTTGTGTGGCAAGGGAATGCGTGCTTAGAATTTCCAACTCATTGTCGAACCCATTGGTATTGGATACCATTCCCATGGTTTCAGACTTAAGTGCACTATTGCCAGAGTTGTTGTCGTTGCTTTTGATGAGGACTTTCTCGCTGATGTTATAAACAGTATTGGAATAGCGAATAAAAGCTTCTCCCAATCCCGTACATACAATTAGTGAAAGAATTACCCATTTCCAATTGAGCATGATATCGATTAGTCTCTGCTTGAAACTATCGGTGAAGAGCATGCTGGAAGGTTGTTTACCCGTCTCTGTATTCATTGTATTGTTCTGCGTTTTGTCTAAAGTCATAGCTTTATAGTCTTTACGATATTACTTCGGATTCGTTTGCTAATTGAAGCAGATATTTCCCATAATCATTCTTTGCCATAGGCTTGGCATTGTTAATAAGGGTTTGTTTGTCAATCCAACCCTTCTTATAGGCAATTTCCTCAAGACATGCAACTTTGAGCCCTTGACGCTTCTCTATGACTTCAATGAAGTTGCTCGCTTCGGCGAGACTGTCGTGTGTGCCTGTGTCAAGCCATGCGAAGCCGCGCTGTAAGGGTTGTACTTTAAGAGCTCCGGCTCTTAAGTAAGCCTGGTTGACCGATGTGATCTCAAGTTCTCCCCGTGCGCTTGGCTTAACGTTCTTGGCTGTCTCTACGATATTATTGGGGTAAAAATAAAGTCCAACAACGGCGTAGTTGCTTTTGGGTTTGGCGGGCTTTTCCTCAATACTCAGACAGTCACCCTTATCGTCAAACTCAGCAACACCATATCTCTCTGGATCATTGACCCAATAACCGAATACCGAAGCAGTGCCCTTGTCAGCAAGTGTCACGCTTTTCTCCAAGAGGCTGCTGAAGCCTGCTCCATAGAAAATATTATCGCCTAAGACAAGACATGCACTGTCATTGCCGATAAACTCCTCACCAATGATGAATGCTTGCGCCAATCCGTCAGGAGAAGGCTGGACGGCGTAAGTAAACGATACGCCAAACTGTTCTCCATTCCCTAACAGACGTTTGAAAGAGTCAATATCTTGTGGAGTAGAAATAATAAGAATATCACGTATACCGGCAAGCATGAGTACGGAAATGGGGTAATAGACCATTGGCTTGTCGAAAATAGGAATGAGCTGTTTGCTGATACCTTTGGTAATGGGATAGAGGCGTGTGCCGGAACCGCCTGCTAAAACAATGCCTTTCATAGTTTTTACAAATATATGATTGTGGGGACAAAGTTACATACATTTATTTAGTTAACATCTTTTTTGGATATAAAAAGTGCATTATTGTGGAAAAATAATGATATTCCCTTTGGGGAATCGTAGAATAGTCGTACATTTGCATTGATTTTTAATCAATGTGAATTAAGAATTGAATTAAGTATTAATAAAATATGGGAATATTTTCAAAAATATTTAGCCGGAGACCTCATGAAGAGAAGGCGGGCGGCATGCAAGATTACATGATGCTTGTGCGTGTCTATTTTCAGGCTTCGCTGGCTGCCCAAATTGGCATCACAAACCTTGCCATGCTTCCGGATCTGCGTATGTTCAAGTCCACGCTACATGTGGCCACACAAAACAATAAGCTCGGAGTGGGAGAAAAGTCGTATTGCCGAAAGATGATGCAGGAAGTCTATGGTACCGACGAAAGCTTTTTCAAGGAGATTGACCAAAGCATTCGTCGGAATTGCCGCAAGCTCCCCGATGTACAGGTGTATCTTATACAGTTTCAGAACTTCACGCAGGAACTGATGATGCTCATGGGAAATCTAATGAAGTTTAAGCTGAGAGTGCCTTCTGTTTTCAAAAAGACAATCTATACGATGACAGAAAAGACTGTTAGTGACATCTTCACCAAAAACAGTTATTCTGATCCCAGTGTAGTAAAGTCTGTAATGTCTGTGAGGAAATATAATCAGAAACTGAATTTCTCTCAGAAATGGGTCACTGATTTCGTCTATCAAGTAGTGATGCTTGCCAAGAAAGAGCCGGCGCCGTCGCAGGAGGAAGAACAGAAGGCGGAGAAGAAACTCAAAGGATAGAATTATTCATCAGCGGCAGATGATGTTCCGTCTAAATCAATAAGGTGATAAAGAGCTCATGGAGTCGAATGCGGAAAGCTTAAAGATTTTTACTACACGGGTGCGGCAATTAATGCTCAGCTATAGTCAGTTGAGAGAAGAAAACACCGCTCTTAAGGCTCAGTTGGATGCACGTGGATTGGAAATCAAGGACCTGCAGGGGCGCTTTGAACGGCTTAGTCATGATTATGAGATGCTGAAGGCCGCCAGAATGTTGCAGATTACCGATGGGGATGTCGATGAGGCGCGTAAACGACTCAATAAACTTATCAGAAATCTGAGCAGGAGTATTGCAATGCTCAGTGGACAGGTTTGAGATTGTCTTGATCCTTTTACAGCTTATGAAAGAAGAACATCAAAAGAGAAACATAAGGCTTCACATCTACGACACATTTATTCCTGTTAAGGTGCCGCAAGAGGAGGAACCGCTTTACCGTAAAGACGCTGATTTAATCAATGAGCGATTAAATACCTATTTTGCCAACTTCAAAGACAAGATCTCTGATAAGGAAATTATCTTTTATGCCATGATTGATATTGGGCTTCGTTTGCAGAAGGAATTGCAGCGCAACGATACGAGACCATACGATGATTCTATTCAAGAGTTGACTAAAGAGATTGAGGACCTGCTTGGAGAAGGAGAAAGTGCGAAAGAATGACAATAGCATATAATAAATATAGAAAACATAACAGATTAGAATATTACTTTTATAACTCGATAGTATTAATATGATAAACATTGTTATCGCCGCAGTGATAGGCCTTGTTGTGGGAGGAGCGGCCGGTTACTACATTTTCCGTTATATAATTACGGGAAAATATAACCAGATGATAGAAGCTGCAAATAAAGAGGCAGCCGTAATTAAGGAGAAGAAATTGCTTGAAGTGAAAGAGCGCTTTCTTAACAAGAAAAGCGAATTGGACAAGGAAGTTCAGGCGCATAACCAAAAGATGCAGGCGGGAGAAAACAAGCTCAAGCAACGCGAGCTTACGCTCAGTCAGAAGCAACAGGAGCTTGCCAAGATCCGTCAGGATATGGAGCGGGAGCAGCAGCGCATAGAGAGCGAGCGTCAGCTGATGTCTGTCAAGCAACAAGATCTTGAAAAGATGCAGGAACAGGAGCGTGTCAAATTAGAGGAGATTTCAGGCCTCTCAGCTGAAGAAGCCAAGAACCGACTGGTGGAAAGCATGAAGGACAAGGCTAAAATGGACGCTGCCAGCTTCATTAATGAGGTAGTAGATCAGGCTAAGCTGGATGCCAATATGAAAGCTAAGAAAATAGTCATTCAGACTATACAGCGGGTGGCAACAGAGACCGCTATAGAGAATTCGGTGAGTGTCTTCCATATTGAAAACGATGAGGTTAAGGGTCGTATTATTGGCAGAGAGGGTCGAAACATTCGTGCCTTGGAAGCTGCCTGCGGTGTAGAAATCGTCGTAGACGATACACCTGAATCGATAGTCATCTCAGCTTTTGACCCTGTTCGTCGTGAAGTTTGTCGTCTTGCGCTGCACCAGCTTGTTGCAGACGGGCGTATCCATCCTGCACGTATCGAAGAGGTCGTGGCAAAGGTGAAGAAGCAATTGGATAACGAAATTATTGAGACGGGGAAGCGTACCGTCATCGATCTTGGCATCCACGGGTTGCATCCGGAGCTGATCCGCATCGTTGGTAAGATGAAATATCGCTCCAGTTATGGCCAAAACTTGTTGCAGCATGCTCGTGAGACAGCAAACCTTTGCTCAGTGATGGCGGCCGAGCTTGGATTGAACCCCAAGAAAGCCAAGCGCGCAGGGTTGCTTCATGATATTGGTAAAGTTCCTGATGAGGAGAGCGAACTGCCTCATGCCTTGTTGGGAGCGAAGATGGCAGAGAAGTATAATGAGAAGCCTGATATTGTGAATGCTATTGCAGCTCACCATGATGAGGTTGAGATGAAGACTCTGCTTGCTCCGATTGTTCAGGTCTGCGATGCCATCTCCGGTGCGCGTCCCGGTGCGCGTCGCGAGATAGTGGAGGCTTACATTAAGCGTCTCAACGACCTTGAGGCCATAGCCATGAGCTATCCTGGTGTGACCAAGACTTATGCTATTCAAGCAGGGCGCGAATTGCGTGTCATCGTCGGTGCAGATAAAATGAACGATGAAGACAGCAACAAACTGTCTTCGGAGATTGCAGAGAAGATTCAGAATGAGATGACTTATCCTGGACAAGTGAAAATCACGGTAATCCGTGAGACCCGTTCCGTTGCTTACGCAAAATAATCTCGCCTTTATCCTATACAAATAAATCGGGGTGGCTCATCAAGAACCACCCCGATTTTAATATGAACCCTGTGGGAACTTTTATTCGGAAAGGAATTCCTTCACTTGTGTATAAACGTTTTCTCCGGTGAAGCCAAGTTTCTCATCAAGCACTTTGTATGGTGCGGAGAATCCAAAACTCTTCATTCCGAAGACATGGCTGTTGTGACCATTGCCTACCAATCCCTCAAGTGTGCATGGAAGACCGGCTGTCATGCCAAACTTCTTTACGTTATAGGGCAGTACATTGTCCTGGTATCCCACGGGCTGGCGGCGGAAGAGACCTTCAGACGGTGCACTGACCACTCGCACTCGGATGCCGTCTTTTCGCAGCAACTCGGTGCCGTCCTCAAGCGTGGAGACCTCAGAACCACTTGCCACGAGAACGATATCGGGGTTGTCGTCTGATCCTTTTACGATATAAGCACCCTTGCGGGCTTGCTCATAGTCGTTGCCCTCGGGCAGGCATTTAATGCCTTGGCGGGAGAGGATAAGGGCGGTAGGGGTCTCCATATTCTCCATTGCCATTTGCCAACAGACTGTAGTCTCATAGCAATCAGCTGGGCGGAATACGCGAACGCTGTCCTGGCCTTTATGGTTCTGCAGCTTTTCCATGAGGCGTATCTGTGCTTCCTGTTCTACAGGTTCGTGTGTAGGACCATCCTCACCAACGCGAAAGGCATCGTGGGTCCATATAAACTTGACAGGCACACCCATGAGTGCTGCTATGCGGACAGCAGGCTTCATATAGTCAGAGAATACGAAGAAGGTACCCATGGCTGCGATGACGCCACCATGAAGCATCATGCCAATGCACATGTCTGCCATGGTCAGCTCTGCAACGCCTGCCTGGAAGAAGGCACCGGAGAAGTCTCCTGGACGGAGATCGTGAGTTTCCTTGAGGAAGCCATCGGTCTTGTCGGAGTTGCTAAGGTCAGCTGAGGCACAGATCATGTTGGGTACTTGCTGGGCGAGTACCTTCAGACAGGCAGATGAGGCCGCTCGTGTCGCGGAGTCAGGCTTTTGCTCCACCTTGCTCCAGTCAATCTTAGGCGCTTTACCGGAGAACCATTCGTCCATGAGTTTCTTCTTCTCAGGATTCTCCTTAGCCCATTTTGCTTCGGCTGCCTTACGCTTCGCGACAATCTTTTTTAGTGCTTCTGCGCGGTCTGTGTAGAGCTTATTCACATCATCGAAGATGGCAAACGGCTTCTCCGGATCACCGCCCAGATTCTTGATGGTATTTACATAGGCGCCATCGCCAAGGGGGGCACCGTGTGTCTTGATGCTGTGCTCATAGCTCGTGCCGTCAGCTTTTAGGGCTCCTTTGCCCATTACGGTCTTGCCGATAATCAGTACAGGCTTACCCGTACCGGCAATGGCCTTGTCGAGAGCCTCGCGAATTTGTTTCACGTCATTGCCGTCAATCTCCATGACAGTCCAGTTCCAGGCGCGATACTTGGCGGCCGTATCTTCCCTCATCACCTCGTTCACCTCAGTGGAAAGCTGTATGTCGTTGGCATCGTAGAACATGATGAGGTTGTCCAAAGCCAGTTCCCCGGCAATGCGTCCGACGCCTTGTGAAATCTCCTCTTCTACACCACCGTCGGAAATATAGGCGAAGATGTGGTGCTGCATCACCTCATGGCCCAGACGTGCCTCAAGGAATTTCTCGGCCACAGCGGCGCCGGCAGCCATGGCGTGGCCTTGGCCCAGGGGACCTGATGAGTTCTCAATGCCACGGACAACATCGAGCTCGGGGTGACCCGGGCAGGGTGAGCCCCACTGACGGAGCTGTTGAATCTCGTCAAGCGTGAAGCGGCCTTGGAGCGTCAAGGCTGCGTAGAGCATCGGACTCATGTGGCCAGGGTCGAGGAAAAAACGGTCACGGCCTGTCCACGTGGGGTCAGAAGGATCCCAGACAAGGTATTCAGAAAAAAGCACATTGATGAAATCGGCGCCGCCCATAGCGCCTCCCGGGTGCCCTGACCTGGCCTTCTCAACCATGCTGGCCGCTAAGATACGGATGTTGTTGGCCGCATGGTTCATGATTTGAATGTCATTCATAGAAATATGTTTGCCGTTAGATAATAATAATATTGTTGCAAAGATACAGCTTTTTAAGCATTTAATGAAACTGTTGGCGTTTCAAATATGTCTCTGATTGCTGCAACAATGCCTCAACCTTGTCGGGGGCTTGCTCTTACAAGGTTGAAGCGTTGCCGGATCCTTTATTTTATGTTCAGGACGACAATCGACTTAGCCGGGATCTTTGCCTTGACGGTATTCTTTTTCAGCTTGGCGTCTTTGAAGGCTGTCTCCTTGATAACGGTGGGGTGTTCGAAGTCGTTGTAGTCGCTGATCTTGTTGGCGGTGAGGATGTTTCCACTGACCGTCTTGACGTTGTTGCCAGTGACGTTGAGCTGTACCTCCTGGGCCTTGTCGAGACTGGTGTTGGCAAGGGAGACGATGAGGCTTCCGTCGGATTGTCTGGCAGCTGAAACGGAGACCATTGGTATCTCTTTATCGACAGCATTCTGCATGTTGTTGCCAGTGACATTGACAGAGTCTTCTTTCACATCGATAGGCAGATGTGTGGCATTCTGGAAGTCGCGATACATCTTGAAGACATAGTAGGTCGGCGTGAGCACCATATGTCCGGTGCCTTTCGTATCGGTTAGGATCATCGACTGAAGCACGTTGACCACTTGTGCGATGTTAGCCATCTTGATGCGGTCGGTGTGTCTGTGGAAGACGTTCAGCGTGAGAGCGGCCACCATTGCGTCACGCATGGAGTTCTGCTGATAGAGGTGTCCGGGGATGGTGCCAGGCTCCTCGTCCCACCATGTGCCCCATTCATCGACGAGCAAGCCTACGCGCTTCTGGGGATCTTTCTCATCCATGATGGCACAATGCTTCTTGATAACGTCTTCGATCTGCAGGGCTTTGGAGATGGTCCAGTAGTATTCTTGGTTTGTGAAATTGGTGGCCGAGCCTTTGTGATTGCTCCAGTCCTTCACGGTATAGTAGTGGAGTGAGAGTCCAGCCATATTGCCTCCGGCCCTGTCCATCAGCACTTTGGTCCAGTTGTAGTCATAGTCGCTGGCTCCTGATGCAATCTTATAGAGATGGTGGTTATCGTAGTTGCGACAATAAGTAGAGTAGCGCCGGAAGAGATCGGAGTAGTATTCGGGCCGCATGTTGCCACCGCATCCCCAGCTTTCGTTGCCTACTCCGAGGTATTTCACATTCCATGACTTCTGCCGCCCGTTTTTGCGTCGCAGGTTTGCCATAGGCGTATCACCGTCTGAAGTCATATATTCCACCCATTTGGCAAGCTCCTCAACAGTTCCCGATCCTACGTTTCCACTGATATAGGGCTCTGCGCCCAACATCTCGCAGAGGTTGAGAAACTCGTGGGTGCCGAAGGAATTGTCCTCGATGGTGCCGCCCCAGTTGTTGTTCTGCATCTTAGGCCGTTTTTCTCGCGGACCGATGCCGTCTTGCCAGTGGTATTCGTCGGCGAAGCATCCGCCGGGCCATCGCAGGACGGGAACCTTCAGTTCCTTGAGCGCGTTGAGCACATCTGTACGGTAGCCTTGTGTGTTGGGGATTGGGCTTTCTGGCCCCACCCACAGGCCGCCATAGATGCAAGAGCCTAAGTGCTCGGCAAACTGACCGTAGATTTCCTTATTAATCTTGTATTTGCCCTGATCGGCATGGATGGTCACGGTGACGTCCTGAGCTGGTGCCTGAGTGGTAAAGGCGGCCGCTATCAGCGCAAGGGAAAAGAACTTTCTCATTGATAATCTTTATTTATTGGTGCTATTCGTAATGATACGATGGTTGATGATGCCGTTCGGTAGCAGAAAGGCGGCACCTCTGTTGTGTTGTATAGTTTGCATGACCACGCCGTGGTCATAGGATGACCACGCTTTGGTCATGAGGTGACCACGCCGTGGTCATCGTCAGATTGTACCGTTAAACTTTATACTTGACGGCAGCCTGCTCTATCTCCAGCCCTTTCTTGTAGGTTTCAATATATGCATTGAAGCCGTCCACTTCCTCTTGTGTGGGTTTCACCTCGCTGCCTTGGTTTCCCGCAAAGACTTCTGTCTTAAGGAAGTCAGCAAGGCTTTGACGCTTCTCATTGTTGACCAGATAGGAGGCAAGCAGTGCCATTCCCCATGGACCACCCTCGCCGGCAGTTTTCATGACAGAGATGGGGAGGTTGAGAGCTGCTGCGAGGATGCGTTGTCCTACCTTAGGGGTGGTGAAGTATCCACCGTGTCCGGTGAGCCGGTCGACGGTCACTTTCTCTTTCTTGAAGAGGATGTCGTTGCCGATCTTCAGCACGGCCACAGCCCCATAGAGGTTGGCACGCATGAAGTTGGCGAGCGTAAACTTGTCGTTGGGCGAGCGGACGATCATCGGACGGCCTTCGTCCAGGCCTGTCACAGGCTCTCCTGAGAAGTAGTTGTAGGCCATCAGGCCGCCGCAGTCAGTGTCGCCTTTGGCTGCGATGTTGAAGAGTTGGGTAAAGAGCTGCGACATGTCCATCTTCTGCCCCGTAGCCTCTAAGAACTCCTTGAAGATGTTGACCCAGGCGTTGATGTCTGAGGTGCAGTTGTTGCAGTGTACCATGGCCACTGGTGCACCGTCAGGTGTAGTGACGATGTCAATGCTCTTGTAGGGCCTGGAGAGGTTTTTCTTCAGGACGATCATGGAGAAGGATGAGGTGCCGCACGATATATTGCCTGTGCGTGGTCTCACGGCATTGGTTGCCACCATGCCTGTACCGGCGTCTCCTTCGGGTGGACACATAGGCGCTCCGGCTTTCAGATGACCTGACGGATCAAGGAGCTTCGCACCTTTTTCCGTGAGCTTACCGGCCTCCTGACCTGCGACGAGCACTTTCGGCAGAATGTCGCGAAGCGTCCAAGGATAGCCTTTGGAGGCCACGAGTGCGTCGAACTTCTTGACCATTGCCTCATCGTAGTCCTTTGTATCAGGGTCGATGGGCAGCATACCAGAAGCGTCGCCTATGCCCGTGACCCGCTTTCCGGTGAGTTGCCAGTGGATGTAAGCGTCGAGGGTGGCGAGGTAATCGATGGCCTTGACATGGCTCTCGTCATCAAGAATGCACTGGTAGAGATGCGAGATACTCCAGCGTAGGGGGATGTTAAAATGGAACAGATCCGAGAGTTTGGCCGCAGCCTTGCCGGTATTGGTATTTCTCCACGTGCGGAAAGGCACGAGTATTTCCTGGTCTTTGTCGAATGCCATATAGCCATGCATCATTGCACTGATGCCAATGGCCCCAAGACGCTCGATCTCTACACCGTATTGTCTTCTCACATCTTCGCGCAGGGAGGCGTAGCAGTCTTGCAGGCCCTCCCAGATAGCCTTGATGCTATAAGTCCACAATCCGTTCTCAAGCTGGTTTTCCCATGTGTGCGATCCCTGTGCGATGGGATTGTTGTCGCCATCGATGAGGACGGCCTTGATGCGGGTAGAACCAAACTCAATACCGAGGGCTGTTTTTCCTGTTCTGATCGCTTCTTTTACTGCTTCGTTCATTGTGTTCTCTCCTTTTATTTTTAATCGCCTGCGGCTAAATGCGCAGGAAACTTAAAAATCAATTTAATCGCGTTCCCATTAGTTTTCCGTATATCCTTTATAAGACATAACGTATTATATAATACACAAATATATTTATCAACTACAAATTTCTGTATACTGTATCAATTCGCTCATGTATACCCAAATTCATGTATACCGTGAATTTGCAAAATACATACATTCTTATATGAAGAAACCTCCAATTATTATATCATGCCGCGCCGTTTTATTGCATCCATTACCATTTTTGCAATGTCGTCTATGCTTTTCAGCCTGCCCTCTTCCATACAATATATTATATCTGCATCTTCCATGTCCGTTGCAATTTCAATATATTTTTCCATCGCGCGCTGCTGTATGCCATGGTCGGCTTCGTATACATCCTTGCCTTCGCCAACGTATCCGCGGTAGCCTTTTTTGGTAACGTTCTCCTCCGCCGCCTTGGGCAGGATGGAAAAAACTATGTTAAGATCGGGCTTCGGCAGGCCAAAGTGGCCGTATTCCAGATCCATCACCCAATTCACAATGTCCGGCTTGCCCAAATCGATATCGCGTACGCTTTGATACACGGCGTTGGACAATACAAATCTATTTATAATAAGGAAGTCAGTCTCTCCGTCGCGGTAGTCCTTAAAGCTTTCCCATCTGTCCAGCGCGAACCACAGCGCCATGCTTTTGCCGTCTATCTCATCCGCGCGCACTCCGTCCGCTCCGCTCAGCAGCCTGCCTACCTGCGCGCCGAAATATGTGTCATACATCGGGTAGTCCGAGTTTGCTGCCAAGTGGTCGAACCTGTGTGACGCGCACTTGGAAGAGGGCATCCATACTCCCATTATTGCCTTTGAGTATATGAACCGGTTCTATGTGCAGGAGGGCAACAAGCGGGTATCGGTGCTCAAGTATTATGGCGCC
>ERZ772881.738-NODE-738-length-34290-cov-4.701095_pt1 | contig 34290 bp, 29 predicted proteins | sample MGYA00580581_ERZ772881 | MGnify/ENA primary metagenome ERZ772881 (study PRJEB29015, sample SAMEA2737668) | human gut metagenome | biome: human gut; feature: human-associated habitat; material: faeces | place: China | collected 2012 ...
ATGGCCACGTCTGCATTGACGCCGCCGGTGACCTGCAGGTCGCTTTCGTAGGCCGTCACGTCCACATCTGCTTTTTCCGCAGCCGATTTTCCGGTCACCGCATTGTCTTCCGCCAGGGCCTTTACCGTCTTGTCAATCAGGTTCACCGAAGCCGAAGCCCCGCCGGCGAAGTTGTTGCCGGCCTGGCCGCTCTTCGTGAGGGCCAGCGCTGTGCCGGCCGCCACGGACGTGCCGCCGCTCAGGGCTTCGATGTCCAGGCTCTTCACCCCGGTCAGGGTGCTGTTGCGCACGGCTGCCTCGATGGTATTGTCGATGGAATTCACGCCCACGGCACCGCTGAAGGCCACACTGGTGTTGTCCTTGCTGCCCTTGCCCTTGCGCAGGGAAATGGCAGCACCGCCGCTGTAGGCCCCCACATAGGCCGTATCCCGGGCGCCCACATTCATGGCCCCGTCGCTATTCAGGTTCACCGTGGCGCCGTCCACCACTGTCTGGGTGGTGTCGTCCACCAGGTTCAGAGAAAGGCTCCCGGCCCCGGCCAGGCTGAAGGAAGGCGCCGTATCCGACTTGGTGGGCACTGCGGTCTGGGTACCGCCCTGGCTCTTGCCGCCAGTGTTCACCCAGGTGATGGCATCCTTCACCTTATTGGAAACGGTCCCTACAGCATCAGTGACGGTCCCCACAGGGTTCGTCACCTTGCCGAACAGGTTGCCCACGCTGCCCATGCCGCCCTTTTCCGTCTTGCCTTTTTCCGGATCCGTGCCGCTGGAGGTCACGCCGCCGGCCACGCTCACGGCGTTCATCAGACCGGTGGTCTCTGCATTCACCTGGAGGGAGGCGGCTTCGATCTGACCTTTGTCATCGTCATCATCGGCGGTGGTGATGTTTTCCACCGCAGCCCGGTTGGTCACCTCGATGTTGTTCACCGCCGCGGCGATTCCGGCTGCCGCTGCTCCATTGGCAGCGGACAGGGACAGGATGGCATTGTTCACATTGGTATTGTTGTATCCGGTGATGGCAATGCTGCCCTTGCGACTGTTTGTCTCATCTTTCACGGCCTTCAGCAGGGCGTCCTTATCCACCAGAACCTGATTGGAGCTGTCGCTGCTTGTCAGGGCCATCATGCCGCTGATGGCCGAGCCGTCCGCCTTGCCGGCAGACAGCATGACCCCGGTATGGAACACGTCGGAACTGCTGGAAAGGGCCATATCCCCGGCCGTCAGGCTGGCACCCTTGGCCACCTGGACCAGCGTGTCGTTGTCGAAATCCTGGTAGTTGAAACTGCCGCCGAGCCCCACGCCGTCCGATTTGCCGGTGGCCGCATCGTTCAGCCAGAATTTGCTCTTGCCAGTCATGGTCACATCTTTGATGGCTTCATCGGCCTGTAAGTTCAAGGTATCTCCAGCCGTCAGCTGGGCATTCTTCCCCACCTTCACCTGGCTGTTGAAATTGAAATCTGAAACGGTGACGGAAGCCGCCGTGGCCACGGCCGTGTCAGCACCTCCCTTGGCCGAAGCCGCCGCCGAGATGTTGGCATAGTTATTGGGGCTCAGGTATTCCATGGAGGAACTGACCACATCCATGGGGCTGGCCAGCAGGTTCATCACCTTTTCCTTCGCCTGTTGCTTGGCCTGGAAAAAAGGATCCTGGGCTTGGACATCCGCATAGAGGTTCATGGCCGCGTCCTGCAACTCCAGGAACTGGTTGTAGAGATCCCAGCCGGTGGCCGCCAGGTTCGTCACTTCGTTGAGCGTCCCCTCCGCGGTCAGGTTCGTCCCATCGGGGGCATGCTGCAGATAGTTCTTGTAGAACGTAACACTCATGTTTTCCAGTTTCCCTTCCAGGGTCACCAGATTCTCATAGATGGTCTTCAGGTCACCGAATTCACCGAGATTGGACAGCTCTTCCCAGTCCTTCATTTCTTCGGCAGCCGATTTTACAGCCTGGAGGCTGTCGTCCAGTCCCTTCTTGATTTCCGCCACCCGGTTGTAATCCATCCGGGCATTGGCCTTAAGGGAAAGGTCTTTCCCGGCCTTCAGCTGGGCCTTCTGGTCCTTCGTTCCGTCTTCTACCGTAACGTTGGCCGAATTCTTCATGCCGCCGAACACGGTTCCCACGGCAATGGTCACCGTATCGGAATCACTGTCCGTGTTCTTGAAGGTGCTGGTGACACCGGAAGCGGTCAGCAGGGTGTCATACACCGTATTGTTGGCCGAAGCCTGCAGGGAGCCGTTCTTCGCTTCCGTCACCGAATTCTTGCCGAAATTCACCCGGGCCGTGGTCGTTTCGTCGGCCACGGTGATGGCGGCACCGGCGGACAGGGTATTCCCCAGGGCATCCATCAGCGATTTGGAGCTGGTAGAGCCGCTGGAAGCAGCCGTGTCCGTGCTCTTGGAAGCCTTGCTCATGGCGTCCTTCACCAGAGGATTTTCCTTGACTTTCCCTACGATGCCCTGCACATCGGCGGCCTTCATGACCCCCTTCATAAGCTGGGCCTTGAACTTGCCCTGGCCCAGGTTGTTGTTGGCGCTGTGGGTATTTTCCGCCGTATGGTTGGTGGCCGTGAGCGTCACATCCTGGTCCGCCTTCACGGTTCCCTGTACGTCGATGGAGGCATCGCCTTTGTGGGTGATCACATCCACGGCTGCCGTGCCCACGGTGGTGTCCGGTGCCTGGGCGGCTGCCGACGTGTTCAGGCTCTGGGTGGTGGCCGCGTCCATCTTCACGCTGCCTTTTTCAGCTTCTGCCGTACCGTTCACCTTGATCTGGGCATTGTTGTCACTGTTCATCACCGCCACAGCGGTCACGATCTGGGCGGAGCCGGCACCCAGCGGACCAGCACTGACCACGGCATTGGCGCTGTTGGTCACAGACGATTTGGCATTGGCCTTCACCTGCAGGGCTTCCTGCTTGTTGCCGTCATCGTCCGTGGTATCCGTGCCATTGGCCTTCACCGTGCCGTCGATCTGGACAGCAGCCTTGTTGTCCACCTGGGCATAGCTCACCCCTGTAGCTGGAATCTGGCTGGGGATCTGCTTGAGATATTTCTTGCCCACAGCCACCGTGCCGGCGGTGCCGTCCAGATTGGCCTCAGCCTCTGCCTTCACCGTTTCGCCAGTGACCGTGGCATCCTTTCCCACGGTGACGCTGGCTTCGTTTTGCAGCAGCATCACATTGGCGCTCACAGGCACCAGGTAGCTGATGGTATCCCCCAGTTTATCCGTAACGGAATTGCCGCTGTCCACATAGGTGTTGTCGGCGCTGGCCTTCATTTCCACGGCACCCTGGGCCGTCACATCCCCCTGCACGTCCACGCTGGCCACGGTCTGGGCATAGCTGCTGGCATTGCTGGAATACGTTTCGTCCCCTTCCTTGAAATAGCTGTTGGTGGCCTTGGCGGTCAGGGTGGCGTCCCCGGCGGCCGTCACGGTACCATAGTTCTCCACGCTGGCCGTGATGGTCTTGGGAACGTTGATTTCCGTGCTGCCCAAAAACCCGGTGGTGTTCACCAGGTCGTTGAATGCCTGATCCAGGCTGTTGGCCGCATCGGAACGGGCGGACAGGACCACGTCCCCGCTGCCGTCCTTCGTGGCGGTCAGCGAGGTCAGTCCGATATTTTCCTGTTGTTCGGCGCTCAGATTCACCAGCTGGGAGAAATCCGTGATGCCCATGTTGATGGCGGCTCCTTTTTCGATGCCGCCGGCGGCCGTACCGTCGATAGTGTCTCCGGTCAGGTTCTTGCCCACGGCCACTTTGCCGGCATAGAGCTTCACATCATTGGCAGCGTTGATCTTGCCCAGCACGCTGATGGTGCCGCTGGCATTGATCCGGATGTTGGCCGCCCCGTTCTTGATGGATTCCAGTTCCGCATCCTCATAGGTACCGGTAGCAAATTTCCCCTTCAGGATCTCATAGGATCTCTGGTCCTTATCCGTAAGGTCCTGGGTCCAGGAAGGAGCCATGACATAGAGAGAGCCCGTATTGATGACACCGCTCTTACCGACGACCATGCCGCCGGGGCTCAGGAAGAACAGGTTGCCGCCGATTTTTCCGTTCTTGATGGCGTTCAGGGTACCGTTGATGTCGATTCGGGTATCGACAAAGTTCAGGAGATTATCCACATCTACGGTATCACCCTGCATACGGAAATACATATTGGCAATCTTATTGGCATCCAGCTGAAATTTCTGGAACTGATTGATGGCACTGTGCTTGCCGCTGTACTTCTGGGCGTAGATATTAAAGACATTATTGACTGCCGTAAGGTCATTGCCACTGGCATCCGTGATCTTCGAAGTATCGGCCGCAAGGACAGTCGCGGGGCTCATCACGAGCCCTGCGGCCAGCAGGGCCGAGAGGACCTTATGGGTCAGCTGATTCTCTTCAGTGCGGGTCATGCGGGCCGCATCTCTATCGCTTGCGCGCTCATTCTTCCGATTCGTATAACGTGTATAGCTCATGGTGATTGCCTCCTTATTGGTGGTCTAGCAGTCAGAATTGGCTATTGAACGAGAAGTGGACGCGAGCTCTGCTCTGCTCCACTTCATTGATGGTGCGGATCAGCGGGAAGCCGAGTCCGACGTTGAGATAGGCGTGGCCGCCGATGCTGCCGCGTAGGCCGAAGCCGGTGCCGACGAGGCTGCGGTCGTCAAAGGCGCTGCTGCCCCAGACGCGGCCGCCGTCGAGGAAGACGTAGGCCTCGAGCACTTTGTCCTTCGTAATCGGCACGCCGTACTCGAGGCTCGCGGAAATGCCGCCGTCGCCGCCGAGCAGGCTCTCGGTGTAGCCGCGCACGCTGTACATGCCGCCGATGTAGAACATCTCAGCGGACGGCAGGTACTGCGTGCTCGAGAGCTGGCCGTCGACGCGCAGGTTCCACGACTGACCGTGCGCAAAGTGCTTGCGGAAGAGGCCATTGAAATTGTATTTGCCGAAATCACGGTCGCCCTGGATCATCTGGGCCTTGCCGATGGCGTAGGCGTGCTTCTGGTACCAGATGGTCGAGCGGCCGTAGTCGAGCTGGTCGTAGAACGCCTGCAAGGTCTGCACCGTGTCGTCGACCCAGGGCATGCCGAGGAAGTCCGTGCGCGAGTGCTGGTAACCGTAGTCAAGACCGATCTCGGAGCGCACCGTCTCGCTCGTGACGACGGGATGCGTCACGAAGAAGTCGTAGGCGTACGAGTGGCCGCGGACCTCGAGCGGCTCTAAGGGCCCGTCCGTGATGTGCACGCTGTTTGTGCTGTAGTTGAGCCCAATCTTGCTGCCCGCATGGTCGAGCGGTGCCGTGTAGCCCGCGGCGAAGGATTTCGTGCCCTGCGAGGCCATCGTGCTCAGGAACAATGCGTCGCGGTTGCCCGTCAGGCTGCGGTCCTGCCAGAAGAAGCCGCCGCGGTAGAGGCCGCTCGACTTGTTACCGGCATTGTCGGCGACGATGCCAAAAAGATACTGCTGGGGCTCGCGGACGGCGATGACGTAGTCCGTCGTGCCGACCTTTTCGCCTGCCTTCATCATGATGTGCAGCTGGGCGTCATTCGTCGCGTTGAAGCGCAACAGCTCTTCATTGAGATCGTTGATGTTCGCGATTTCCCCCTGCCCAAGCGAGAGGCGGTGGCGGATGTAGTCCTCGCGCGTCGTCGCATTGCCGGTCAGGCTCACCGTGCCCGTCTGCCCTTCGATGAGCTCGATCTTGACAACGCCGTCGTGGATCGTCTGCGGCCCGAGAAAGGCGCGGCAGGTCATATAGCCTCTTTTCTGATAAAGCGCATTTGTCTGATTAATTAAATTATAAAGGTCGGATAGTTTGACCTCGTGGCCGACATACGGCGAGGCAAGCTGCTGCAGCTCTTCCTCCTTCAGCACGGACGACTGCGTCCACTCGATCTTCTTGAGTGGGAACGCGACTTCGCTGCCCTGCTGTGCTTCCGGCGCGGATGTGCCCTCGACTCCAGCGGTGTTGTTCTCCTTGGCCAGGCGTTCCCGCGCCTGCTGCTCTTCGAGGTACTGGCGCGTGCGGCTCAGCTGGGCGCCGGAATCATTGTAGCCGGTCGGCCGGTCGGTCGGCGGTTCAGGCGCCGCCCAGGCCGCCGTCGGCAGGGCCAGCAGCACGGCGAGCCACAGCGCGCACTTCCCGCGCTAGGCACGGCTGCTTTTCATATGTCTGCTATGCTTGAGATCCTTGACCGTTCTATCTGCGCGATACGTCATCTGAGGTTCCCCCTTCAGTCATTTCTCATGTGTCTCTTTTATCCTGCTTGTCTGCCTTATGATTCTTATGATTGCTCTTGTACTTCTTCGCGGCATCGTCGAGCGCCTTGAGTGCCTTGCTCACGGTGTCTTCATCGTGGTCGTTCGGGTCGCTCATCGTGGCGCAGAGCGTGCGGATGAGTTTGGCGAACAGCATCTCGCGGCAGTCGACGCCGAATTTATTGAAGATCATGCGCACATGGTACTGCACCGTGCGGTAAGTGATGTCGAGCGCTGCAGCGATTTCCTGATACGTCTTGCCGTGCATCATGAGCACGAGCACCTTGCGCTGCCGTGAACTCAGATGCGGCATCTCCTTGAGCTCAAGCTCGGAGAGCAGCTCGAGGAAGTAGGTGTAGGTCTGCCGCCCGAACTGTTCCGGCCAACGCTCATCGCCCTTCATCGGATACCAGGGGTTCGAGGTGTGGACCTGACAGGCCAACAGCTTGCCACCATGAGCGCGCCGTATCGTGATGGTCGAGCGCTGGCGCTCCTACATGACATTGCCTGTCTCGGGTCGGACGGTCAACAAATACTCGCAGAGCACGATGCAGACCTGATTCGTCACGAGCTGCGCATCGTAGTGCTCCTCGGATATCTCGATGAGCGGCACGGCGCCAGCATAGCGCTGCTCCGCGAAGTAATGGAGCGCCTCGTCGTAGCTGCGCAGGTATTCCCCGGGACCCGCGCCAATCCAGCTGAAGCACTTCTCGTCCATCTGTTCCATGATCTGCCAGATGCTCTTGCGCTTCTGGTAAAAATCCCAGATAAAGCCCTTGGCCATCGCCTTTGCTTGACGTAAGAAATCTTCTTGTTGCATCATATCGTTCACCTCTCCTCTTTCTCCTCTTTATTTTAGCAAAATAAAAAGGGGCTGACCCTGTCATATCCGACAGGGTCAGCCCCTAAGCGCGAAAAAATATCATAAAATGCCATAAAACATCAGGTAACCGCCATAAAAAGTCATGTGGACACCGCGTGTTTCTTGTGAAATCCAGCAAGACCGAGAACCAAACATATTATCGAGTTATCGGGCCATCCCGTCTTCCTCTTTGGTTTCCGCCTTCTCCGCGCCTGACGTATCCGGCGTCTTGTCTTCCTCTTGTTCCTCCGGCTCATCCGACGGTACAATCTCTGCAGAGTCGGGCTGCTCTGATTGGTCGGACGGTCCAGATGGCACCGACTGCTCATCCGTCACAATCGGTGCTGCCTGCACTTCTGTGTCCGACGGTCTCGCGAGATCAGCAAAACCGCCCATCTCGATCGTCTCGACATCGTCGGGCGTCCACGGTTTCGGCGGGCGTGCGAGAATGAGCTTGGCCAGGCGCGTGCCGTCTTCGCGCGCGAGCTTGCCGTAACTGAAGCGCGGGTCCTCCGTGACCTCGCGGCCAAACCAATACGGCGGCTCGAAGGCTCTTGCCTCTTCTTCTGAACGGAACTCCACTTCGACGTAATCAAACCCCTTGAGGTGGCCGCTGTGGCGATGATACTCCGCGACGTGGCCGTCAGAAAGCGGCAGGCGGTAGCGGCGCTTCTCGATGAACCAGGTGCCCTTCTCGAGGCACTCGACGAGATGCGAGAATTCGCGCGAGCTGATTTCCGTCTCCCACTCATCGCGCACAAGACCCTCGCCGCGCTTCACCGTCAGGTAGAATTTCTCAGGCCCTTCTGAGGGGCGGACACTGCGGATGCGGATCTCAGGGAACAGCGAGACATACCCTTGCAAGATGGAATCGAACGTATCCGGCAATGCCGGAATGATATCAACAAGAAACTGACGTTCTATTTCCATATACAGCCTCCTTCCCGGTCATGATCCTCAGGCTGACCTTATCTCTTATCGTATTCATATTCCTATCACCTTCATTTGTCATGCATCATCTGTATGACATATCTTAGCATAAACTGTATTTTATCACAGAATACCTTGTTTTTCGCTTAAAAAAAAGAAAATGTTCTCCCGTTTTCTACAGGAGAACATGATGGGTTGATTACGAGATTAATTCTTATTTATATTTTTATATTCTTCTGCGAGCTTCTTGAAGAGAGGCAGGGAACGTTCAATCGTCTCCGTCTTGATGCAGTAGGCCGCGCGGAAGTAGCCCGGGCAGCCGAAATCCGTGCCCGGTACGAGCAGCAGGTCGTACTTCTTGGCGCGCTCACAGAACGCATAGTCGTCTTCTTCGAGCGCTTTCGGGAACAGGTAGAAGGCACCCTGTGGCTTGACGCAGGTGAAGCCTGCCTCGATGAGACCGTCGTAGAGCAGCTGGCCGTTCTTGCGGTACGTCGAGATGTCGGACGGCATGCCAGCGCAGCGCGCGACGACGAGCTGCCAGAGTGACGGCGCATTGACATGCGTGAGCACGCGGGCGGCACCGGCGATGGCGCCGTAGACCTTCGCTGAGCCCTCAAGCTCATCCGGCACGACGATGTAGCCGATGCGCTCGCCCGGCAGCGAGAAGGACTTGCTGTAGGAATAGCAGACGAGCGTGTCGCGGTAGTAGAGCGGGATGTACGGGACGGTGTTGCCCTCGTAGGCAATCTCGCGGTACGGCTCGTCCGCGATGATGTAGATTGGGTGGCCGTACTCCTCCTCTTTGCGCTTGAGGATGGCGGCGAGTTCCTTGATGGTTGCCTCGGAATAGACGGCGCCGCTCGGGTTGTTCGGTGAATTGACAATGACAGCCTTCGTGTGCGGCGTCAGGAGCGACTCGAAGGCCGCGAAGTCAATCTGGAAGTCCTCGACGCGCGCCGGCACGACGACGAGCTTGCCGCCGACCGACTCGACGAAGCAGCGGTACTCGGGGAAGAACGGCGCGAACGTGATGAACTCATCACCCTCCTCGCAGAGCGCCTTGAAGCAGATCGCAATGGCGGCAGCGGCGCCGACCGTCATGAAGAGGTTCTTGCCGGCAAAATACGTGCCGAAGCGGTCGTTGATGCTCTTAGCGAGCGCCTCGCGGACCTGTGGATTGCCCGGGGCAATCGTATAGCCGTGGACGGCCTCAGGCGGCATCGTCTGCAGGATGTCGATGGCTGCCTGCTTGACGAACTCCGGCGTCGGCACATTCGGGTTGCCGAGGCTGAAGTCATAGATATTCTCCTTGCCGACCTCCGCCGCGCGCTTGCGGCCAAACTCAAAGATCGTGCGGATCGTGGACTTTTTCGTGCCGAGCTCGTACATTTTTTCAGAAACCATTTGATAACCACCTTTTGTCTATCGCATCTGTGTCTTGCTGTATCTCTATGGACATAATTCTTTCATACCAGAACATAATTAACATTTTACCATAAATAGCGCTAAAAAAAAAGATGCCGGACAAATTTCCGACACCTTCTCTCTGTGTGTGATGTGTGAGATATGGATAGGACAGGAATCAGGATTCCTGAAAATACTTCATCGAAACCTTTTTCCACTCACGTTTTGTGTAGAGCATGGCGCGCTCTTCGACACCTGTCTTGGTGGCGAGGCCGGCGACGATGTGCTCGCACTCCTCGCGGCTGTGGCCATGGACCATCGTGTAGAGGTTGTAGGGCCAGTCGGGCGCGGTCGTGCGGTCGTAGCAGTGCGAGACGGACGGCGAGGCGGCCATCTGCTTGGCGACTGCATCGAGACGCTCTGGGTCGACTTTCCAGGCGACGAGCACGTTCGACGAGAAGCCGACTTCGCGGTGGCGCAGCACGGCGCCCATCTTGCGGATCTTCTTCTCCTCCTCCATCGCCTTGACGCGCTCGAGGAAGAGCTCCTCGCTGACGCCGGCCTTCTCGGCCAGGACCTTGTAGGGCTCGGCGACGAGCGGGAAGTCGCCCTGCAGTGCGCAGATGATCTTCTTGTCTAATTCATTGATTGCGGTACTTGTGCTGTGTTCTGCCATCGGCGGACTCCCCCTTGCTTCTCTCTTTTATCAGGCCAGCTTGAACTGGACGTTGATCTTGTACTTCTTCTGCGATTTGAGATTGAGCATGCTCTCGACGCCTGGAAGGGCCTGGATCTCTGTGAGGATCTCATGCTCCTTGTCGAGCCCCGGCGTCAGCAGCGTGAACCAGAGGTTGTAGCGTCCCTCACGCTCGTAGTTGTGAGTGGCACCCGGATAGCGGTTGATGGCCTTGGCGACGGCCTCCATCTTCTCGGGATCGACGCGCAGGGCGACGAGTGTGCCCTTGTAGCCGAGGCGGTTCGAGTTGAAGAACGTGCCGATGCGGCGCAAATAGCCCTCCTCTTTGAGGACCTGCAGGCGGTCAATGACAATCTCCTCCGTCGTGCCGAGCTGCTCAGCCAAGGCAGCGAACGGGCGGCTGCAGACGGGCAGGCTGCCCTGCAGCAGGTTCAGTAAGGATTTGTCAAACGATGTCAGCTCCATGATAACTCCCCCAAGATTTTTCTACACACTCTCTTATGCTCTTATGCTCCTAAAAAAATTGGATTCACGCGAAACGTGAATCCAATTCATCTTTCGTTATCTCTATTATACTAGAATCTCACGGATGACGTCAAGTAAATCTGAACGTCCTTCATTTTTTACGGAAGAGTACGGCAGGATGGAGATCTCCTTGACGCCGAGTGCGCGGCGAATCGCGGCGATGTTCTTCTGGCGCGCGTTCTTGCCGATCTTGTCGGCCTTCGTCGCAATGATCAGCACGGGCACATGGTGCTCGACGAGCCACTGGAACATCTCGACGTCGGAGGCCATGGGCTCATGGCGGATGTCGATGAGCTGGCAGACGAACTGCAGCTGCGGTGAAGTCAGCAAGTACTCGTCGATGAACTTTTTCCAGATCTTGCGGCGCTCCTTGCCCGTCTTGGCGTAGCCGTAGCCGGGCAGGTCGACGAGGTAGAAGTCCTTGCGCCCCCGTTCCTCCCCGCTCTCCGGGTCGCGCAGCTTGGCCGTCAACTCAAAGAAATTGATGGTCTGCGTCTTGCCGGGCTGCGAGGAAACGCGCGCGAGGCCGCGGATGCGCGTCAGAGAATTGATGAGCGACGACTTGCCGACGTTCGAGCGGCCGATGAAGACGACTTCCGGCAGCTCGCGCTCGGGGTATTGGTCCTTCTTGACGGCCGAGGCGATGTACTTGCCCTGCGTGATGACGACTGGCTCTGCGGTCTTGGCCTTCTCATCGCTAGCTTCTGCCGGTTTTGCGTCAAGCGGTCGGTCTGTCTTCTGCTCCGTCATGGCTCTGGCCCCCTTCCTCGTTTACGGATTGCGTGGATTCTGCGGATGGTACGGCCTTTGTATCCGGCGCGGTCTGTACCCCCTGTGGTCCCTTTGCGGCCGGCGCGGCTTTGGCCGTCTCCTTCGGCAGCAGTGCGGTCTTCAGGACCTCGTCCATGTGCGAGACAGGCACGAAGGTCAGCTTCTCGCGCACGTTCTCGGGGATTTCCTCGATGTCGCGCTCGTTCTCCTTCGGCAGGATGATGGTCTTCATGCCCTCGCGGTAAGCGGCAATCACTTTCTCCTTGAGGCCGCCGATTGGCAGGACATTGCCGCGCAGAGTGATCTCACCCGTCATCGCGACATCGCTGTGGACCTTGCGGCCCGTCAGGGCCGAGATCATGGCCGTGGCCATCGTGATGCCAGCGGACGGGCCATCTTTCGGCACGGCGCCCTCAGGCAGGTGGATGTGGATGTCGTCCTTCTCGTAGAAGTCATCCGGCAGGCCAAGCGCTTCGGCACGGCTGCGGATGTAGGAGAGCGCGGCCTGCGCCGACTCCTGCATGACGTCGCCGAGCTGGCCCGTCAGGATGAGCTTGCCCTTGCCCTTGAGCACGGTGACTTCCGTCGGCAGGATGTCGCCGCCGACTTCGGTCCAGGCCATGCCCGTGACGACGCCGACCTGCGGCTTCTTCTCCGCCTTCGTCTCGAGGAACTTCTTGCGGCCGAGGAAGTCGGTCAGGTTGTGGCGCGTCACGCGGATGGGCGGCTCCTCGCCCTCGACGATCTTGCGCGCGGCCTTGCGGCAGACCTGGCCGACGAGGCGCTCGAGCTCGCGCACGCCCGACTCGCGCGTGTAGTATTCGACGATGTCCTGCAGGACGCCCGCGCCGAGGCGGATGTCCTTGCCCGCAAGGCCGTTCTGCTCGCGCTGGCGGGCGACAAGATAGCGTTTCGCAATCTCAAGTTTCTCGTACTCGGTGTAGCTCGAGAGCTCGATGATCTCCATGCGATCGCGCAATGGGCGCGGGATGGGGCCGAGACTGTTGGCCGTGACGATCCAGAAGACCTTCGAGAGGTCGAACGGGATGTCGATGTAGTTATCGCTGAACGTCTTGTTCTGCGCGGGGTCGAGTACCTCGAGGAGTGCCGCTGATGGGTCGCCGCGGTAGTCGGTGACGAGTTTGTCGACCTCGTCGAGCAGGAAGACCGGGTTGCGCGTGCCGACATTGCGGATGCCCTCGATGATGCGGCCCGGCATCGCACCGAGGTAGGTGCGACGATGACCGCGGATCTCAGCCTCATCGCGCACGCCGCCGAGTGCAGCGCGGATGAACTTGCGCCCCGTCGCGCGCGCAATCGAAGCCGCCAGTGATGTCTTGCCGACGCCCGGCGGGCCGACGAGGCAGAGGATTGGTGCATTCTTGTCTGGCACGAGCTTGTGCACGGCAAGGAAGTCGAGGATGCGTTCCTTGACCTTCTGCAGGCCATAGTGATCGTGATTGAGGATCTTCGCCGCCTTCTTGATGTTGACGGTGTCTTTCGACTCCTCATTCCACGGCAGGGCGAGCAGCCATTCGATATAGTTGCGGATGACACTCGCCTCGGCGTTTGTATTGCTCATGTTCTCGAGCCGGTGGAGCTCGCGGTTGACGGCCTGGTGCACGCTCTCAGGGTACTTGCCGTTGAGGAGCGTCCTGTGGTACTCGATGACGTCGGACATGACGTCATCCTTGTCGCCGAGCTCCTTGCGGATGACCTTGAGCTGCTCGCGCAGGTAGTAGTCGCGCTGGGCTTTGTCCATCTGCTTGCGGACTTTGACATCGATGTTCTGCTCCATGCGCAGGAGCTCGATCTCATGCGAGAGGTCGTACGAGAGCAGCTTGAGGCGGTCCCGTATGTTGATGCTCTCGAGCAGGTCCTGGCGCGAATCGATCTTGAGGTTCAGATGGCTCGCAATGAGGTCGGCCAGCCGGCCAGCGTCGTCGATGATGGCGACGGAGACGAGCGTGTCGGGCGGGATGCGCTTCGAGAGTTTGACCCATTCCTCGAAGAGGTGGACGACGGAGCGCGTCGCGACCTCGACGTCCATCGAGGTGTAGATTGGGTCGGTGTAGACCTTGGCCTCGGCTTCATCGTAGTTCTCGAGCCGGTGGTAATCGTTGATGCGTGCGCGCTTCTCGCCCTCGACGAGCACGCGGACCGTGCCCCCCGGCAGCTTGATGAGCTGATTGATGACGGCAACTGTGCCGTAGTTGTAGAGATCCTCGCGGCCCGGGTCGTCTTTGTCGGCATCGAGCTGGGCGACGAGCAGGATGCGGCGGTCCTCCACCATTGCCTTTTCCAGGGCAGCAAGAGACCGCTCGCGGCCGACGTCGAGATGGATGATCATGTAGGGAAAGACCACCATGCCGCGCAGCGGCAAGAGTGGCAGTGTCTTCATCTCGGGCGGCATGCGTTTCGTTGGTGCAGCGGGTGCCTTTCGTTTCTCGTTCTTTTCTGGTGCTTCTGACATATTATCCCTCCCCTTATCGATATCTTGTATCTTGTATTTCATGGATCTTGTGGATAAAAAGACAAGGCGCTGCTATTGCAGCGCCCTGTCTTGCATCGTATCAGGCCGATGCTTCCTTGCCACCCTTATCGTCCTTGTCGGGCTTATCGGTCTTGTTGTCCGTATTCCCACTCTTGTCGATGGTCAGGATGGGTTCTTTCTTGGATGTGATGACGTCCTTCGTCACGCGGCAGGCAGTCACGCCCTCGATCGACGGCACATCGTACATGACGTTGCGCATGATGCCTTCGATGATGGACCGCAGGCCGCGAGCCCCTGTCTTGCGCTTGAGCGCCTCCTTGGCGATCTGGCGCAGGGCGTCGTCGTCAAACGTCAGATTGACTCCATCGAGCTCGAGGAGCTTCTGGTACTGTTTGACGAGTGCGTTCTTCGGCTTCGTCAGGATGTTGACGAGTGCCCCCTCATCGAGCGCGTCGAGCGTCACGACGACAGGCAGTCGGCCGATGAACTCCGGGATAAGACCGCTCTTCAAGAGGTCTTCCGGCAGCACCTTGCGCAGCGTGTCGCCGATGTTCCTCTGGCGCTTCGACTTGATTGGCGCACCGAAGCCCATCTGCTTCTGACCAAGACGCGACTCGATGATCTTCTCGATGCCGTCAAAGGCACCGCCGCAGATAAAGAGGATGTTCGTCGTATCGATCTGGATGAGCTCCTGATGCGGATGCTTGCGGCCGCCCTGCGGTGGCACAGAAGCCGTCGTACCCTCAAGGATCTTGAGGAGCGCCTGCTGGACGCCCTCGCCCGACACGTCGCGCGTGATGGACGGGTTCTCAGACTTGCGCGCGATCTTATCGATCTCGTCGATGTAGATGATGCCGCGCTCCGCCTTCTCGACGTCGTAGTCCGCAGCCTGGATGAGCTTCAAGAGAATATTCTCGACATCCTCGCCGACATAGCCGGCCTCCGTCAGCGCCGTCGCATCAGCGATGGCGAACGGCACATTGAGGATGCGGGCGAGCGACTGGGCGAGCAGCGTCTTGCCGCTGCCCGTCGGGCCGATCATGAGGATGTTCGACTTCGAGAGCTCGACATCCTCACCCGGCTTGCCCTGACCCATGTTGATGCGCTTATAGTGGTTGTAGACAGCCACGGACAAGGTCTTCTTGGCCTCGTCCTGTCCAATGACGTACTGGTCGAGGATTGCGCGGATGTCCTTCGGTTTTGGGACGTCCTTGAGCTCGACCTCGACATCATCGTTGAATTCCTCTTCGATGATCTCATTGCAGAGCTCGATGCATTCATCACAGATGTAAACACCCGGACCAGCGACCAGCTTGCGCACCTGATCCTGCGTCTTGCCGCAGAACGAGCACTTGAGCTGGCCTTTCTCATCCCCAAACTTCAACATGACATCACCTCTTATGCCTTGGTCTCCGATTTCTTGCCCTTCTTGACAGGACGAGTAATCACTTCGTCGACCAGGCCGTACGCCTTGGCTTCTTCTGCCGTCATGAAGTTATCGCGCTCCGTATCCTGCACGACCGTCTCGCGGTCCTTGCCCGTCGACTCCACGAGGATATCGTTGATGACCTCGCGGATGCGCTGGATCTCGCGTGCCTGGATCTGGATGTCCGTCGACTGACCCTGAGCACCGCCGAGCGGCTGATGGATCATGATGCGGGCATTCGGCAGCGCATAGCGCTTGCCCTTGGCGCCTGCCGTCAAGAGCAGCGCGCCCATGCTCGCCGCCTGGCCGATGCAGATCGTCGACACGTCCGGTTTGATATACTGCATGGTGTCGTAGATGGCAAGGCCTGCCGTGACAACGCCGCCCGGGCTGTTGATGTACAGATGGATGTCCTTGTCCGGGTCTTCCGACTCGAGGAACAAGAGCTGCGCAACAACCGTATTGGCGACAGCGTCGTCAATCGGGCCGCCCAGGAAAATGATGCGGTCCTTCAAGAGGCGCGAGTAGATATCGTACGCGCGCTCGCCCGTATTGGAACGCTCCACTACCATTGGTACATAACTCATAGGTATACCCCCATATCAGGGATCTTATTTGGCGATGTTATCGATGATGAACTGAGCCGTCTTCTTGCGGAGTACGGATGCAGCCAGATCGCCAATACGACCCTGTTCCTTGATGATCTTCTGGACCTGCTGCGGCGTAGCACCGTAAGCAGCTGCCATAGCAGCGACTTCTTCGTCGAGGTCCTTTGCTTCTACTTTGATGTTCTCAGCCTTGGCGACTTCCTCGAGCATGAGGTCCGTCTTGACGTTCTTCTCGGCCGTCTCGCGATACTGCTCGCGGAGCTTGGCGATGTCCGTGCCAGCGTACTGCAGGTACTGCTCGAGCTTCATGCCCTGCTGCTCGAGGCGCATTGCCATCTCCTGGATCATGGCCGTGACGCGGTTGTCGATCATGACAGCCGGGATGTCGACCGTGATGTTGTTCGTCGCCATCTCGATGGCAGCGCTCTTCTGGTCGTTCTCAGCCGTGCGCTCAGCGTTCTCCTCGAGGTTCTTGCGGATGTCAGCCTTGAGCTCATCGAGCGTCTCGAACTTGCTGACCTTCTTGGCGAGCTCATCGTCGATAGCCGGCAGCTCTTTCGTCTTGATGCTGCGGATCGTGCACTTGAACGTAGCGTCCTTGCCAGCGAGCTCTTTTGCATGGTACTCTTCCGGGAACTTGACGTTGACGTCACGCTCCTCGCCGATCTTTGCGCCGACGAGCTGATCCTCGAAGCCCGGGATGAAGCTGTTGGAGCCAATCTGCAGCGGGTAATCCTTGCCCTCGCCGCCGTCGAATGCCTCACCGTCAACGAAGCCCTTGAAGTCGAGCGTCGTGAAGTCGCCGTCTTTTACCTCAGCGCCTTCCGGTGCATCGACGAGCTTGCCCTGGCGGTCCTGGAACGTCTTGAGCTGCTTCTCGACATCCTCATCCGTGATATTCACTTCGTTCTTCGGCACGTTGAGGCCCTTGTAGTCGCCGAGCTTGACTTCCGGACGCGGCGTGACCGTAGCCTTGAAGACGAGGTCCTTGCCCTCTTCCAGCGTCTCGATGTCGACGCTCGGACGCGTTACCGGATCGATCTTCTGCTCATCGAATGCCTTGCTGAGGGCCTTCGGAGCAACGATGTCGAAAGCCTCCTGCAGGACAGCATCCTTGCCGACGTGGCGCTCGACGATCATGCGCGGAGCCTTGCCCTTGCGGAAGCCCGGGATGCTGACGCGGTTTGCGAGGCGCTTGCATGCCTGCTCGACTGCCTTGTTGACCTCTGCTGCTTCGACTTCAATCGTCAGAGTGACCTGCTGGTTCTCTCCATTTTCTACCGTAACTTTCATTGTGTGAAATGACCTCCTGTATCATCTTATTGCAATCATGATTGGCCAGTTCCGGCTTATCAGCCACAAAAACATGCCATATGGATTTTATCATAACATAAAATGCGCAGAAATACAAGGATTTCTGCGCATCAGAGAGCGATAAAGTCAAAATATCAAGTTCAACTCACTTCAAGAGATCCGTCATGCGGGTCAGCGGCTGCGAGAGGTCCATGTGGCCGCCGAGCGACTCGACTTTCTTGCCGTCGATGAGGATCTGGACCTTCTTGACCTCGGGGAACTCGGTCAGCGTATCGACGATCGAGCCGACGAGCATCGTCTCACCTGTCGAGCCGCCGACGAAGTTCTTGCGAAGGTCACCCGTGAAGTCGACCGTCGCCGTGCCGTTCTCGACCTTGACGCTGCGGAGCTTTGCCTGTTTCGGGATGATGTTCGTCTGGCCCTTCTCCGTCGTGCCCTCTAAGAGCGACTCCATCGCCGCCGTGTACTTCTCCTGCTGGTCGAGCGTGACCGTGCGCTTGTCGGCGATGAGCTTCATGCCCTGCTCATCCGGGTAGTAGACCTTGATCGTGAGCTTCTGTGCCTTCTTCTCGGCGCTTGAGGTCGAGGACGAGGCCGCCTGCGGGGTGCTCTCACTCTGGACCGAAGCCGAGGAGCTGCCGTCCGGCGTACCCTTGCCCGTCGCCCCTGAGCCGCAGCCGGCCAGCAGGGCGAGCGCGAAGATTGCGAGCCCCAGCATTGCGTAACGGACATATTTCTTCATCATAGTTCATCTCCTGTTCCGTCTATTCCGTCTGCTTCTTGTCTTATACTTCTACTGTTTAAGTTCGAGATTCGCTGTGCGATTCCCTGCCTCAGTTACCGCTGAAATAGCGGCTGATGGCGCGCGCGATGCCTTCGGCGAGCTTCATCTGGTACGCAGGGCTGGCGAGCAGCTGCTCTTCCTGGGGATTCGTGACAAAGGCGAGCTCGGCGAGCGTCGCCGGCATGCTCGAGTGCTTGATGACATAGAAGTTTGCCGTCTTGACGCCGCGGTTGAAGAGGCCGCCGGCCTTCTCGAGCTCTTCATTGAGCAGGGTCGCGAGGCGCTCGCCCTTCGGCGAGCCCGCGTAGTAGTACGTCTCCATGCCGTTCGATGCCGGATTCGAGAAGGCATTGCAGTGGATCGAGACGAAGATCTCCGCGCCCGGCGTGTACTCGCCGACATTGACGCGCGCCTGGAGCTCCTGACGGTCCGACGCATACGGGCCGTAGACATCGACGTCCTTGTCGCGCGTCATCGTGACGCGCGCGCCCGAGTTCTCGAGGATGGACTGCAGGTCCTTCGAGACGGCGAGCGTCACCGAAGCCTCCGTCACGCCCGTCGGCCCGACGGCACCCGTATCGCTGCCGCCGTGGCCCGGGTCGATGACGATGGAGTGACCGCTGACGCCCGCGACGCGCGAGCTGCTCGCCGTGCCGCCCGATGCGAAGATGTCGATGACGAGGCGGTAAGGCTTCTTCGCCTTGCGGTCAGCCGGCTCCGCATGGACGGCGTAGCTGCCGTCGATCACGGGGTTCTTGCAGTCGATGCGGACCTGCGTGTGGCGCGCCTCGAGCTCACGGATGTGCAGCGCTTTGGCGAGCTTGCTGCTGAACCTGTAGTCGGACTTGAGCTTGTCCGGCTCCGTGTTCGAGAGGTCGATGACGAGCTGCTTCTGCAAGTACGGATGCGCCGTGACGTCGTACGTCACATTGTCGCGGTCCATGCCGATCTCGATGCGCAGGGCCTGCCGCCCGTCGACCTCGGTCTCATACGACTGGAAGTAATTGAGTTTATGCACCGCTTCGCGCTTCGCGGCCTCACTGCTCTGCGGCAGGATGGCCGAGAGGCACGCGAGCAGCATGAAGCATAGCGCTGCTGCGCGGCATATCTTGCTGAACAAAAAGGGTTCCTCCTTCTCTAGTCCTTCATGTATGTCTTGATTCATGCATCAATCGTCTTTGAGAAGGTCGAGCGCTTCCTGCTCGGCTTTCTCCGTCGCTTCCTTGTCGTAGGCGATGTCGATCTTCAAATAATCGCCCTCGCCGACGCCCTCGGGCAGGAAGCACTTCGGGAAGTTGACCTTCTTCATCTCATCGCCGAGCAGCAGCACGGCGAGGTCGTCCTCAAAGCGGTCGAGATATGCAGAAATCATTGTGCATCGCCCTCCTCTGCCTTGATGCTGTAGTCCTTGCCATTCGTCGTGACGGTGATCGTACCGTTCTTGTCGGTCTCGTAGACCTTGCCCTTGTAGACTTCACCCTTGTCGTTCTTGACGAGCTTCGTCTTCTTCTGCGAGCCGTCGCGGCGGTCCTTATAGGTGCTCTGGCCGAGGTAGCGCGCGAGCACGTCTGTGTGCGGATGGCCGTAGTCATTGCCCTTGCCACAGGAGATCAGCACGGCCTCCGGCCAGACGGCCTTGAGGTACGGCACGGAGGAACCCGTGCTGCTGCCGTGATGCGGGCTCTTGAGGATCGTGCTCTTGAGGTCCTTGGCGTCCGACTTCAGGAGCTGCTCCTCGACCGGCTGCTCGGCATCGCCCGTGAAGAGCATCGAGAAGTCGCCATAGGTGAGCTTGCCGACGACCGACTCATTGTTCGGGTCGTGCTTGTAGCCCTTCTGCGTGCCCTTCTCGACGAGTTCCTTCGTCGGGTAGAACACCTTGAACGAGACGCCGCCGCCGAAGTCGAGCACATCGCCGGCCTTGAGTGCCGTGTGCTTGATGTTCTTCGACTTGAGCTGCTTCATGTAGCCGATGTAGAGCTTCGACGTCGACGGCATGCCGTTGTCGTAGACCTCGCCGACCTGGTAGTCCTTGAGCAGCACGTCCATGCCGCCGATGTGGTCGGCATGCGGATGCGTCAGGATGACCTTGTCGATTTTCTTGACGCCCGCCTTGTCGAGCTCGCGCTTGAACTTGTCGCGCTCGTCGACGTCGCTCGTGTCGATGAGCACCGTCTGCTCCGCCGTCTGGATCAGGATCGAGTCACCCTGGCCGACGTTGAGCATCTTGATCGTGACATCCTTGCCGGCCTGTGCTGCCGATGACGATGCGGACTTAGCCGAGCCCGAGGACGAGGTCCCCTGGCTGCCGCCGCAGCCCGTCAGCACGGCGATGGCGAGCATGAGGATGCCGAGAATCATACCGATTTTCTTTCTCACTGTCTTTCCCCCTAAAAAACAAACATCTTTTTCATAATATCGTGATATCGTGCAGCGTCAGAGCAGGTAGTGCTCGATGCCGGCGGCCACGCCGTCCTCGTCGACAGACGGCACGATATGGTCGGCAATCGCCTTGAGCTGCGGCCGCGCGTTGTCCATGACTAGGCTCGTGCCGACCGTCGTCATCATCTCGATGTCGTTGAGGCCGTCGCCGAAGGCGAAGCTGCGCTCGACCGGAATGCCGAGGTACGCGAGTGCGTGCAGGATGCCCGAGCCTTTCGTGACGTCGCTGGCGTAGAGCTCCATGTTCTTCTTGTGGTACGGGTCCATGAGGCCCGTGAGTCCCGGCCATGCGAGCAGCTTGTCGAAGAGCCCGTGGCCGCCCGGGTCCTCCGAGGCGAATTCCATCTTCGCGACGGGGACCTTCGCGAGGTCGTAGTCGCGCACGAACTGCGTGACATCGACGTCGATGCTGCGGTAGAAGTTCTCCGTCAGCTTGTACTCCGGCTTGAGGTAGACGTTTCGCGGCCCCTCGAGGATGTACTCGACGCCGTGCTGCTCGGAGAGCGCGGTGATCTGCTCGACCGTCTTCTGCGGCAGCATCTGCTTGTAGATGGTCTTGTCGCCGAGCAGCACGACGGCGCCGTTCATGAGCACGTAACCGTCGAACAGGTCCTGCTGCACGAGCTCCGGGTCGAGATAGGCATACGGCCTGCCGCTCGCGATGAACGTGCAGTGGCCCGCCGCGCGCAGAGCGCGGATGGCTCCCTTGACGGCCGGCGCGATCTGCGTCTGCCCCTTCATGATGTTGATCAGCGTGCCGTCGATGTCAAAGAAGACGGCTTTCTTCTCCTGTATCACAGGCAGTCCCCCTTATTCCCCAGTCAGTTCACCGCGACTTGCGGTAGTAGATGTAGCAGCGGACGAGCGTCAGCACGAACCAGATGGCAATCGTCACGACAAAGATCCAGTCGACGGTCTCCATCTTCGAGAAGTCCATCACCGAGAGGATGCAGATTGCCGCGATGGCGATCACGCCGTCCATCGGCTTGACAGCCGCTGAGAGCCAGCTCTCTCTTTCCCTGTCGTTCTTTCCATTCATTCTGTTCAAATCAAAGACTCCAATCTCGTGTATTCTTGCCTTTATACTACTCGAGATTGGAGTCAGATTCAAGTTATTTCAGAACCTCGATGGTGCATTTTTTGCGTTCATCAACGGTATTCGAGGTCGCGCGTGCCGCGGCGAATCTCCTCGGAGACGGGCAGGCTCGCCTCGTAACGGCGCACGATGACGGACGTCGTCAGCACGCCGGCGAGCAGCACGATGGCGACGAGCAGGATGACGCGCGCCGTCGAATTGTCGCTGTCGCCATCATCCGAGAACAGGCCGCCGAGCCCCTGCTGCACGCTGTCGAGCGCCGGGCCGAAGCTCTGGATTGCGTTGTAGGTGTTGTAGGCCTGTGCGAACGTGTTCCAGCCGGCCACGCCGAGGTTCGAGAGCGACTTGTCGCGCGCGAAGGCGATCCACGACTGGATCGTGATGAAGATGCCCGAGCCAATCAGCGGCACGATCAGCATGATGTAGATGAGGTTCATCATGACGCCGAGCATCGCGGCGGGCAGGTAGCCCGTGCTCACGGCGATGTAGCCGACGATGACAGCGTAGACAAAGGTGAAGCCGGCCGCCGACTGGATGGCGCCGCACCAGGCCAGCAGGCGGACCCAGCCGCCGACAGCCTTCGATTCGGCCCAGATGCGCCCGACGTTGCGGGCATTGAGGAAACTGATGACGAGATTGAGTCCGAGGACTAAGAACAGCATCAGCATATGTATCACTCCTTCTGTAATCTGGCTACCAGTATACGAGGCATTTCTGAAAAGTAACGGAAAGACGGCGAAATGTCACGAAGCCTTTCCGTCCACTGCCGCGCTCTGCTTGGCGGCGAGCGTCTTCTCCATCGTGTCGTGGATGAGCTTGGCGTAAGCCGCCGTGCCCTCGTCGTTCGGGTGGATGCCATCACCGCCGAGCCAGTCGGTGTGCTGCGAGATGAGTCCGTACCAGTCGACGATCGTCACATTTGGATGGTCCTTGACCATGTTCGCGAGGTAGTCGTTGTTCGTCTGCTGCCATGAGAGCTCCGGGCAGTAGACGTTGACCCAGAAGATGTTGCGGTCAGGTCCGAGGTACTCGAGCAGGGCACGCGTCTGAACCTCGTACTTCTCATAGCCGGCAATCGGGCCGTTCGTGCCGAGCGCGATGACGACGTTCTTGCCGAGGCGTCCCTGCGCATCCATCTGCTTGGCCGCATCGAGGCCGCCGCCGACGTAGCGCGAGACCTCCGCGTCGATGATGCAGCCCGGCAGGACCTTGCGCAGCTCGCCAGACGAGCCGAGCATGACCGAGTCGCCGATGCAGGCAACGCCGGAGAGGTCGACATCCGCCGGTGCCGCGGCATTTTCGCTCTGCCCGGCCGCTCCCGCTGCGGCCTGATCATTGGCCGCCTGCTGCGCTGCGGCGTTGGCTGCGAGCTTTTCCTGCAGCTCGCCCGTGTCGCTGACCTTCTGATCGGCCGAGACGGCAATCGCATGGCCGCCGAAGCCCATCATGGCAAGGCCCGGTAGCGTGAAGACCGTCAGGAAAATGCAGGCCGTGACGACGTGGCGGCCGTTGATGGCCGGCAGGCGGCGGCTCGTGATGACGTTTGCGAGCGCGTCCGACCAGACGGTCAGCACGAGGATTGCGACGATCTCGAGCGCCGCGTAGTACGGCAGCTGCGTCCAGCCGAGCTTGGCGAAGAGGTAGATGACGGGGTACTGCCAGAGGTAGATGCCGAAGCTGCGCTTGCCGAGCCAGCCGAGCCAGCGCATCCTTGGACTCTCGAGCGCCGCGCCGATGAAAAAGCGGTCGTCGGCCGTCAATAGGAGCAGCGCGCAGAAGAGCACGGTCATCGCGAGCATGCCCCACTCGTAGACGTAGGCGGACTGGCCGTCAAAGATGAAGTACGCGGCAATCGAGATGCCCACGAGCACAGGCCAGGCGAGATAGCCGAGCAGCATCCTGTACTTGCCGAGGCGCGCACGCGGATGGTCGACCCACCAGAGGCCGAGCACGGCGCCGAAGAGCAGCGCGTAGACACGCGTATCCGTGCCGTAGTAGAGGCGCGTGACATCCATGTCCGGCTCGTACAGCAGCGGCATGACGGCCGCCGAGCCGAGCGCGAGCACGGCAAGGACGAAAAGCCCCGCGCGGCGCCCGACGAGGATGTCGAGAAATGCGTAGAGCGCGAAGAGCAGCGGCCAGACGAGGTAGTACTGCATCTCGATGCCCATGAACCAGAGGTGCGTGAACGGCGAGGCGTTCGTCAGCCGCGTGAAGTAGTCGGCGTTCTGCGCGATCTGCCACCAGTTGTTGTAGCCCAAGACGACTGAGAGGAACTCCGGCCGGATGGCCGCGACCACCTTCGGCAGCACGAACTGGTAGATGCCGATTGTCGTCAGCAGCACGATGAGAAGCGACGGGTAGATGCGCTTGATGCGCTTCCAGTAATACGCTTTCACGCGGAAGCGGTGCTCAAGCCAGCTGCGCTTGCTCGTGTAGGCGAGCAAGAAGCCCGTGAGCACGAAGAACAACGAGACGCCGAGGTAGCCGCCCGGCAGCCGCTCGGGGAACATGTGAAAGAGCGTGACGCCGACAATCGCCAGCGTGCGCAGCACATCGAGGCCGTCGATGTGCCGCCTGCCCGCCACTTCACGTCCAAATAATGACAAGGTGATCAACTCCTAAAATAGTTTGACAGAATGGGTCTCCCGGAAGGACTTCAGGCCTGCCCCTCACATATAGTTAATAATATAGAATGAGGAGAAGGAAAAAGCAAGCCCAAAAACGAAAAACACAGGGAAAAAGCAACATCACGATGCTGGTACCAATCCCTTCTATACAATAAGAAAGGAAACGAGAAAGAAGAACATGAGAAAACGGAATCCATCCACACTGCTCACCCTGGGCCTCGCGCTGCTGACCTTGCCAGCCTCTGCCCTCGCCGCCTCCTACCCTGCTGCCAATCCCGCCATCCACTACGAGGGACGCTGGCAGCAGGCGGCGGACGGCTGCTATGAGGCGGCGCAGGGAGCCGTCTACCTTGAGACCATCTTCACGGGGACGAGCGTCGCTGCAAAGCTCGATGACACCGAAAACCGCTGGCTCGTCTCGATCGACGGCGGCCCGGCGCGCAAGATACGCGCAGCCAAGGGCAGTCCGACCGTACTTGCGGACAGGCTTTCAGCAGGGCGCCATACCTTGCGCTTCGAGCGCGCGACCGAGGGCTCGTACGGAGTCAGCCGCTTTGCGGGGCTCGAGGCCGACTCTATCGAAGCGCCCATGCGGCAGGCCGCGCGCCTGCGTCTCGAATTCGTCGGCGACTCCATCACGGCGGGCTTCCGCAATGACGGCAAGAAACGCGGCAAAAACGATGCCGACATCGAGGACGGCTCCATGTCCTTTGCCCCGCAGCTCGCGCGCCTGCTCGGCGCCGACTACAGTGTGCTTGCCAAGTCCGGCGAGGGCGTCGTGCACAACTGGGGCGCCGGCTGGCCAGACCGCGGCCTCCACACGGAGGAGCGCTACCCCTGGACCTTCTACGGCGCGAACAAGACTGCAGGCAACACCATCTGGCAGTCTGAGCGACTGCCCGCCTCGGCCATCATCCTCGCGCTCGGCACGAACGACTTCAGCGATGCGAAGCGCCGCCCCTATCACGAGGAATACGTGCAGGCATGGACAAGCCTCATGCGTCGCGTGCACGAGATGAACCCAAGTGCTCCCATCATCTGCCTCGAACCGCTGCCCGCTGCCATCTCGCCGCTCGCGGGGCTCTGGATCAAAGAGGCCTGCGAGCGCGCGCAGGGCGAGGATATCGCGGCCCACTACATCGCGCTCAACACAAGCGGACCGCTGCTCGCACCCGAGGACTTCGTCGGCGACGGCACGCATCCGACGAAGACGGGCTCCGCGAAGCTCGCCGCCTACCTCGCTCCGCGCATCGCGCCGCTGCTGCCCAAGGACTGAAGCTGCTGCAGACAGGAGAAGCCCGCTTCCCCACCGCTCGCAAGAGCGTGGAGAGAAGCGGGCTTCTCTTTTATCTATGAACTTGTTAGAGTCTGTTCTGGTCTTACTTGACCTGGATCTGCTTGTCAGCAGCCTTGTCGGAGACTTTCTCCTCGGCTGCGAGCAGGTCCTTCGCGGCGGACAGCTGGAGCTCCACCTGCTTGTAGGACGTGCCGCCGAGCGAGTTGCGGTTCTTGACGCACGTTTCGGGGCTGATAGCCTCCTTGATGTCGGCGCCGAAGAGCGGCGAGAGCTTCTGGAAGTCCTCGAGGCTCATGTCCTCGAGGTAGATGCCCTTCTCGATGCAGTCGTGGACAGCCTGGCCCGAGACGGCATGCGCCTTGCGGAACGGCATGCCCTTCTTGACGAGGTAGTCGGCGAGGTCGGTCGCATTGGAGAAATCCTCCGTGACGGCCTTCTTCATGACATCCTTGCGAACCTTCATGCCGCGAATCAGCTGCGCGTAGACGGCGAGGCTGAACTTCACGGTGTCGATCGCGTCGAAGATGCCCTCCTTGTCCTCCTGCAGGTCCTTGTTGTAGGCAAGCGGCAGGCCTTTGACGGTCGTCAGCATGGCCATGAGGTGGCCGATGACGCGGCCCGTCTTGCCGCGGACGAGCTCGGAGACATCCGGGTTCTTCTTCTGCGGCATCATCGAGGAGCCCGTGCAGTGTGCATCGTCGAGTTCGACGAAGTGGAACTCGCGGCTGCACCAGAGGATCGTCTCCTCCGAGAGGCGCGAGAGATGGACCATGAGGATCGAGGCTGCGGCGAGGAACTCCATGATGTAGTCGCGGTCGCTGACAGCGTCGAGGCCGTTCGTGTAGATGCTCTCGAAGTTGAGCTGCTTCTGCACGAACTCGCGGTCGATCGGGAACGTCGTGCCCGCAAGCGCACCGGCGCCGAGCGGCATGATGTCTGCGCGCTTGTAGACGCCCTCGAAGCGGGCGAAGTCACGCGAGAGCATGCCGAAGTACGCGAGCAGATGGTGCGAGAACAGGATGGGCTGGGCGCGCTGCAGATGCGTATAGCCCGGCATGATGACATCGCTGTACTTCTCAGCCGTCTCGACGAGCGCGCGCTGGAGGTTCTCGATCTCCTTCTGCACGGCCACGATCTCGCGGCGCACGTACATGTGCGTGTCGAGCGCGACCTGGTCGTTGCGGCTGCGCGCCGTGTGCAGGCGGCCGCCGGCCTCGCCGATGGCGTCGGTCAGGCGCTTCTCGATGTTCATGTGGATATCCTCGAGGTCGACGGAGAATTCGAAGTTGCCCTCCTCGATCTTCTGCAGGATGTCCTTGAGCCCCGCGACAATCTTATCGCGGTCCTCGTCCGTAATGATGCCGCATTTCGCGAGCATCGTCGCATGCGCGATGGAACCAGCGATATCCTCGTGGTACATGCGCTTATCGAAATTGATGGAGGCCTGGAACTCGTTGATCATCTCATCGGTCGACTTGGAGAAACGGCCTCCCCACATTGCTTTGCTCATTTACCGGTCTTCTCCTGCATCAGGGCACGTACCTTGAGCGGCAGGCCGAAGAGGTTGATGAAGCCCGTAGCGTCAGCCTGGTTGTAGACATCATCGTGCTCGAACGTGACGAATTCCTTGCTGTAGAGGGAATACGGGCTCGTGGAGCCAGCGGAGATGATGTTGCCCTTGTAGAGCTTGAGCTTGACCGTGCCCGTGACGGTCTGCTGCGTGCTGTCGACGAATGCGGACAGCGCCTCGCGCAGCTGGCAGAACCACATGCCATCGTAGACGAGCTCGCCGAAGCGGACAGCGACGTGCTGCTTGAAGTGGAACGTCATGCGGTCAAGGCAGAGGTATTCGAGCTCGCGATGTGCGTAGTAGAGGATCGATCCGCCCGGGTTCTCATAGACACCGCGGGACTTCATGCCGACGAGGCGGTTCTCGCAGATGTCGACGATGCCGACGCCGTTGCGCGCGCCGATTTCGTTGAGCTCGGTCAGGAGTGCGACCGGGTCCATCTTCTTGCCGTTGACCGCGACCGGCTCGCCCTTCTCGAAGTCGACCGTGACGTATTCCGGCTCATCCTTCGCATCTTCCGGTGCCTTGGAGATCAGGAACATGCTGTTGTGCGGCTCGTTGGCCGGATCCTCGAGGTCGGAGCCCTCATGGGAAAGATGCCAGATGTTGCGGTCCATGGAGTACGTCTTGTTCTCCGTCGCGATGGGGATGCCGTGCTTCTTGGCATACTCGATCTCAGCGGAACGGGAATCGAGGTCCCACTCACGCCACGGAGCGATCAGCGTGATGTTCGGTGCGAGTGCCTTGACCGTCAGCTCGAAGCGGACCTGGTCGTTGCCCTTGCCCGTAGCGCCGTGAGCGATGGCGTCAGCGCCCTCTTTCTTGGCGATCTCGACGAGCTTCTTCGCGATGATTGGGCGTGCAAACGACGTGCCGAGCAGGTACTTATCCTCGTAGACAGCACCGGCCTTGAGCGTCGGCCAGACGTATTCCTTGAGGAACTCTTCCTTGAGGTCCTCGATGTAGACCTTGGAAGCACCAGATTTCAGGGCCTTGTCGTGTACGGCGTTGAGCTCGTCACCCTGTCCGACATCGGCGCAAACTGCGATGACTTCGCAGCCATCGTAATGTTCCTTGAGCCACGGGATGATGACGGAGGTATCGAGACCGCCCGAGTATGCGAGTACGACTTTCTTGATCTTAGCCATGATAAAAACCTCTTTTCCTATGATTCCTTCCCTCTCCCACTGTCATTGTGAGACCGGGACGATGTTACACGATCTGCGGCAGTGCGTCTCTCAATCTGCCATGGTCAGCGCCATGATGGCCTTCTGCGTGTGCAGGCGGTTCTCCGCCTCGTCGAAGATGACATCGGCATTGGCCTCAAGGACCTCCTCCGTGATTTCCTCGCCGCGGTAAGCCGGCAGGCAGTGCATGACGATGACGCGCTTGTCGGCGCCCTTCAAGAGCTCCTTGTTGACCTGGTACGGAGCGAAGATCTTCTTGCGCGCCTCGTGCTCGGCCTCCTGGCCCATGCTGGCCCAGGTGTCAGTGACGACGATATCGGCGTCCTTGACGGCCTCTTGCGGGTCCGTCACGAGGCTGAGCTCTGCGCCCGTCTCCTTGGCATCCTCGAGTGCATTCTTGAAGACCGTCTCGTCCGGGCGGTAATCCTCAGGCGTCGCTGCGACGAACGTCATGCCGACCTTTGCGCATCCGTAGAGGAAGGAGTTCGTCATATTGTTGCCGTCGCCGACGTAGGCCATCTTGAGGCCCTTGAGGTTCTTGCCCTTGTACTCCTCGATCGTCAGGAGGTCGGTGAGCACCTGGCACGGATGCAGCAGGTCCGTCAGCGCGTTGATGACGGGGATGTCCGCCCACTTGGCGAGCTCCTCGACGCGGTCATGGCCGAACGTGCGGATCATGATGCCGTCGAGGTAGCGCGAGAGCACGCGCGCCGTGTCACGGATGGGTTCGCCTCGCCCGAGCTGGAGGTCACGGTTCGAGAGGAAAAGCGCCTGTCCGCCGAGCTGGTACATGCCCGTCTCAAAGGAGACTCGCGTTCGCGTCGAGGATTTCTCAAAAATCATGCCGAGCGTCTTGCCCTTGAGAATCTCGTGCGGCACACCCGCCTTCTGTTTTGCCTTGAGTTCCTTGGCGAGTGCCAGGATCTCCTGTACCTCATCCACGGATAAGTCGTGGATGGATAACATGTCTTTTCCTTTCAGCATCAGATGACCTCCCTACTGGACTTACTGGAACAACTAGATTTCTTCGTCCGTAACTATTGCATATTATACATCAATTTCTGCCGCTTGAAAAGTGTAGATATACATTTTTTTTGTATTTCTATTCACATCGGCTGGAATCGCTGAATTTTTTCACTTGTCGTACTTCGCGAGCACATCGTCGAGCGTCGCGATGACGGCATCGACCTGCGCCTGCGTGATGATGAGCGGCGGGATGAAGCGCAGGACTTTGCCGGCCGTGCAGTTGATGATGGCCCCCTCAGCGAGGCAGTCGTTGACGATGTCGCGGCCGTGCTCAGCCGAGGCGAGCTCCGCGCCGAGGATCAGGCCTGTGCCGCGCACCTCCGTGATGAGCGCTGGATGCTTTTTCTTGAGCGCCTCGAGCTGCTGCTTGAAGTAGCTGCCGACTTCCTCGACATGCGCGAGGAACTCCGGCTTCGGCACGGTGTCGAGGACGACGTTGGCCGCGGCGCAGGCGAGCGGATTGCCGCCGAACGTCGTGCCGTGGTCGCCCGCGTGGAAGGCCTTGGCGACCTCGTCCGTGACGATGAAGGCGCCGATGGGCACGCCGCCCGCGAGGCCTTTGGCCAGCGTGACGATGTCCGGCTTGACGCCGTACTTCTCGTAGGCGAAGAACTTGCCGCTGCGGCCGATGCCGGCCTGGATCTCGTCGAAGATCAAAAGCGCATGGTACTTGTCGCAGAGCGCGCGGACCTTCTTGAGGTAGTCGTTCTCCGGCGTGTAGACGCCGCCCTCGCCCTGGATGGTCTCGAGCATGATGGCGGCCGTCTTCTCGCTCATCATCGACTCGAGCTCCTCGATGTCGTTGTAGTGGACGTAGTCAAAGCCGTCCGGCAGCGGGCCGAAGCCCTCGTGGTACTTCGGCTGTCCCGTCGCCGTCAGCGTTGCGATCGTACGGCCGTGGAAGCTGTCCCAGGCCGTGATGATCTGGGATTTCTCCGGGTCGAACTGATGCGCGTACTTGCGCGCGATCTTGATGGCGCCCTCGTTCGCCTCAGCGCCCGAATTGCCGAAGAACGCCTTGTCGAGGCCCGAGAGTTCGACGAGCTTCGCCGCTGCGTCGGCCTGCGGCTGCGTGTAGTAGAGGTTCGAGCAGTGGATGAGCTTCTTCGCCTGCTCGGAGATGGCCGTGACGAGCGGCTCGTAATCATGGCCGAGCACGTTCACAGCGATGCCGCCGAGAAAGTCGAGGTACTTCTTGCCGTTGTTGTCCCAGAGGTACGCGCCCTCGCCGTGGTCCAGCACGATCTTGTAGCGGTTGAATACCGGCAGGTAGTCCTTCGCATCCTTCTCGAATATATCTTTATCTGTTTCCTGCATGAAATCGCATCCTTTTTTATTGAATTCAGCGCACGACCTGCGTGCCGATACCCTGCGAGGTGAAGATCTCGAGGATGATCGAGTGGTCGAGCCGTCCGTCGATGATGTGCGTCTTACCCGTGCCCTTCTCGAGAGAAGTCAGGCAGGCTTCGACTTTTGGGATCATGCCGCCTTGGATGACACCCGACTTGATGTAGTCGCGCGCCTCCTGCATGTGGAGCGTCGAGATGAAGGAGGACTTGTCTGTAAAGTCCTTGTAGATGCCCTCGACGTCCGTCAACAAGAGCAGCTTCTCGGCGTTCAGGGCGCCGGCGATCTCCGCCGCGACATAGTCGGCATTGATGTTGTAGCTCTCGCCGTTCTTGCCGACGCCGATCGGTGCGATGACCGGCACATAGTCCTGGTCCAAGAGGTCCTCAATCAGGGCGACATTGACCTGTTCGACGGCGCCGACGTAACCGATGTCGACTTTTTTCTTCTCATCACCATCGTAGACAGTCGCGAGCTTCTTCTGCGCGCAGATGAGGTTCGCGTCCTTGCCCGAGAGGCCGACGGCGCGCACGCCGCGGTGGTTGAGCAGGTTGACGATCTCGGAGTTGACCTTGCCGTCGAGCACCATCTCCGCGATCTCGACCGTCTCCGCATCCGTCACGCGCAGGCCGGCGACGAAGGACGACTTCTTGCCGACCTTCTTGAGGAAGCCCGTGATCTCCGGACCGCCGCCGTGCACGATGACGGGGCGGATGCCGACGTACTTCATCAGCGCGATGTCCTGCATGACCTTCTCTTTGAGGTCCTCGTTGATCATCGCATTGCCGCCGTACTTGATGACGATGGTCTTGCCGTAGAATTCCTGGATGTAGGGCAGCGCCTCGACGAGGATGGCCGCCTTATCCTTGGCTGTAAATACCATAGTGTTATCCTTCCCCTATCGTTTTTACTGCGGTACTGCTGCCGATCAGGTGTGATACTCACCGTTGATCTTGACGTATTCATAGGAGAAGTCGCAAGTCCAGACGGTCGCCTCTTCCTCGCCCTGGCCCATGTCGATGGAAATCGTGATGTCGTGCTGCTCCATGACCTTCGCCAAAGCCTCGGCATCATGCTCGGCGCCGACGCCGTGCGCATAGACAGGGACATCGCCGAACTTGACGACGACATCTTCGGGGTCCATCGGCACGCCGGCATAGCCAACGGCACAGATGACGCGGCCCCAGTTCGGATCAGCACCGAAGAACGCTGTCTTGACAAGCGGGCTCTTAGCGACGCTCATGCCGATCGTCTTAGCGTCAGCGAAGGTCTTCGTGCCCGTGACGTGGACCGTCAGGAACTTCGTCGCGCCCTCGCCATCGTCGGCGATCTCCTTGGCGAACTCCTTGCAGAGCTTGTCGAGCGCTTCCTTGGCGATGGCGTAGTCTTCGTTCTCCTTGGTGATCGGCGCATTGCCGGCAGCGCCGTTGGCCATGACGATGACCATGTCGTTCGTGCTCATGTCGCCGTCGATCGAGATCATGTTGAACGACGTCTCGACGATCTCCGAGAGGGCCTTCTGCAAGAGCTTGCCGTCGATGGCGAGGTCCGTCGTGATGAAGCAGAGCATCGTGGCCATGTTCGGCTGGATCATGCCCGAGCCCTTGGCGATGACGCCGAAGCGGACTTTCTTGCCGCCGACCTCGATCTCGAGCGCGGCCGACTTCGGATGCGTGTCCGTCGTCATGATGGCCTGGCTCGCCGCGCTGCTGCCGTCTTCGGAGAGCGCGCTGACCGCCTCCTTGACGCCGTTTTCCATCTTGTCCATCGGCAGCGTCACGCCGATGACGCCCGTCGAAGCGACGATGACGTCGAGCGGGTCGCAGCCGAGTGCCTTGGCCGCAATCTCCTGCGTGGCCTTGGCGTCTTTCTCGCCCTGCTCACCCGTGCAGGCATTGGCGCAGCCGGCATTGGCGACGATTGCATGTGCCGTGCCCGTGGCGACGACGGCCTTCGAAGCGAAGACCGGCGCTGCCGCTACGGCGTTCTGCGTGAAGGTACCGGCGACGACGGCCTCTTTCTCCGTGTAGATGACGGCGACGTCGAGGTTGCCGCTCTTCTTGATGCCGGCCTTGACGCCAGCTGCCTTGAAGCCCTGCGGGAACGTGACGCCCGCTGCGTTCTTGAATTCGTTTACCATATCGGATTCCTCCTATTGTATGCTCTGTATGCTGTATAGATTGATTGCTCAGGGGTACATCGGCACGAAGTCGAGCCCCATCTTCTCATCGAAACCGCAGGCGATGTTGAAGTTCTGGACGGCCTGGCCAGCTGCGCCCTTGACGAGGTTGTCGATGGCGGAGAGCACGATCACGCGGTGCGTGCGCTCGTCGATATGCCAGGCGATGTCGCAGAAGTTCGAGCCCCGGACTTCCTTCGTCGACGGATAGCCGCCGCGGCCGAGCAGCCGGATGAAGAACTCCTTGCTGTAGGCCTTCTCGAACGCCGCGTCGACGAACTCCGGCGTCACACCTTCCTTCAGTGTCGCATAGCAGGTCGAGAGGATGCCGCGCGACATCGGCACGAGATGCGGCGTGAAGTTGATGACAGTCGCCTCGCCCGAGAGGTCGGTGACGGCCTGCTCGATCTCCGGCGTATGCCTATGATGCGCAACATTGTAGGCGCGGAAGTTGTCGTAGAGCTCCGGGAAGTGGTTCGCCTGCTTCGGCGAGCGGCCGGCACCCGAGACGCCCGACTTCGCATCGACGATGATGGTATTGACATCGATTAGGTGCTGACGCGCGAGCGGCGCGAGTGCGAGGATGCTCGCCGTCGTGAAGCAGCCGGCGTTGCCGATGATCTTGGCATCGCGGATTTCCTCGCGATAGAGCTCGGCGAGGCCGTAGACGCGCTTGGCGTCGGGATGTGTGTGCGGCACGTGGTACCAGGCCTCGTAGACGCTCGTATCATGGAAGCGGGAGTCAGCGAGGAGAATAGCCGCCTAAAGAGTCTGGATGCGATTAGCACAAGCGTTTCCGCAGAAGCTCTGGAGGGAGCAAAGTACGGCGAAGATAGAATGGATGCAAAGACGCTTGCGTACAAGGCACTGGTGGAGGATGCAGCAAAGGCCGGAGCGTATATGAAGGATGCACAGGATGATGCAACAGATTCCAATGTAAATCAGGTCGGTGGAGCAGCTCCGAGAAAAAATGAAGAGGTACAGGATGCTGACAACATGGCATCCTATGTGAATGCACAGAAGGGAGGAAAGTAAGATGGCAAAGGCTTTAAATGAAAAAGTGGGAAATATGCTGCATGACCATCTGGTGTATGATGGATCTCACCCAGTGGATGCTAAGAACGTAACCGTTACTCTGACCAAGGGGACGGCAGGTACCATCAAGCGGGGACAGGTGATTGATTTTACCAGTGCAGACGGAAAGTATAAAGTGCATGCGGCAAGCGGCGTGGTAAACTGTATCGCTGCCAGGGATGCACAGTATACGGCAGAGGATGAGAGTGTTGTGGTATCAGCCTATATCAGCGGATCGTTTCGCAAGGATGCCCTGATTGCAACACCGGCGTTGACGGCAGCAGACGTGGAGACATTCCGCACTAATGGTATCTTTTTAAAATAACACATACCCATTTTGGGTAGAAGGAGGATTGACATGATCAAAGAAACATTTACTCT
>ERZ772881.739-NODE-739-length-34237-cov-5.729770_pt1 | contig 34237 bp, 16 predicted proteins | sample MGYA00580581_ERZ772881 | MGnify/ENA primary metagenome ERZ772881 (study PRJEB29015, sample SAMEA2737668) | human gut metagenome | biome: human gut; feature: human-associated habitat; material: faeces | place: China | collected 2012 ...
CACCACCGTGAATACTACGAAGGTGAGCATGGCGAAGGTCACGCTCAATGCCTGGCTGGTGAGGAAGTTGTTCACACGGCTGTGGTCGTTCATCCGCTGCATGAGGTCGCCCATGAGCTTGGTGTCGAAAAACGACATCGGCAGTTTCAGCAACTTGATAAAGAAGTCGCTCACCAGCGAGATATTTATCCGCATGGAGATGTGCAGCAACAGCCACCGGCGGATGAAGTCGATGGCAGTACGGCTGAAGGTGAGCATCAGCTGAGCGAGCAGTATCAGCCAGATGAAGCTTATGTCCTGGTTCTTGATGCCCACGTCGACGATGGATTGCGTGAGGAACGGCAGGACGAGCTGCAAGAGGCTGCCCACGATAAGCCCAAGCACTATTTGTCCGAAATATCGCTTGTACTTCTTCACATAGCCGAAGAGAAAGCGGAACGACCGTGGATTCTTGTCTTTTCTTTCTTCTTTGCTGTCCTTACGGGAATAGAAAGCTGGTGTGGGCTCCAGGAACATCGCTATTCCCTTTTCTTCACCGTACGACTGCGTGCTAATCCAGTGACTGACGAACTCCTTGCGGTTGTACGTTATCAGTCCTTTTCCCGGGTCGGCGATATGGAATTTAGTACCTTTCCTTACCTCGTACAATACCACAAAGTGATTCTGATTCCAATGGAGAATGCAGGGCAGAGGAACTTTTCCCAACGTTTCCACTGCAGCACGTGCACAAACGGTATGAAAGCCCAGTGAGCCCATGGTTTCATTGATGGCAAGGAGAGAAACTCCCTCCACAGTGGCATGGCATAGCTCAGACAGATATTCCTGCGAATATTCTCTGCCATAAAATTTACACACCATCTGCATACAGGCTATTCCGCACTGCATGGCATCGTATTGGATGACTATCGGAAATTTTTCCACTTTTTGTAATGCCGCACTCCATGTAATCATACTGTGTTATAGTCTGTTCATTTCTCCACTTCCGGCTCCAGTACCTTTATACTTGGATTCTTGCCGATTGAACGTGTATCGGATAGTGACAGTGGCGCAACGTCCGAAATATCGATTGGATTCAGACAAGTTAATATTGGGACAATACAACGTTGATGCATCGTTGTTGTGATTCAATATGTCATCAACAGCGAATTTAATATTCACTTTGTCTTTACATAATGACTTTGAGAAATTTAGGCTCAAGTCATAGACGTTCTTGTTGATATAAGCATTTTGGCTGTTTCCCTTTGTCTGGCAGTTGAAATCGATAACGGCAAGCCATCCATTACTTGTCTTGAAATTGTTGGATAATTCAAAGTTCCATATTGGTTTCTCGAATTTGCCCGTGAGATATTCCGTTCGTTTTAGCCATTGTTTCATGAGTCCTATAGTGATTTCCTGATTCCATATGCCTATTTGCGGACTGACCACTAATGTTGGAGCAAGGACACTCACACGAGGAATGTTCTTGTATGTTGTCATCAATACATATGGATTGCCAGATATAGGATATGAATAATATATGATGTCATGATGTCTTGAAGAGTAATCGAGCACGAATTGTATAAAGTTCCAACCCATAATTAACGACAAATCATCGATTGTTGTATTTTCTAATAAGGGGTTGCCAGTCATTAATGAATACATACTTGCATACTGGACATCATTGCTCAGTTGTCTGTAGGATGGGCGTGCAATCTTGGAAGTGTACGAAAGGTTCAGGCCGACTTGGCCGATGGAGGCATCGACACTGATTGAAGGGAAGAAGTTGTTGAACACTTTGTGAGTCTTCGCAGCATCCTCATAAGTATAGTTCACATTCTCATATCTTATACTTGCCGACAAACTTAGAAAATCAAAGTCGTATGTGTATCCTGTGAAGAATGCCAATGATGTCTGCCGGAATCTTCCATTGGCAGTAGGTACGTAGCCGAGTTCCTCCTCATAAATATCTTTTCTCTTAGTATACGTGTCCTCTGTGCCAATATTATATTTTCCACCCAATATTGGTACAGATAAAGACATTTTAAAAGCGAAGAGAGTATTCCGGACCGAATTTGTTGTAGTGAGATGTCTGTCGCTGTTCGCTTTCGACTGTTCTTTAATATCATTGCTGGTGTCATACCCTGTATGCATAAAGTCAGCATCCATTTTAAGATTTGATTTTCCAAAATTCAAATTATAGTAAGAGCTCACTCTGTGTCCCACCTTTGGATGTGTCCGACCTTCAGTAAGGTTCATGAGTTGGTCATAATCAGTATTTTCTACGGTTATGTCGTTGTTGAACATTGATGAAATGCTGTTGCGCACAGGGACGTAGAGATAGTATTTCATTCCCCCATTTGACGAATCACCCATATAATTGAATCCCGCCATAATATGACCGTTTCGGTTTCTGTTCCGGTTGTTCATGAAGATCGATTCTGTATACGCTGAATTATTACAGTTGGCCTTTTGTATTATGTCCGCATCTTGAAGCGCCCCCTCGTTGTTAACCCACATTGAGCCAAACAAGTTCAAGTTGTTGAAAGTATAATTGACATTGGCCTCCATTTCGGCTTTGTCCTTGTGTTTCCGTCCTTTTCCGTATGCCCCGCTGACATCCACGCTCAATCCAGGATCTTTTTTCCTTATAGTATTTATCAGGATAACCGATGTTGACGTAGCATCATATTGCGAGCCAGGGTTAAGAACGAGATTAATATCCTTTATATCAGTCGATTTCAACTGCTGTAGCTCTTTGTCACTGCGCATCTCAATACCATTTATGTATATTGTAGGAGCTCCTTTGCCGAATACATCTATTGCGTCCCCTTTCTTTCTGATCATTGGCATGTGCAGCAGGACATCCTCCGCGTTGCCCAACTTCTCCAGCGCCGTTCCTGTCACATTCACTTGTATGCCGGCAGACCTCTCCCATAAAACTCTTGTATGGCCTTTGGCAGCACTTAAAAAACGACTACTATTCTCCTTTATGCTTGAAATGGTCAATTGGTTGATACATAATTAATTAAACTGTAGAGATGGTATTTTGGCATCTACTATTTGTTTATATGATGAAATTCGAATGATTAATTCAACTAAATTTGCGCTAACTAAAGTCGAGCTTTAAATAACTTAAAAATATATGATGCACAATCGTGAAATTCGTGAAATGAGAAGATGGTCAAGGCAGGTTGCGATGGCCCGTTTGGGAGCTGTTGCCGCCATGCTGTGTGTGGCTGCCACGGGTGCCGAGGCCCAGGCTGACCATAAGACTTTGTTTCTCATTTCAGACTCGCATCTCGATACTCAGTGGAATTGGGACGTCCGCACTACCATCCGGGAGTACGTCCATAATACAATGACACAAAACTTCACGCTGCTTGATAAGTATCCCTATTTTAATATCAACTTCGAGGGTGCCATCAAGTATCGTTGGATGAAGGAATACTGGCCGTCGGACTATGCCAGGCTGAAGACTTACATAGCCTCAGGCCGCTGGCATGTCTCAGGCTGCTCGGTCGATGCCAACGACGTGATGACCACGTCGGCCGAGAGCATCATGCGCAACTGGCTTTATGGCAGCGAGTTCTTCCAAAAGGAATTTGGTGTGAGAGGCGGCCGCGACGTGATGCTGCCCGACTGCTTTGGCTTCTCTTACGCTTTGCCGTCGCTTGCCCGTCATTGCGGCATGACGGGATTTCATACGGCAAAGCTGGCCTGGGGGTCATCTGACTACGACAAACTTCCCGACTGGGGTCTGTGGCAAGGTGTGGACGGGTCGCAGATTTACGCTGTCTATAAGCCGGGGGCTTACGATTCACATGAGGAGTACAACCATGACCTGACCACTGATGCAGGCCTCCTGTCGCAAATCAACAACAACTTCAGCCAGTATGGCGCGGCTGTGGAAATACGCTATGTAGGCCCTCGCAGCGACCATGGCGGAGGCCTGAGCGATGATGCCTCGTCGTCGGGAGAGAACACGCCCTACTGGCTCAACTACAGTGCGTCGAAGACAACGGGCCAGACCGACGTCTGCCTGGCAAGCCCAGACAGCATCTTCTCCTATCTCAGCGGCTGCCGTAATCCAAAATACAGTGTGTGGGACAACGAGCTCCCGATGCTCACACATGGAGTAGGGGCTTACACCTCACGGGGAATGCTGAAGCGGTGGAACCGCCGCACGGAGCTTTTGGCTGATGCCGCCGAGAAGGCTTCTTCACTGGCAACCTGGCTTGGTACGGAAACGTATCCACAGCAAACCATCAGTGACGCATGGATGAGAATGCTCTGGCAGCAGCACCATGACGGCATTACCGGCACGTCAATTCCACGCGCCTATACCTTCTCAGAAAACGAATACGTGCTTGCCAACAAGACTTTGGCCAATGTGTTGGCCAATAGTGTTGGCGCTGCGGCAAGTCTGCTTGACACGCAGGTGGAGGGTACGCCCGTCGTTGTGTACAATCCCTTGTCGTTCAATCACACCGACATAACAGAGGCTTCCGTGCATATCGGCAGCCGCCCCAATCCGTTGGCGGTGAGCGTCTATGGTCCCGACGGCAAGGAGGTGCTTTCCCAAGTAACCGGGTATGATGAGGCCGGACAGAGCCTGAAGCTCATTTTCGCCGCCACTGTGCCCTCCCTCGGCATGGCGGTCTATGATGTCCGCATCGGCATGCGTTCAGCAATGAAAAGCAGTCTCTCGCAGAATGCTGCCGCATTGACGCTTGACAACGGTGCCTACCGGGTGACACTGAACAAAGCCTCGGGAGATGTGCAGTCGCTTTCGAGAGATGATGACGGACGCCAGTTTGTGGCAACCTGCTCGCAGCAAATGCTCCACGACAATTCCACGACGTGGCCGTCGTGGGAGATAAAATATGCTGATGTGGCCGCCCAGCCCTATGCCACGGTGAATGATGTGGTCGGCATCACGCCTGCGGAGGTGGGGCCGTTGCGCAGTTCTTTCCGCGTGGAGAGGCAGAAGGAGGGCTCGCGCTTCGTGCAGTATGTGAGCATGAATGCCCTCAACAACCGCGTGGATTTCAAGAATGAGGTTGACTGGCAGACGCGCGCTACGATGCTTAAGGCTGCTTTCAACTTCATGTTTGGAAATGCGAGGGCCACTTACGACATCTCTCTTGGCACCATCGGGCGTGGCAACCGCAGCGAACGACAGTATGAGGTGCAAGGGCATCAGTGGGCTGACGTCACCAATCCCTCGGCGACGTACGGCGTGTCGGTGCTCAATGACTGCAAATACGGATGGGACAAGCCTAACAACATGCAGCTCCGGCTTACGCTGATTCATACTCCAGGAGTGGACAGCGGCTATACATATCAGAGCCTCCAGGACTTGGGCGTGAACCAATTCACCTATTCGCTCTTCCCTCATGAGGGCGCTTGGGGCACGGCCACCCAGCGGGCTGCCTCAGAGCTGAACCAGCCTTTGATAGGCTTTGTCGCAGGGAAGCATGCCGGAGGTCTCGGACGTCGGGTCAGCTTTGTTTCCACCAGCACCGACAGCGTTTCCGTAAAGGCCCTGAAGAAGGCCGAGAACAGCGACGAGATGATAGTCCGTGTGTATGAGTGGGCCGGCAAGGACCTTAAGAATGTCAGCCTTATATTCCCGTCAGACATTATCTCTGCCCGTGAGGTCAATGGGCTGGAGGAACCTCTGGGCGATGCTGACTGGTCGGGAAACAGGCTCACCTTTGATATCGGGCATTATCAGCCCAAGACGTTTGCCGTAAGGTTGGCGGCTCCGTCGGCCGTCGCACCTGTCAAGGTGAACAATACGGCTGTTGATTTGGACTACGACGCCGACGTTATGAGCTACAATGACAATCGCTCCGACGCGACGGCCGGGCTTGCCCGTCTTGTCTATCCCGCGGAGCTTGTGCCGGATACGGTGTGTGAGGGCAACGTGACCTTCCGCATGGGTGACCGCAGGGATGGCCGCAACAATGCGGTGAGCTGCAAGGGCCAGACTATCCGCCTCAGCAGGGCTGAGGGCCAAAACAAGCTTTATGTGTTGATGATGAGCACGAGGCCGGGTGGAACTGACGCGACTTTCAAGACGGGTGAGGCCGACTATACATTCCATGTGCCTTATTACACAGGCTATGTGGGCCAGCTTGCCAGTCCTTTCACGGCCGGCACGCGCTATGTCAAGGACGACGTTGCCTTTGCTGCGAGCCATGCCCACGACTGCCAAGGCAGCAAGGACGAGGATTACACCTATCTTTATCTGTATCGGTATGTGATACCATTGACGGATGACGCAGCGTCCATCACCCTTCCTGCAAGCGATGACGTGTGCCTGCTTGCAGCAACTTTGTCGGACAACAAGACGGATGATGTGAAGGCGGCCACAACCGTCAACACCTATATAGACTACAACGAGCTGGCGCCTGATGACGAGAAGGATTGCGGAAAGCTGCTGGTTCCGAATGCAATCAACTATTCGGCACAGAACGGGACAGTGGAGGGCGCCGCACTGGCGGCCGACATGGACGAGACTACGAAATGGTGTGTCACGCCTGGTCAGGATGCGTCGCCATGGATAGAATACGATTTCAGCGAGCCGGTGGAGGTCTGCCGGTGGATGGTCCTCAATGCCGGTTGCGAAAGCACGGACTGGATATCGTCTGACTTTGCGCTACAAGCCTACGCTAATGGAGAATGGCAAGACATTGACTGCGTGTCGGCCAATACCGACAATTGTGTTTCACGCGGCGTCGCGGCCTTCAAGGCCTCCCGCATAAGGCTGCATGTGATAAAAGGGCAGCAGGACGACAACCACACGACCCGCATCTACGAGTTTGCCGTCTATGGACACGACCGCTCAGTATCTTCCGGCATTGGCAGCAATTATGCCTGCGATGCCAGGGCGAGAATAAAGCTCGTTGGATGCCATCCCAATCCATGCAGCGGCTCAACGACCATAGAATTCAAAGTGCCGGAGGGATTGCAGGCCGCCAGGCTGGAGATGTTTGACCATGCCGGAAGGCTGGTAGGGCATAGAAGAATATCCGTGCCGGGGGCTGATGCCGGAGGTGGCGTGAAGACATTCACCTGCCCGGTAGATTTGCCCCAAGGCATATACTTCTACAGAATCGCCGCTGAGGGCAAAGGCCATATAACGCCATCGGAGACCAAAAGACTGATAGTTGTTACCAGATAACTATATAACTTAATTAAAAACATTACGACTATGGGTAAAGATTTACAGACCAAAGCAAGAGTTATTGGCATTCGCAGCCGCTTGTTTGCTTTCCTCGGCAGTAAGCGGTCAGACGCAGATTACCGACGAGGCCGGATTGAAGGCTATAGCCAATGACCTCAGTGGCCATTACATGCTTGCCGCCGACATCACTTTGACTGGGCAATGGACACCTTTGGGCACGGAGGCTTCTCCGTTTACGGGCACCTTTGATGGTGGCGGACACTCTGTCAAGGGCTTGAACGTGACGGCGAGCAGCGACCTTGACAACTCTGGACTTTTTGGCTACGCCAAGGGAGCTACATTGAAAAATGTCTTCATTATCGGCGCAAGAGTTGACGGCGACGAGCACATCGGTATCCTTCTCGGCAATGCCAGGCAGGTGACCATCAGCGGTGTGATGACGAGTGGTATCGTCACAGGCCGCGACCACGTAGGTGGTATTGTGGGTGACGCGAGCGGCAGCGCGGACAATGGAGAGTTCACTTCCATTTCCAACTGTATGTCAACCGCCGGCGTCTTCAGCCGCAATTATCAGCCTGGCGGCATTGCAGGTATCGTCAATGCGGCCAATATTGACAAGTGCTTCTTCTATGGCTCAGCTACGGCAGAGAGCGGCTATACCGGCGCTGGCGGCATCTCCGCACTCATCGACGGAGGCGCAGGCACTTTTACCAACAACGTCAGTGCCGCCGCTTATATTAAAGGTGACGCGTCGGTTGGCAATGCCGATCCTAACAACGACTATGAGCATGCGCATTCCATTGTGGGCTGGAACAATAATGGTACGGCGAGCTTCGGCACCAACCTCAGCTCTGCGGCTACCGTCATCTACAGTGCCGGAAAGGAACGCGACCATGCCGAGCTGGCCGGCGATTACCAGGGTACGGAAACCTCGGTTGCCAACCTGCAGAAGTCGGTCACCTATACCGGACTGGGATGGGGCGCCGAGTGGTCATTGGCCGATGGACACTATCCTGTTCTGGCGGGCATGAAGGTGCCGTTTGACGGTGACGACATTGCCGTCAACACACCCTCCGACGTAAACGTGGTGGGCGGACATTACGAGAGCGGCGCCAAGTCGGCATTAGGACGCGCAGTCTCCATTTCATCCTCCGATACCAATGTAGCCACTGTAAGTGGAACGGAAGTAAGCTTCACTGGTGCCGGTACGGCAACCATTACCTATACTACGACCGGTGATGCCTACGTGAACGGTGCTACTTATACACAGACATTTACCGTGACGGAGACCAACTACAATATCGCCACGGCCCAGGACCTGCTCAACATCAAGTATAACACTGAGGGCGACTACAAGCTTACGGCCGACATCGACATGAGCGGCGTTACGTTCTCTCCGCTCCCCGACTTCACCGGCTCGCTTGATGGCCAGGGGCATGTAATCCGCAACCTGACTTTCAACAATGCCAATCAGGACCAGGCTGCCCTCTTCTCAACAATCCATGGCGCAACCATCAAGAATCTTGGCATTGAAGGCGCCAATATCGTGGGCAACGCAAATGCAGCCGCAATCGTGGGGCGCGCCTATGGTGGTACAATCCAAAGCTGCTACGTAGCCAATTCCTATATAGAGGGCCGCGACCACGTGGGCTCTATAGCAGGCGACATGAACGTCAATGAAAATGTAGGTGTTACCATTTCCGACTGCCTCTCCGACGCCAGGCTTAAGACCCGCTCCTATCAGGTCGGTGGACTTGTGGGCGTGGCTAATGGCGGCACTATCCAAAACTGCTATTTCTCGGGAACTATTGATGGCAACACCTCTTGCTCCGCCGGCATTATTTCCTTGCTTGACTCTGATGACCATCTGACCACCGTCCAAAACAACCTGTCGGCCGCCTCGCATATCTATCAGGGAAGCCAGGAACGTATTATCAATCTGGCAGGGCGTAATGCAACCCTTGCCAACAACTATGCGGTGGCCTCAATGAGTATTGGCTCCCGCGGCGCCACTTTCTCTGGCACATCGGATGCCGCAGGCATGAACGGCGAGACTGTAAGCGATGCAACGGCCAAGACCCGTGACTTCTATGTCAGCACGCTCGGTTGGGATTTCGACAAAACATGGAAATTCCTTGAAGGCACTGAGGGAAAGATGTACCCGGTGCTCAGCTGGATGAATGCCCCGCTTCCGACGGAAGTCTTTGATTTGCCCAATGCAAATACGTCAGTGCTATACAGCGAGGGCGCTGAGTTCCTCGACCTTTCGCCCATACATGGCTCTTGGGGACAGGACCTGAAATACAACATTACTGACGGCGCAAGCCTGGTATCGACTTCTGACGATGAGCCTAACAAGATTTATGTGGGCAATGACAATGGTGAGTTCGTGAGTGCCGGTAGTGTTACGGTATATGTTGAGAATGCGGCCGACATTGCTTCCTCGCTTACCCTTTCCCCGACATCGTTCACATTCTATGTGGATCAGTCTGGCCTCACTACCGAAATCTCGACGCCTGAGCAGTTTGCCACGCTCATCAACCGCAATCTTGCCGGTACTTACCAGCTGACCAAAGATATTGATATGAGCGGCTATGATGGCTTCAAGGGCATTGCCGTAGGCGGCACGCCATTCTCCGGCATTCTTGACGGACAGGGCCATAAGGTATCGGGCCTCACGGTGAAATACACCGATGGCGGTACCAATGAGGGCATATTCGGCCAGACGGCCGGCGCAACCTTCAAGAACATAGCTTTCGAGAACATCCTTGTTGATGCCGGCTCTGACGCCAACCATGTTGGCTTCATAGGTTCTGCCTCAAACACTACTTTCGACCAGGTGGCCATCACGGGCAAGGTAATCGGCAATGACCACGTAGCCCTGCTTGCCGGTGACGGAGATGGCATAACCGTAACCAACACGACGCTTTGGGGTGTCGTTGACGGCCGCTCGCAGTGTGGTGGCTTTGCAGGTTGCACCCTTGAGGGAGGCGCTACGATTGACAAGTGTCTGAGCAATGTGAATGTGAGCTGCTCGTTCCGCGGCTGGGCCGGTGGTTTCGTCGGACTAATCGACAAGGCCAACAGCACGGTCACCATCAGCAACTGCGTCTCGCTGGGCAACATGTCGTCGGCCGGCGACGGCTCTCCGAAGGTGGCCGCACCGTTTATTGCAGGCAATGGAGCTGGCGACACGCCAAATGCCGTTGTCAACTTCAATGAGAACAATCTCTATAATTCAGAGGCCAAGATTACCGCTGACAACATTGACCAGGCATGGCCGTCAAAGTACGAGACTGCTGACGGCGGTTCCGTATCGGCTGCGATTGCACAGAACACTACAGTGCTGAAGAACAAGGCCACCTACACGAACATCGGCTGGGACTTCGACAAGATATGGACCATGGACGAGGGAAGCTATGGCTATCCAGTCCTTCGCATCTTCTCACATGGCGTACTCAACGGCATCAGCAATGTTGCCTCATCGAAGACCACTATCAGTGTGGCCAACGGCAAGCTGAATGTCAGTGGTCTGGCCAACGGTACCCGCCTCAGTGTCTATAGCGTATCCGGACAAAAGGTAGGCGAGACCCTGGTGGGCGCCTCCTCAGTCAGAATGAGCCTTCCTGCCAAGGGACTCTACATTGTCACTGTCAAGGGCAAGTCTCAAGGCACCTATAAGGTTATGAACAAATAATGTGATGACAGGCAGGGGATGTTTCCTTAAGGTCGCATCCCCTGCCAATATATTAGAATACCCAGCGGCCTATGCCGTATAAAACTAACTATTATATTTTTAATAATGCGAATTACAATCCAACATACACTAAAGTGGACCTGCTTGTTGCTGACCCTGCTTCTCAGCATTCCTGCCCTTGCCGCAGGGCCGTTGAAAGTTACGGGACGTGTCGTCGATACCAACGGTGAGGTCCTGATAGGAGTGACCATTAAGGAAAAGGGCACCGATGCCTCTGCCGTCACCGATGTCAATGGCAACTACACCATAACCTGTAAAAGCGCGCATCCTGTGCTCACGGCTCAGTACGTTGGTTTCCAGCCATTGGAGTCGAGGGTGCATGGAACCTTGTGCGATATGATTATGCATGAGGACGTAGGCAAGCTCGATGAGGTTGTCGTCACCGGTTATACTACATCGAAAAAGGTGTCGGTGCTTGGCGCGCAATCCACTCTAAAGATGGACCAGGTGAAAGCCCCGGTCGCCAATCTTAGCTCCGTGCTTGCCGGCCGCGTGTCGGGTGTGATGTCTGTTCAGCGTACCGGTCTTCCCGGCCAGGACGACTCTGACATCTGGATTCGCGGACTGTCCACGCTGACCAACCGCAACGAGGGACCGCTAGTGCTCGTCGATGGCATAGAGCGCAGCTTCAGCCAGCTCGACCCTGAGGATATTGAGTCTATTACGGTACTTAAGGATGCAGCCTCTACCGCAGTCTATGGCGTGCGGGGTGGCAATGGCGTCATCATCATTACTACGAAGCCCGGTATCGTCAGCAAACCGAAATTCACAGTCGATTTCTATCAGGGATTGACGCAGCTCACCAAGATACCCGACCTCGTGGGCGGCATAGAGTATATGAATGCCGTCAATGAGGCTTATCAGCACTCCCGCGGACGCGCCTACTATTCAGACCAGTACATCATGAACACAAAGATTGCCAACAATATGCCCCTCAACGCAGAGGAGCAGGCCTACGCACAGACCGTTGCCGGCAATCCTACCATCAACAAGTATCTCTATCCGAATGTTGACTGGATGAAGGAACTCTATCACAAATATGGATGGAACCGCCGTGTCAATGTCAACATACGTGGTGGCGCGCCCAATGCCACTTATTATATATCGCTGTCGTATTATAATGAGAAAGGCTTGACCAAGGACGACCCGACGCAGGACTACAGTTCTGAGATTACATACGACCGCTACAACTTCCTGTCAAACATCAACCTCAAGGCCTCGAAGACCACGACCATCGACATGGGTGTGAGCGGCTATCTCACGGGAGGGCACTATCCGGCGCAGTCCATCGGCACCATCTTCGGCAAGGCCATGAGCACCAACCCAGTCATTTATCCTGTACAGTATGCCAATGGGGCCAACCCGGGCATCTCTCCCGACAACCGCGAGCTTGACAGCCCGTGGGTGACGCTCACCCGCCGTGGCTACTCCCAGCAGAACACAACCCAGATCAACACCAACCTCAAGCTGCATCAGGATCTGGGCTTCTGGAACTGGAGCAAGGGGCTCTCAGCAAGGGCGCTGGTCTCTTTCGATGTCAAGGCCAACCAGAACCTTACATACAATGTGGATATGTCAACGTGGCGTCCGACAGGCACCATGGACCCGACCACCGGGGTGTGGCTCCTCGACGAGCACCTCTATCCGGTGCTTACCGCCGATGCCGACGGCAATCCCCTCACTTATGACACGGCCCCGACAAAGCTCATCCTCTCTGAGATGTACAAGGGCAACAACTCCATGTCGGTCGCTTCTGACAAGTGGGTGTACCGCACCTTCTATTTTGAGGCAGCGATGGACTATAAGCGCATATTCGGAAAGAGGCACACGGTCTCCGGCCTGCTGCTTTTCAACTTGCGCAATTATCTCGACGCCAATACCGCCTCACTCTTCACCACTCTTCCATACAAGCAGGAGAGCCTGTCGGTCAGGGCTACATACGACTACGCCAACCGCTATTTCGCAGAGTTCAATGGGGGCTACACAGGCTCGGAGAATTTCGAGCCGGGACATCGTTTTGGCTTCTTCCCCGCCTGGGCCGTCGGCTGGGTGCCGTCGGAGGAGCCGTGGTGGAAACCCATTTCCAGCATCATCTCATTCCTCAAAATCCGCTATTCTGACGGCTACGTCGGCAACGACTCGTCAGGCAGCCGCTTTGCCTATTTCACGCAGATTGGCAGCTCCGGCAGCAGTTACTCAACCTATTGGAGCCGCAATGGCGCCACGGGAGCCATGTATTATGACAATTATGGCTATAAGGCACAATGGTCTAAGATCCATAAGCGCGACCTCGGCATAGAGGTCAACTTCTTCAAGGACGACCTGACATTTGTATTTGATTTCTTCAACGAGCGCCGCACGAATATCTTCGTGTCGCGCGAGAACGTGCCTTTTGTTGCAGGTTTCGCAACAGGAATTTCTGCCAATATGGGTGTCGTGAAGAATACCGGCTTCGAGGCAAGCTTTGAATACAGCCATACATTCAATAAGGACTTGTGGCTTTCTATTCGCGGCAATATGACCCAAAACCACGACAAGGTGATAGAGAATGCCCAGGCTGACCCGGCCTATCCTTGGCTTGACCAGCGTGGCCACAATGTGCTCGCGCAGTGGGGATATGTCGCCGAGGGTCTTTATACGAGCGATGAGCAGATCAAGGAGCGCAACATCACGCAGTTTGGTGAGACTTATCCGGGTGAGCTCGTGAAGCCGGGCGACATCATGTACAAGGACCTGAACGGTGACGGACACATTGATGAATACGACCGTGAGTGCATCAGCCGCGGCGACCTGCCGGAAATCTATTACGGCTTTGGCGGCGACTTGCGCTATAAGAACATAGGTCTCGGCGTTCTTTTCCAGGGCACGGCCAAGGCCGGCCGCATACTCTCTGGCGACGGTATCCTTCCTTTCCAGAGCTCGTCAGGCGGAGGTACGCTCTATGCCAACATCACCGACCGCTGGTCTGAGAGTGACCCGACTAAAACCGACGTGTTCTATCCGCGCCTGGCGTGGGGTGCCAACGACCCGTCCAACATCAACAACTATGTGCCTTCAACCTGGTGGAAGCGCGATATGGGCTTCCTGCGCCTTAAGCAGTTCACCATCTCGTATTACTTCCCCAAGTCGTGGCAGCTCGGCGGATTTATCAAGGGAGGACGTTTCTACTTTATGGGTGAGAATGTCCTGACGTGGAGCAAGTTTAAGTTGTGGGATCCCGAGCTCAATACATCCAATGGCATTTCCTACCCCAATGTCCGCACTTTCTCTCTTGGTGTGAATTTTAGCTTTTAACTCTGAAAAATACATATTATTATATATGAACAAAAAGATTTTGGCAATTACATTCGCGGCGGCAGCCTTATTTGGCTTTTCTTCCTGTGAAGACTACTTCGACGACGTGCCTGACAATGCCACCTCGCTTGAGGATGTCTTTACCAACCGCGGGCAGTCTCTTTCCTGGCTGACCAATGTCTATCATTATATCCCAGACTGGAGCAACCGTTATGCAGGCACGGGAGGTGGCGATGTGTCTTTCTATATAGGAGCCGCTACATCGGAGGGCTATTTACCTTGGGACTGGGTACCGGCGCTGGATATCATCCATGGTACGCTCTATCCTTCAACGGGGCTCGTCTCCACCATTTGGACTAACTATTATCGGGCAATCCAGTACGCCAACGTCTATCTGGCCAACATCGACAACAATCCCAACATGGACACCGAGGAGAAAGAGTGGACAAAGGCCGAGTGCCGTTCGTTGCGCGCCCTGTTCTATTTCGAGCTCATGAAGTTCTATGGTCCCGTGCCTGTGGTTGGTGACAGAGTCTATAGTGTCGATGACCCTCTGACAGAAATGCAGCTTCCGCGCGAAACGGTGGATTCTTGCTTCAATTACATCATCGGCGAGCTTAATACTGCCTTAAATGGCGGTCATCTGGTATCGCAGTTCACCAATGGCGCATACGAGGCCCAGATGAAGGGCAACCTTACGAAAGAGGCCGTTGAGGGCCTTCTTGCGGAAGTCTACCTCTTCAGGGCAAGCTATTTGTTCAATGGTGACCCCTATTATCAGGGACTCGCCAATCAGGACGGTACAAAGCTCTTTCCCCAGCAGCGCGACGAGCAGAAGTGGCGTGATGCCCGTGATGCGGCAAAGCGTATCATAGACAGCGGAGAGTTCAGGCTTACCCTGCGTGATGCCAACGGCAAGCTTGTATCCTCGGTTGACAAGTCATGCCCTTTCCGCTCTGTCTTTGCGGCCAGCATGGGGTCGTCTGACAATGAGGAGCTGATTTATGGCCGCACCAATGCAAGCAACGAGACCTATTGCATGGTACCCCGCTTCCAGGGCCTTGGCTCCAACTACGACAAGGGCGGTGGCGCCTTCTCCGTTCCACTTGAGTTTGTCGACCTCTATTTCACCAACAAGGGACTCGACATCACCAAGGATCCGAACTACTTCACTTATGACACCAACGACCCCAAGTATTATCCCGTGCGCAACAGCCTGTCCATCACGCAGTCGAAAGCGTGCATAGACTCCCTGACGAGCTACCAGTATTTCTCGGCAGCCTCGGGACACTCCGTGCTCAAGCAGTTCTACGGCCGGGAGCCGAGGTTCTATCTGGCCATCACCTTCCAGAACAGGCCTTGGGACTTCGACAAGTCTACTCCCGTGGAGATGAACTATAATGGCAATTCCGGCCCTAACGGCAACACGCACGACTACCCCATCTTTGGTACTATAGTCCGCAAGAACTATTATGCCAAGGAAAGCAATGTCGACATGCTTCCGCTGCTCCGGTTAGGCGAGATTTATCTTAACTATGCCGAGGCATGCGCAGAGCTTGGCGAGCTTGGCGAGGCCATGCATTACGTCAACCTGATACGCCAGCGCGCCGGAGTCCGCGAGTATGTGGGTCTCAATGCGGAGGACCGCACGCCCACCGATGCCTGGGGCAAGCCGCGCATTGACCTTGGCAATCTGACCCAGGAGCTTGTGCTCAAGGTCGTTTATCGTGAGCGTCTGATAGAGCTGGCCTATGAGAATAAGCACTACTTCGACGTACGCCGCTGGGGCGTAGGCGAGGGAAAGTGGCGCGACGGCACCGTGATGGACGACGGCTGGATTTATCCTGCCTACCATCAGGGCGGTGAAGGCGGCGACTTCACGGGCTTCAATGTGATGAATGCCGGCGTGACGGATGAGAACCAGAATGTGAACTTCTACAAGCGTCTCACGCAAGACCACCGCATCTACACAAAGCGCATGTCCTTGTTCCCGATTCCTCAGGATGAGATCAACAGAGATCCTCTGATTGAGCAAAACACGGGTTGGGCAAGTGAATGACCGGGTAAATGGTTATATATATAATTAAGGAGTGTGCCGGAGTTGCCGGCGGCAGCTCTGGCACCTCCTTGCTTTCAACGTCCTTGACAGGGATTTGCTAAATGGATTAATATAACGATGAAAGTAGAAAGATTTGTCTCTGCTCTTTTCTTGGCCTTTTCAGTTCTGGCCTGCAATGCGCAGATTGCTGGGCGATATTATCGCATAGCCTCCGGCAGTCAGTCGGTGTTTCCCCAAAATGCCTCCTCCTCGGCATCGCGTTTGGTGCTATGGACTGAGACGGGTGTTGCCGCACAACGTTGGCAGCTTGTTGATTTTGGAGATGGGCAATATGGCTTCCGCAACGCATACTCTGGCTTGTATCTTGCCCGCGAGAATGGCAACAAGTCGGGCCAGGCTGTGTCCCAGCGCTTGCTCTCTGACGCAGGCGAGTACGCAAAGTGGTGTGTCAGGCCCGTGGAGGGAGTAGAGGGAGCATTCACAATCTTTACCGACAGCACCAATAAATATTGTCTTTCCAGAAATCTTGCCCAGGGTGATGGCGTGTTGCTCTCAACAATCTACGGGCCGACGACTGCCGCCGAGCGGACGCAATTCCGCCTGACAGAGGACGGCTCGGTGCAGACATCGCTTACCACAGCCGTACGCGACTCCATGATGAGCGGTTTCCTCAACCAATATTATCACGAGGCGGCTGTCGGCCATGTGCTCGGCAATGGCGGCTGGTGGGGCGACGCCGAGATGTTTGAGACAGTGCTCGATGCTTTTGAGACAACAGGTGACGCAAGGTATCGCGACGTCTTTAGCGAGCTTTATGCCAATTTCCTGCAGCGCAATGGGACGGACTGGACAAACAATGAGTTTAATGATGACATCACCTGGATGGTTCTTGCTTGTGTCCGTGCCTATAAGTTCTTTGGCGTGCAGGACTATCTCGATAAGGCGCGCAAGAACTTTGACGCAATGTACAATCGTGCCCACCAGCGCTTTGGCACGCTCGTCTGGAAGCAAAGCCAGGAAAACAAGCTTGCTACAAATTCCTGTATCAACTGTCCGGCAACGGTGGCGGCATGCTATCTGGCAGAGGCCACGGGAGACAAGGCCTACTATGGCAAGGCACTGACGGTCTATGCGGGACAGCGTCAACTGCTGTTCAATCCCTCCGACGGACAGGTCTATGACAGCCGTGCGTGGACTTCTGACGGTGCGATGGAGGCTGACTTCAATCATTGGGCTTCTACCTACAATCAGGGTACAATGCTTGGCGCTGCCATTCTGCTTTATGAATATACGGGTGATGCCCAGTATCTTACAGATGCTGACAAGATATACAACTATACGATTTCCCACTTATGCAACGGCGACAGCATCATTAACGTCTGCCAGACCATAAGCGGCGACTTGTGTGGTTTCAAGGGCATATTCATGCGCTACGCCCGCCTCTATGCCCAGGACCTCAACCACGAGGAGGCCTTTTCGTGGATGGGGAAGAATGCGTGGAAAGCCTGGCAGAACCGTAATTCCAAAGGCGTGACGTGGTCGGCGTGGCTCACGAAGACCAGCGAGAACTTCAGGCGCAAGGAGGGCAATGGTGAAAAGGATATCACAAATGATGCTTTCGGCGCATCCACGGCTGTCTCCGCAGCCTTTAACGCGCGCGTCAACCGCCTTTTCAACAAGAATGCGTATGCGCTTAATCAGGCAACGGGCTTTGACGACTTGAAATTTACGCAGTTAAGTGATGAGGATGGTGATACGTGTGCCGTGATGAACTTGCGCGACGGATATGTTGGTTTCCGGCGTATTGACTTTGGCCAAGCCGGGGCCAGGAATGTGTTGGTGCGTGTCTCCTCTTCCTCGGCGCGCACAAAGCTGATTGTTTATGCCGACTCCATCGTTGCGGAGAGGCGGCTTGGAGATACAGGGTTCGTCACAAAGGGAAAATGGGAAGACAAGACGGTAAAACTGTCTGAAAAGCTTACAGGCAGGCATTCGATATATTTTGTGACCACTAATGCAGGCGGCAAACTGCGTGACTTCCGTTTTTTCGGTGATGTCGACGGGATATCTGCTCTCTGTTCGGATAGGCTCGGAAAGGTCGGCATCTATGGTATGAATGGAATGCGGGTCAGTCCTGGCGTTGATGCCAAAGCCCTGCCTAAGGGACTCTACGTCGTCTGCAATGGCAGGGATGGTGTCGTCAAGGTAATTCTTCTTAGATAATCGTTAAAACCATGTAATATGAGGCTTAGAAATTTACTTATACTGCCGTTAGCCGCCTACGGCTGTCTGGCTTCCGCGGCTATTATCAGCCGGGATGCGGCGAGGTCGCGTGTGCTCGACTTCCTGGCTCAGCCCATGGCCAAGAGTGCGGTGAGGGCGCCGGCCGGCCTGGGTGTGGCCAACCTTGAGGAGGTAGTCTCTGCCGACTCTGCCTACTACATTTTCAATGTTGGCCGGAGGGGCTTCGTCATTGCGTCAGCCAGCGACAAGACGCAGCCCGTTTTAGGCTATTCCGACAATGCCGCGTTTTCTGTCACAGGCATGCCGGTTCAGCTTCGGCTGTGGCTCCAGCGCCTCAAGGAGGGCGTCCGTGCCATGGAGAACGGCACTGTAGCCTTGTCAAAGCGGGCGCAGAAGGTGAGTGCCGCACCGCGTCCCACCCGGAACGCCATACCCGCGCTTGTAACGTCGAAGTGGAACCAGGGCTCTCCCTACAATCTGCTATGCCCTTACTACAAGGATGAGAAGACGGGTGAGATGACAACAGGCGACAACCGCTCTACCACGGGATGCGTGGCGACCGCCATGTCGCAGGTGATGTATTATTGGAGGTGGCCGCAAGACTCTACGGCTATCATTCCCGGCTACACTTCCACGTGGAATATGCCGCGCACGCTCGACCCCCTTCCCCGCACAAAGTTCGACTGGGGCAACATGCTCGACACGTATGGCGACGGCAGCCCCGAGACTTCCCAGATTGCGGTGGCCGAACTGATGGAGTATGTCGGACATTCCATCAGCATGGGCTATGGGCCGGCATCCGGGGCCTATAGCGGCAATTGTGCGACGGCACTCATCAATTATTTCGGCTACAATCCCTATCTCTATCACGCCAGCCACGACAACTACACCTACGACGGCTGGGAAGACCTCATCTACGCTGAGCTTGCCAAAGGCCATCCGCTCATGATGAGTGGCGACAACAGCGACCTCACCGGTGGCCACGAGTGGGTGTGCGATGGCTACGACGGCAACGGATGCTTCCACATGAACTGGGGATGGGGAGGCATGGACGACGGATATTTCGTGCTTACCGTGATGTCTCCTGACAACCAGGGCATTGGCGGCTCCACCAGCTCCGATGGCTATTCCATGAGCCAGACCATCGTCGTGGGCGTGGAGCCTGATGCCGGACAGACGGCAGACAAGGACAACGTGCGGCTGTCGCTCATGGCCGTCACTACGCCGAGCAAGACGCGCTTCACGCGTAAGGACAAGTCGGTGCCCTTTACGCCGGTGTTCCGTTTCGACCTGGCTACGCCCTGCCAATACACCCATGCCTACGACCATAAGTTCTCTCTTTACAACGAGCGCGGCGAGGTGGTCGCTGACCGCCTGTGCGGCATCAACAACCTTACGCTCAGACCCGGCAACCGCTCTCTCAACAACTTCGCACAAGTGCAGTTGGACAACAACATTGCCAATGGCACTTATTACATCCGTGGCCGCAGCCGGCTGCATTCTGCCGACGGCTCCGGGGCATGGACTGACGATGAGGGCTTTGGAGAGGTCTATGTAAGGATAGCCGTCGAGAACGACACCGTGCTGACGCTTACGGCTGTGCCAAGCCCTTGCGAATTGTGCGGAGACACCATCGTGCTGGAGGGCGATGGCTGCAAGGGGACGGAGCAGCGCGTGCGCGCAAGGGTGACCAACAAGGGCGGACGCGAGTTCTACGGCAACATGTTCCTCATGGAGGGAAGCCAGTGGAAGTCGGGCAACTGCGTGCAGGTGCCGGGCAACAGCACCATCGACCTTTATTTCAAGTACACCCCCTCTTTGTCGGGCGACGTGAGCCTCTCGCTCTCAACGAGCAAGTCGGTTGCCGATGCGTTCTATAGCCAGACCACAGCGATAGATACCGTACGCGCCACCACACTCTCCGTCGGTACCAGAATTCTCAACCCGGTCAGCAACTCACAGATATTTGGCAATCTGGCACACATTGCGGTAACGGTGCGCAACACCGGTGACGCGCCTTTTAAAAACAACATAAAGCTCACGCCGTGGCATCTTGTAGGTGGCACGTATTGGTTCAGTGGCGGGGAAAGCCGCTTCATCAGCCTTGCGGCGGGGCGTGACACCGTGTTGCATTACACCGTAGGCAACCTGGACTACAACGAGCAATATTGCTTCCATGCACAGGCCAACGGCACCGACGCCTCCAACAATTCCGCGACCGTGCGCATAGTCCGCGGCATTGACTACTGGACTGCCGACGGCACAAGATACAGCGTTTCTACTGCCAGCAACCCGAAGCTTGGCACCGACGTAGCGGCCGTACACATACCCGGTGAGACCAATGTCCCGTCGTTCAGTATTGACAACAACTACAACCCCAACATTATCGTTTATTTCGACGAGAATGCCACGGTGGGCAAACGCGTGCTTACCGTGTTGAGGAAGAAAGCAAAAAACATTGTATTCGGCGCACAGGCCGACGAGATTACGCTCACCGATACGGTCGCGGTCTTCGTCCCCAGTCCCATCACGGCCAAGACGGCTGTCTTCAGCTACACCGTCCCTGCCACCGGCAGGAGCGAGGCATGGGGCACTCTCGTGTTGCCGTTTGCACCGGCCACCGTCAGCGACGGAAAGGGGCAGGATGCTGACTGGTTCCACAACGACAGTGAGACGGGCAAGAACTTCCGCATCTTGGATTTCACGTCGGCTGCCGGACAGGAGCTCTATTTCACGCCGGCCGCAGAGCTGAAGCCATTCCATCCTTATGTAGTGGAATGGAAAGGTGCCTGGGCAAACGGCACTTTTGACATGGCGGGACAGACAATAACATTCGGTGGAACTGATGTCCAGCTGGAACAGCCGGAATATATCTCAACCTATAGCAAGGACTTCAAGTTTGTGGGAACGATGACAGCCGATACGCTCACCAACGCATACGCGCTGTCGGCCGACGGCACTTCCTTCGTGCATGCTGCCCTGATGACGGCCTCGCCGTTCTCAGCCTGGTTCGTAGCCAACAACGACCGTGCCGCGCTCGTTACGGCACTGCCTGTCAACAAAAGCGACGGCACTGCCTCCGGCATCACAGGCACTGCCGGAAACGCATCAGAAAGTACAGGCCACGTCGCGGTCTATTCCATCGACGGCAGGCGTGTTGCCGTGGTGAAAGGAAAGGCTCAGCTCGATGTGCTGCCGCGCGGCATCTATATCATCAGCGGGCGTAAGGTGATTTGTGGAAAATAATTAAAAAACTTATAAAACGACAATCATGCGATTAATGAGAAATCTCGCGCTATGCGCAGTGTTCCTTTCTGCCTCGGTGGCCTTGGCCCAGAGCGACGGGGGAGTGGTGAAGTACATCAACCCTTTCATTGGAACGGGGGCAGTAGATGCCAACAGTCTTATGGGAAATACATTCCCTGGCGCTACGGTGCCTTTTGGCATGGTGCAGCTCAGTCCTGACGTGAATGACAAACCCTCGGGCTACGACCCCTCGGGCTACGACTACAGCCAAAAGCGCATCTATGGCTTCAGCCACACCCACCTTAGCGGTACGGGTTGCGTTGACCTGCTCGACTTCCTCGTGATGCCGACCTCGCGCGACTTGCAGAGCCTGGCACGTACCAACGACTACAGCTCAACTTTCAGCCACGACAACGAAAAGGCCTCGGCCGGCTACTATCAGGTGAGGCTCGATGAGAGTGGCGTGAACTGTGAGATGACGGCCACGACGCGCACGGGCATGCACCGCTATACCTTCCCCCAGGGAAAGGCCTGCAATCTCGTCTTCGACCTTCAGCACGGTGGCAACAGCATTAGGGAAATCTTCGATGCCCAGGTGAGGCTTGTTGACCCTTACACCCTTGAGGGCTACCGCATGCTCGATGGCTGGCAGCGCTACCGCAAGGTGTGCTTCTATGCCAAGTTCAACCGTCCTGTAACGGCAAAGGTGTTCCGTGCCTACAACAGGACGTTCACCGACGGCGATTGGGCCAACGGACGCAACGTAAAGGCCTATCTGAGCTTTGCGCCGAGCAGTGAGCCGCTCATCGTAAAGGTCGCGTTATCGCCGGTCAGTGTCGCCAATGCCAAGGAGAATATGGGCGAGAATCCCGGATGGGATTTCGATGCCGTCCACCGGCAGGCCGTTGCGGCATGGGAGAAAGAGCTTGCCAACGTGCGCGTAGATGGTACCGAAGACCAGAAGGCAATCTTCTATACCGGTCTCTATCATACTTATATCCAGCCCAATACCATTTCGGATTGCAACGGCGAGTTCATGTATGCTGACTATACCACCGGTAAGCTGTCCGCCGGAGAGACCCATTACAGCACATTCTCTCTTTGGGACACCTTCCGTGCCTGCCATCCCATGTACACCTTGCTGAAGCAGGACCGTGTGGCCGACTTCGTGAAGAGCATGCTACGTCAGTACGATACCTATGGCTATCTGCCTATATGGCAGCTCTGGGGCACCGACAACTACTGCATGATTGGCAATCACGCTATCCCTGTGCTCGTGGACGCAGCCTTGAAGCATATCCCCGGCGTCGATGCCGGGCGTGTCTTTGAGGCCGTGAGGGGAACCTCTCTCCGCGAGCATCTCAATTCGCCTTGGAGAATCTATGAAAAATATGGATATTATCCCGAGGACTTGCAGACGCAGTCGGTGTCCATCACCTTGGAGGAGTCTTATAATGACGCCTGCGTGGCCCGTCTGGCCAAGGCCCTTGGCAAGGCCGGTGACTATGAGTTCTTTGAGAGACGCTCTCGCAATTACCGCAACCTCTTTGACTCCTCCACGGGCTTCTTCCGTGCAAAGAACAGCGATGGCCGGTGGGTTGAGCCTTTCAATCCTTTGCAGTATGGCGGCAACGGCGGCAATCCTTATACCGAGGCTAATGCCTGGCAGTATCGTTTCTACGTGCCGCAGGACGTGCCCGACCTCATCAGGCTCATGGGGGGCAGCAAGAAGTTTGCGGCAGAGCTCGACAAGTTCTTCACGCTCACGGGCGGTGAGGCCGAGAAAAATGGCAATGCCAGTGGCTTCATCGGCCAGTATGCGCATGGCAACGAGCCCAGCCACCACTGCGCTTACCTCTACAACTATGCAGGCCAGCCCCGGAAGACGCAGTACTACGTGAACAAGGTGATGACGGAACAGTACAAGAACCGCATCGACGGATACTCGGGCAACGAGGACTGCGGACAGATGTCGAGCTGGTACATTCTTTCAAGCATGGGATTTTATCCCGTTGATCCGGCCAATGGCATCTATGAGTTTGGCTCACCGCAGTTCCGCCGCTTGGAGATTACCTTGCCTTCGGGAAAGAAGTTTGTCATCACTTCCAACCGCAAGGGAAAGGACGACTGCTATGTGAAGGGAGTGAGACTCAATGGCAAGACCTACAAGAAAGACTACATTCTCCACAGTGATATCATGAACGGAGGTACGCTCGAATTCACAATGGGCGCAAAGTAAGAATGACCAGGAAAAGATAATCTTAAAAAGATAATCTTAGAGTATGAACAGAGAAAGAACTTTTATTCTGCTTACAGTTGCGCTGCTCTGGATAGGTTCCGGCAGCGCAATGGCCCTGGGCTATAGGTCAGGAGGCCAGCCGGGCAGCCTGACGCAGGTGAGACTGACAAGAAAAGACAGGCTGTGGGACAGCCATCTGCTGAAAATCAACTTCATCGACAAGAACCCTGAGAGCGCAGGCTCCAAAATATATCATGCCATCATTCCTGACCCCGACACTTATATTCGCAGTGTGGCGCGTGAGGTGATGTGCACGCTTTATTTCTCACCCCACGACAGCATTCCCGAGTGCAAGGCGCTCGACTACATCCTGCGCAGCGACAAAGGCATATCGGCCAAGGACGGGGGTAATGGTTTTGTCAATATCTTCTACAGCTCCGACTGGGTGGCCAAGTCATTCTCCAAAGGCGATACGGCGGGAGTCGATTTCGAGACCCGCGGCGTCCTGCTGCACGAGCTGACCCACGCCTTCCAGCTTGAGCCACAGGGCATAGGTCCCTACGGAGGGCCCAACAAGGCCGTCCGGGAGCTGGTTGAGGGCATGGCAGACGCCGTGCGCGTGGCGGCAGGCGGCTTCCACGGTGAGCAGGACCGGCCAAAGGGAGGCAGCTATCACGATGGCTACCGGTATATAGGCTACTTCTTCGACTGGGTACGCCGCAACAAGGACAAGAATTTCATCCGCAAGATGAACAGGTCGTGCCTTGAGGTGGTCCCCTGGTCGTGGAATGGCGCCGTGGCCTATGCCCTTGGCCCGGGCCACGACATCGACGCCCTCTGGCACGAGTATCAGGTGGCCGTGGGCGACATCAAGGCTGACGCACAGCCCTAAGGCTGGTGGTTGCCGATGTTGCGCACCTGCTCCTCAAAGGTGGAGCGGTCGCCGGCCGCGTGGTTCCTGAAACGAGTGCGGTAGTTGTAAACTGTGCTGTTGGCTAAGTTGAGCAGCTGCGAGATCTTTCCACTGTCGTCAATGCCCAGGCGTATGAGGGCGAAGATGCGCAGGGGAGTGGTCAGGGTGTCCTTCCGGGGCTCGGCTATGTGGTTTTCCGGTGTCAGGAGCTCGTTGAACTCCTGGACGAAAGTGGGATAGATGGCAAGAAACATGTGGTCGAACTGCCCGTAGAGCTCCTGCAGGGCAGTCTCTTCTTCCGACGACGAGCGCGCCATGTCTGACAGCTCATCAAACTTCCGGCCGCGCAGCAGCTTGCTGATTTTGGTGCGTAGGTGGTTAACGCTCTCTATGTAGTGCGTGCACAGGGCGAAGAATGTGGCGATGCAGTTCTCCTTGACCACGTTGGCCTCATAGAGGTGCCGGTTGGTCTCCTTGTTGGCCTCTATCGACAGCTGGAGCTGGCGGTTGGCCTCTGTGAGCGCCTTGTTGCCCTCTTTCTGCCTGCGCGCGTAGTCGCGCAGCTTGTGGTGCTGTTTCAGCAGGATGGTCGCCAGTATGATGACCACGAGCAGCAGCAGCGAGAGCAGCACGGAGATGACAAGCATCATGCGGTTGTGCCCCTGGAGCGTGTTCTGAAATTTGGAGTTTATGCTCTCAATGTCCTGCGTTGCCCAGTCTTTCATCTTGCCTCCGAAGGTGGTCGATGCCTCATAGGCGTATTTCACGTAGCTCCGGGCGCGGTCTATGTCGCCGCGGTCGCGCAGTATGCGGCAGATGTAGAAGATGGACGCCTCGTCGTAGGTGACGGTGTTCACGTCGTTGATGGCCGAGAGCAGCAGGTGGCGCAGCGACTCGTCCCTCAGCCCCATCGCGTCGTATATCTGGTATCGGTAATATTCCACGATGGAATAGTTGTGATCGCCGGGCCTGGTGAGGCGCGACCACTGGTCGATGAGGCGCAACGCCTCGCGGTATTTGCCTGCTCCATAGTATATTCCTTGCATATAGGTCAGCCAGGTGATGGAATTCTTGGGCGTGATGCTGAGGAGACTGTCCTTCATGCTCCTTTCGAGGGTCTGGAAGCGGTTTTGGTCGGTCTTGTCCTTTGTATAGAAGGCAAGCAGGTTGTACATGTACGAGGTGCAGTCGTAATAGGCCATGCGGTTGTTGGCGTTGAGGGTGCTGGGGTCAATCTCATTCATGGTGAGCACGGCCTCCCCGAAGAACCCCGTCCTGACGTATTGCTCCATGAGCTGGCATTTGCACTTGTCTGCCTTGTCAATGTCTCTTAGGCGCTCGGCGGCGTTGAGGCTGAGGTGCAGATAGTGGAGGGCCAGGTCGGTCTTGTAGGTGTAGGTCAGCAGGTAGAGCTGCTGGGCGATGTCGTAGCGCACGCTCCACGACGAGGCACTGTTGTAGGCGGCTTGCAGCGTGCTTATGCGCTCCTCGCGCTGCTCCCTGAGCGCCTTGCTGTCGGCAACGGCTTTGTCGAGTACGTGCAACAGACTGTCGTTGATATACTTTATATCTTTCGTGTCTTGGCCGTTTGCCGCCTCGGCGGGAAGAAAGAGAAACGACGCAAGGATGATGAGAAAAGTCCGAAACTGGTCCATGCTGATAAGATTTTTTTACGGTTCAAAGTTATTAATAATTTGCGACAATTTAAAATAAATGATGATTAATTTGGAATTCAGCCACGGCAACAATGTGACAAAATACGACAATTTTTGTGCGACTTTTGAGTTTAATACATATATGGAGTTGCCAAGATGCGTCCAGGAGATGGCTTTGGGTGTCTTCCGTTGAGAGACTAACTGACAGTTTTTAAATAATATACCAAACAAGCACTATGATGAGAAAAGCTACGTATTTGCTGGGCTTGCTGTTGTTCTCGCTGACATCAGTTGCCCATCAGCCGACGGTGGCCGGCGCCTCAGGCGGCCGTGGTGCTGCCGCCCAGACAAGAGGGCTGCACGACCTTCAGCAGGATTTCGTTGACCTGCGCTTCGGCATGTTCATCCATTTCAACATGCCAACGTTCCAGGAGGCCGACTGGCCCGACCCGCAGGCTCCTGCCTCCTCTTTCAATCCTACCGGACTTGACTGCAGGCAGTGGGCCAAGGCCGCGAAGTCGGCGGGAATGACCTACGGCTGCCTGACGACAAAGCACCACAGCGGCTTCTGCATCTGGGACACGAAGACTACCGACTACAATGTGATGAACTCTCCGCTGAGGCGCGACGTGGTGAGGGAATATACCGATGCCTTCCGCAAGGAGGGCCTCAAGACCATGCTCTACTATTCCATCCTGGACACTCACCACGACCTGAGGCCGCACCACATCACGCGCAGGCACATTCAGATGATAAAGGACCAGCTGACCGAGCTACTGACCAATTACGGCGAGATAACGGCACTGGTCATTGACGGATGGGACGCCCCGTGGAGCCGCATCTCCTACGACGACGTGCCTTTCGAGGACATCTACAGGCTCATCAAGCGCCTGCAGCCCAACTGCCTGGTGATGGACCTCAATGCCGCCAAATATCCGCGGGAGGCGCTGTTCTACACCGACATCAAGTCGTATGAGCAGGGTGCCGGACAGAAAATCGACCCCAACGCCAACCAGCTGCCCGCCCTGGCCTGCCTGTCCTTGCAGCGCACGTGGTTCTGGAAGCAGTCGTTTCCCAACGATAAGCTGAAGTCGCCAGAGTGGCTGGTCAATGAGAACATCAACCCCTACGGCAAGGCCCACTGCAACTTCATACTCAACGTAGCGCCCAACAACAAGGGCCTCATCGACGACAATGCGCTAAAGGCCCTCAAGGAGATTGGCCGGCTCTACAAGGAGCGCGGGCATGTGGCTGACATTGAGCCCACCGACGCGCAGGTCATCTCGCAGAACATAGCCAAGAACCAGCCGGCCTACAGCTCCTGGAGCGACGACTATGCCATCAGCGACTTCGGCAATGACGACGATTTCGGCTCGTGCTGGCGCTCCAGTCCGACGGTAGCCAACCCCTGGTATGCCGTGGAACTAAACCGTGAGAAGCCTTTCAACATGGTGGTGCTCACCGCGCCCGAGGGCACCTCGGCCCCTTCCTATACCCTGTCCTGCCGCCGTGAGGGCAAGTGGGTGCCGGTGGCTGACGGTAAAGAGACCCGCTCGGGCCGTGTGAGCATCCTCCGTTTCCCCACTGTCTGGGGCGATGCCGTGCGCGTGTCGTTCAGCGGCCAGCCTGCGCAGGTGTCGGTAGCCGAGCTCGGTGTCTATAATGAGAGAAGATGAGAGACGGGAAATAACATACTATTTTTTTATCAAAACATTAATATGAAGCATATTAAATCTATTGTTACGGCATTGTTTCTCGCAGGTGGAATGGCATCTGCCAGTGCCATTGACTACACCTCGTATGTGGACCCCTACATAGGCTCAGACGGCCATGGCCACGTGTTCGTGGGTGCCAGCGTGCCTTTCGGGCAAGTGCAGCTCGGACCCATGAATATATACAAAGGATGGGACTGGGTGTCGGGCTACCACTACAGCGACTCTGTCGTCGTTGGTTTCAGCCACAACCATCTCAGCGGCACGGGCTGCTCCGACCTGGGAGACATCAGCCTCATGCCTTATACCGGCAAGGTGCGCACCTCACAGGGCAAGCAGACCGACATCTCAGGGGCCGCCTCGTCGCTCTACAACCATAAGAACGAGCGGGTAAGCCCCGGCTACTACAGCGTGGCGCTTGCCAATGGCGTGAATGTGGAGCTCACCGCCACCCAGCGCGTCGGATTCCATCACTACACCTACACCGGAACGGCCACGCCGCGGCTGCTCATCGACCTGAAGACGGGCGTTGATACGAAAAGCTATGAGACCTACATACGGCGTATCGACGACCATACCGTCGAGGGCTATCGCTTCTGCCACGGATGGGCCCCACAGCACAAGATATTCTTCTACGCCACATTCAGCAAGCCCATCAAGAGCCTGAAGGTGTTTGACGACAACGACTACATGGGCGACGACGAGTTGCAGTGCCGCGACGCCAAGGGTGTGGTGACATTTGCCGATGCCGACCGCGACGTGCTCGTCAAGGTGGCAACGTCGTCGGTGAGCTGTAGCAATGCCAGGATGAATATGGAGAAAGAACTGCCCGGATGGGACTTCAACGCCACGCATCAGGCTGCCGTTGACAAGTGGAACAAGGAGCTGAGCGTTATCGACATCGAAGGCACGAAGAAAGACAAGACCATCTTCTACACGGCCCTCTACCACATGTTCATCGCACCAACGCTCTACTGCGACGTGAACGGCGACTTCCGCGGCATCGGAGATAAGATATACCGCAACAACAAGTTCACCAACTACACCATATTCTCGCTCTGGGACACCTACCGCACGCTGCAGCCGCTGATGACGGTTCTGAAGCCTGAGATGATCGACGACGAGGTGAACTCCATGCTTAGCATCTACGACCAGAACGGCAAGCTGCCCATCTGGCCCCTTATGTCGGGCGAGACCAACTGTATGCCCGGCTACAGCTCCGTGCCGGTGATCGCTGACGCCTATCTAAAGGGCTTCAAGGGCTTTGACGCCGACCGCGCGCTGCGCTACATGGTGTCCACGGCCACCAATCCCAGGCAGAACGGCGTGCCGGAGCTGATGAAGTATGGCTATATCCCTGCCGACAAGAAGCGCAAGGCCACGTCCATCAACCTGGAGTATGCCGCCGATGACCGCGGCATTGCCCTGATGGCAAAGAGACTCGGCAAGGACGACATATACAGCACGTTCCTCAAGAGGAGCAACGCCTATCAGACGCTCTTCGACCGCAAGATAGAGAAGATACACCCGAAGATGGCCGACGGAAGCTGGTATGAGCCTTACAACCCATTCCTGGCCAACCACCGCGACGGCGTAGGCGACTTCACCGAGGGCAACGGCTGGCAATACACCTTCATGGTGCCGCAAGACCCTGAGGGGCTCATCGCTGCCCACGGAGGCGACAAGGCTTTCGTAAAGAACCTCGATGAGCTGTTCGTGGCCCAGGGCGACCTCGGGGAGGGTGCCCCACCAGACGTGGACGGCCTTGTGGGACAGTATGCCCAGGGCAACGAGCCTAACCACCACATCCCTTACCTGTATGTTTACGCAGGCGAGCAGTATAAGACCGCGGCACGCGTGCGCTCGCTCGTCAGGCAGTTCTACAAGGCTGAGCCCGACGGCTATGCGGGCAACGAGGACTGCGGCCAGATGTCGGCATGGCTCGTGTCGTCGGCACTCGGCTTCTATCAGGTCAACCCGTCCAACGGCGTGTACGTATTCGGCAGTCCTGCCTACAAGCGGGCTTCCATCACGCTCAGGGGAGGCAGGAAGTTCACCGTCACGGCAAGCAACAACAGCGACAAGAATATCTATATAAAGAGCGTGCGGCTCAACGGCAAGCCTTACACGAAGTCGTACATCACCTACGACGACATCATGCGGGGCGGCACCCTGTCGTTCACCATGAGCAGCAAGCCCAACAAGAGCTTCGGCGCAAGGACGGCCGACAGGCCCGTCAGCGCAAGATAACAATAGCGGCTGGTGGACGGCCTCGTTTAATCAGTCGTTTTCTTTTTTTTGACCAAAACCCATAAAACCCTTGCTGCCACGGCAAGGGTTTTATGGGTTTATGTCTGATATAGAATGCCCTTATATGTTTATGAGCGCCATTAAGCCGGTATGGCATTACCCCATCACGTGGGTGATAGTCACCGGCTTATCCCACCTGGCTTCCCGGCCTCACCTGCCCGAGCGTAGTGGTGACGCTGAGCGTGCCGTCGAAGTTGAGGGCCGAGAGTATCATGCCCTGGCTCTCTATGCCCATCATCTTGCGGGGCGCGAGGTTGGCGATGAACAGCACGTCCTTGCCCACGAGCTGCTCGGGCTTGTAGAACTTCGCGATGCCGGAGAGAATGGTGCGGTCGGTGCCGCTGCCGTCGTCGATGGTAAACTGCAGGAGCTTGTTCGACTTCCTCACTGCCTGGCAGTCCTTGATGTGGCCCACGCGTATGTCGAGCTTCTCCCATTGGTCAAACGGAATGTCGGGCTTCACAGGCTCTGCCTTATAGTCCTTGGCGGCCTCTGCGGCCTCGTTGGCCTTCTTTGTGGCGGCAAGCTTGTCGAGCTGGCGCTGGATGGCGTCGTCCTCAATCTTCTCGAAGAGCAGATGAGGCTCACCGAGCTGATGGCCCGGCTTGAGGAGGTCGGTGCGGCCCAGCTCGGCCCAGTCAAACTGGTCCATGCCAATCATTCCTCTGAGGTCATTCTGCGACATTCAGTATTATATATATTCTATCTTTTAAAGATATTCCTTTAGTTTTCTTGAATAGGGAATCCGCAAAAAGTGTATACTTCAAAGCCTTGTCTTGATCATAAGCCCTGGTAATGACAGATAATTTTAGCAATGACATAACCTGAGTTTTATTATCTCTAAAATCTTCTGCTACTCTTATAGAATTAAACAAACATTTCAAAGCTTTCTCCGTGCTGTCGTTGAGCATGTAGTATTTGCCCATATAGTATTCACACTTGGCATAGAGCGAGTCTTGCTCTCTATTATTATAATAGGTGTAGGCAGTCCTTAACAGTGAGTCGTTGTCAACATCCAGCCCGCTTTTGTCCTGTGCGATTGTGTAGACAAGGGCATATCGCGCCATTTCGGCTTTACCAAGTTTTGCTTGGTCAACTCCATTAAGTACAGACAAAGCACTATCCGATGCTGTTGCAGTTAGATGATAGGCCAAGTCAATAGCTTTGTTGTGTGTTTCCTTGCAACCCGTAACAAGAAACACAGCCAACACAAGTAATATGATAAGACTTTTGTTATTCATGAGTCTGAAATTTGGGCAAAGTTAAGCAATAATTGTCAATGCAGCAAATAAAGGATATCTATTTCTTTAATTTGCACGACTTTGCTACCTCGCTGATATTTAATAATATACAGATTAAAATTAATTTTGCACGTCTATTTGTACGTCTATTAGCGCTGCAATAAGTGCCTCTTCTTAACTGAAAAGGCACTTATTATGGAATGATAAGATGTTTCCATCATGTTCTCTTTACTGCTTTCTGAATCTCTGTCTTATGCTCATCCATGAATATCCGCAGGATGGCGTTGACGACATGCTTGGTCGGCACGGGCTTGCCACATTTGAGGTTGAAGGCCTCAATCTGACGGTACAGTCCCTTGTCTATCCACACCTGCGATTCAGCGAACTTACCAGCCTTGGAAGCTGACGCAGCATACCATAAGGCGGACAAACTATCTGAGGGATTCGGCTCGTCAGAGGCCGCAGGCTCTTTGGCTACGCTTTTCGACTTTGAGGGCACCTTGACGTTGGCTGCCTTCTGGACTGTCTTTGCCTTAGATGTGGTTTTCGCCACCGAGTCTTGAGACGGGAAGTCATTTGCTTCTTTGTTTTCTTCCTCTATGCCGAATTTAGGCACTTCTGACTCTGCTTTGTTCTTTTCATCCCAAGTGATTTCTGGGATAGGCTCGGCGTGTGGACTTACGCGTTTCTTGCCCCGTGCCTTCTTCGGCTTTGACTCTTCCGTTGACTTATGCCAGGATGGAGCTGGGGCCTCATTGACCTGTCTGAGCAGTTCATGAATATCACCAAAATTAAGTTTCTTGTCTGTTGAATTTCGATTGTCCATAATAGTAAATGTTTAGTTGTTTGTTAATACCTTATTATTTTCTACTACATTGACATGCCGCCCTTGAATCGGCGCTCGTCATCGATGTCTTCCCAGCGGTTGCGTCGTCCGCCAACCTCAAACTCACGGTTGAAGCTGCTTCCGGTATTGTGTGACAGTGCACTCATCAGTTTCAGAATCAGTTGGACGTGTTGACCAGCAAACGCTATGATCTTGTTCGGTACATCATCTTTACTTGCATAGCTCGGGAACACACCGACGCTGTCATATTGTAGGTTTCTTACGATGGCTTTTGTCTCGTCATGGACAACATGCTCCTTGAACAGACGCACCTTCGCCTCGTTGAACTCCGCCTCATTGTCTTCGAGTCTGTTCATCAGCCGGCTCTCCTGCTCCGTGAGGTCGTAATGAATGGTGCTGCCGTTGCAGTCGAAAGCCACGTGCCACAGTCCATTCATCCGCTTGTAGCATCTGACGCTTCCTTCCGGCAACTCCAAAGACAACCCACCCTCCTTGACATACGCATCCGCCAACAGCCGTCGGTAGGACTCGTAGATCTCTTTGTAGAAGTAGAACACAGCGAGTCGGATGGCGATGTCGTCATGGGCTTCTGCCGGTGCCTTGTAATACCATTCCGTTTGGTTATCGGTGATGGCATGGTCGTACGTATTGCCGTCCAACTCCATGCGGACAATGTTCTTGCCATTTACAGAACAAACCCTTGCCTTGAACATGGGCCGGTAAATGTCCAGTGTGCTGTCAGGGCGATAGATGGTAGCCTTGACTGTTTCCTTGGGCATCTCGTTTTCTTTGCTTGCAGATGACTGACTGCGGTTGTTGAATAACGGTTTTGTGGCTTCAGTTTTATCCGCATACTTGGTCTTCTTTCGAGTAGCTTTCGCCTCCTGTGCAACCTTCCACTCCGTGATGCCTATGATGTCAGCGAGCTTCATCACCTCACTGCCGTTGAGTGCCACCTTATTATTATGGTCAACAATACCATAGCCGCGGACAATGCCGTTCTTGTCTTTCTGAAAATGGACAGCTATGCCGAACTTGCCACGCAGCTCGTCAATGAACCATTGCATCTGATACTGCTCCAGCTTGGAGAGCGGCTTGCCCTTGGCATCGGTCAGCTTCTTGATTTCGGGAAGTATCTTGATCTTCTTACGTTTCGTCAACTCCTTCTTGGTCTGGGCACGCTCTTTCTCTTTGCCTTCCGATTTCATCTTTTGGTCATCAGCACTATAAGGGGCCAGCTTCAGGCTCAATGCTCTGTACTTGATGATGATGGCCTTCAAGCGTTTGGCGGTCTCCTCCCGGCGTGTCAAATCACGCTTGTCAGTATTCACCTCGGCAATCCTTGCGTCAATGTCGCTGCGCCGGACTCTGATGGCCTCGACCCCGCCATGATAGAACGACAGTACACCACTGTTTTCTTTTGACTCGCTGGTCTTATAGTGGAACCCACGGGCAATGTTCATCAGTTGTCCCTCTGTCGTAAAACTGTACTCGAACATCCGTCCGATGTCATTTTGCTGGTCCTCTTTGACAACGCGGTTGAGCGCGG
>ERZ772881.745-NODE-745-length-34157-cov-25.960384_pt1 | contig 34157 bp, 20 predicted proteins | sample MGYA00580581_ERZ772881 | MGnify/ENA primary metagenome ERZ772881 (study PRJEB29015, sample SAMEA2737668) | human gut metagenome | biome: human gut; feature: human-associated habitat; material: faeces | place: China | collected 2012 ...
GCCGACATCACGGAGCTGGACGCAGCCACCTTAAACCGCCTGATTAAAGAAATCGTTGTCCATGAACACATCGACAGCGATAAGACACGACACATTTCTATCGAAATTCACTTCAATCTCAAACCCATCCCGGAGGTGGAACAGGTCAAGGGCTGACCTGTTCCCGCTGGGGCGGTTCTAAAACAATTCCATATATTTTTTGACACGCCGCCGCCCGCCATCGAGCAAGGTTTTACTCCTAATTAGGGATAAAACAGCTTATGGCAGGTATTGCACTTATTGCTGCCGGCGTACTTCTTGTGCCGGTACTCGGTCAGATGATGAAACAGGCTCAGAGCAAATAATGAGAGCAAGCAAAAATAAACTTGTGCCCCGTTGGGGCATAAGTCGGAAAGAGGGCGATTGTCTGGATTGTTGAGGACTTTATGAACGCTCTCGAAAATTGGTTCAAGGAAATTCTTTCGGGAGCAATAGAAGGCTGTCTTAATACAGTCAACGATATGTTGTCAGGTGCACTCAATAACAGTAATAAGACCGGATTAAACGGAATTTTTTCGCAGTTTCTCGGTGACCCGACAACCTTTACAGGTACTACCGGTTCGGGCGGTACAAGCCTTTGGACAACGATTGAAAAGCTGTCGAACGATGTAATCGTACCGATAGGTGCGTTTATGTTGATGATTGTTGTGTGCTATGAGCTTTTTTCAATGGTTGTTGAGGGCAATAATTTCAGAGATTTTGACGATTCAATTTTCATTCGTTGGATTTTAAAATCGTTCTGCGGAATTCTGCTTGTAAGCAATGTCTTTTACATAGCAACCGGTATTTTTGTTTTCGGCACGGATGCCGTCAATTCGGGGCTTAATACGCTGTTTGGCACAGGCAAATTTATTTCGGCTGATGTTGTTAATTCGTCCGGTTTTCATCAGGCTCTGATGGCACAGGATATAGGCACGCTGATAACTACGCTGATTATTGCCTTTGTTATCATCATCGTTTCGTTTGTTCTGTTGGCGGCAATTGTAATTGTGCTTGCATCAAGGATTATTGATGTGTATATGATGCTCTCAATATCACCTATTCCTATGGCGACGATGATGAACAAGGATTGGGGCGATATAGGCAAGAATTGGCTAAGAAATCTACTTGCTCTTGCTTTTCAGGGATTCTTTATCGTTGTCGCACTTGCGATTTTCAAGACTTTATTCAACAATACGCTGAAGAATATGATGAGCGGACAGGATGTTGTAATGACAATGGCTACCTTGCTCGGCTTTGTTGTTGCATTTATCTTCACAATGTTCAGAACATCAAGCATTTCAAAGTCTGCCTTTGCGGCACACTAATCCAAATTCTCTAACTTGTGCCCCATCGGGGCACAAGTTAAAAGGAGTTTTTTATGCAACAAAATTTCGTTAAGATACCGAAGGATTTGTCTTTAATCAAGCAAAAATTCATTTTTGGTTTGACAAAACGACAGGCAATTTGCTTTGGTATCGGTCTTGCAATGGGTATTCCTGCATTTTTCATAATTAAGACGGTAACAAGCAACATTACCGTAGCTGTCATAGCTCTCGGAATCTTTGCTTTTCCGGGCATCGCCTGCGGTTTGTTCACCAAAAACGGTATGTACTTGGAGGAGTATCTCAAGTTGCTTATCTCGTTTATGAGAAAACCGAGAGTCAGAACATATCAGACTAAATCTCCGATGGCAATGATTCTGAACCAAATCGAATACAGCAAATTAAAACGCAAACTCATTGCCGCCGGGGTTGATATATCAGAGTTTAATAATACGAAGAAGGTGAGCATTTTTGACAAACTCAAAATCAAAAAACAGTAAAAATCAAAAAAACACCTTAACAAAGGAAGAAATACAGTCGATTAAGGCACGGATGGCAAGGCTTAAAAAAGAAAATGAAGAAGATTCCTCATCTACTCAGGCTATTCTGCCGTACAAAACAATGTTTCCTGACGGCACCTGTCACATCGGCGGTCAAAAATATTCACAGACAGTTGAATTTTATGATACAAATTATCAGCTTGCAACATATGAAGAAAAGGACAGTAAATTTTCGGCTTGGTGTGATATTCTCAATTATTTCGATGAAACAATCGAATTTCAAAATACCTATGAAAATCAGGTTATTGACAAGGAGTCAATGATTCAGTATGTGCAGATTGATTCCGTTGACGATGATTTTAACGATGTTCGTAAGGAATATTCGGATATTAGAGTTAATAATTTGCTCGGCGGTAAAAACGGCAGAAGCGTTAAGAAATATCTGACCTTTACAACCGAAGCGAAAAATATTCGTGAAGCAAGAGCAAAATTAAGTACGGTATCACAGGAAATTATAAGATTGTTTGGCGATATGAAGGTACGCTCAAAAAAGCTGAACGGAGAGCAACGATTGGAATCAATGTACCAATCACTCAACCCGTTTACAACTCAGCCGTTTTTGTTCGATTGGGAGCTTGTTAAAAAAGGATATAACACCAAAGACTTTATTGCCCCTGCATCCGTTAAGTTTACCGGAAAAAACAAGTTTGAAATTAACAACGCTTACGGTTGCGTTACATCAATTAACATTCTTGCCGGCGAATTATCTGACGGTATTATCTCAGACTTTCTCGATAACACCGAGGGTCTTGCTTCTCTAAATTTTCATATCAAGCCTTTTGACCAATTAAAGGCGTTAAAATACATTCGTGGAAAACTGTCTGATGTTCAGAAGATGAAAATTGATGAACAGAAAAAAGCTTTTCAAAGCGGCTACGATTCTGATATTTTGCCCGAAAGCATACAGATATATCTTGAAGAATTACAGGGAATGCTTGAAGATCTTAACAGCAAGAACGAACGACTTTTTGAGATTACAGTCACAATTCGTAATTATTCAATGACCAAAAATCAAGCTTCGTTACAGCTTGAAACTCTGTCAAGAATAACGCAAAAAAATAACTGCAAGCTCATATCTCTTGATTATCTTCAGGAACAGGCATTAGCTTCATCTCTGCCGCTCGGTTATAATGCTGTACCGATTGTGCGTGACCTTCCTACCAGTTCGGTTGCCGTTTTTATACCATTTTCTACACAGGAGATTTTTCAACCGAGCGGCTGTTATTACGGACTTAATCAAGTCACAAAAAATATGATTTTAGCCGACAGGCTCAAACTTAAAAACCCTAACGGTCTGTTTCTCGGTACACCGGGTTCAGGTAAATCGTTCTCGGTTAAGCGTGAAATTACAGATATATTCCTGACGAGGAGTGACGATATTCTTATTACCGACCCTGAAGGTGAGTATTATCCCCTTGTTGAACATCTTGACGGTCAGGTTGTAAAAATATCTACCAACAGTCCTCATCACATAAATCCGCTTGACATCAATCTGATTGACGATATGGAGGGTGAAAATCCAATCTCCACAAAATCGGATTTTATCATTTCTCTGTGTGAGCTTGTTGTGGCTGATAAGTACGGATTAACCTCGGAGGAGCGTTCGGCGATTGATAAATGTACAAGGCGATTGTACAACGATTATCTGATGCATAATCCGACAAAGGAGAATATGCCGACTCTCGCAGACCTTAACAAGGAATTTACTGCACCCGATGTTATAAATGTGTTAAGCAGGGTACATAACTCGCTCGAAATGTATGTAACGGGTTCTCATAATGTATTTTCATACCGCACCAACATTGACATCAGTAACAGACTTGTCTGCTTTGACATTAAAGAGCTCGGCAGTCAGCTCAAGAAGATTGCGATGCTCATTATTCAAGACCAAGTTTGGAGCAGAGTTGCTCTGAACCGAAACAAAAAGACCACACGCTACTACATAGATGAGTTTCATTTGCTTTTGAGAGAAGAACAGACAGCAAGATATTCAGTAGAAATGTGGAAGCGTTTTCGTAAATGGGGCGGAGTGCCGACAGGCATTACACAAAATGTTAAGGACTTGTTGTCATCGGCAGAAATAGAAAACATTCTTGATAACTCCGACTTTATTTATATGCTCAATCAATCTGACGGTGACCGTCAGATTTTACAGAATAAGCTTGAAATATCGAATGCACAAATCAAGTATGTTAAAGGCTCGAAGCCCGGTCACGGTCTTGTGTTCTACGGAGATACAATTCTTCCGTTTGAGGACGAATTCCCGGAAGATACCCTTATGTTCCAATTGCTGAACACAGATCCAACCAAGCGAAAAAAGGCATTAAAACCGCCTAAGAAAAAGACGAAATAGTGAGGTGATGGTATGGGCTTGACCGGTAAAGAATTTCATTTAAAACTTGAGCGAAAGCCCGGTCGCTTAATCAAAACACATCATACTCATCTTAAAATAGTCAGAGCTGATGCTCCTGCGTTCAAACAGCGTGGATTGTTGCATAAAATTGATGATTTACCTCGAAGAATTGAGGGTGACAAACCTCCTCTGATTACAAAACGCATTAACAATATGCGTCCGAAAAGTACATTCGGCAAGAGTGCAAAGGTTTCCTTAAAGGCTGTAAATAAAGCCCGTAAATTCACTACATCAGCTGCGTGGAGAACGGCACTTGCTTCTGAAACAGTTGCTCTGACCGCTAAGGATTTAGCTCAGAATAAATTTGAGCAAAAATTAAGGTACAATGCGGATACGATTGATACCGGCAAGGCTGTTCTTGCTTCCGTAACAACAGTAAGAACGCTTAACAATATTCGTAAGACTCTAATATCCCACCATACTCAAAAAAAGGAATTCAAGGGATATAAGCTTGTCGCCAAGTCGAATAAGCTGAAATATAAATCCGCTAAGCGTAAATTTAAGACTCAGAAAAAGGATTATAAATCAGCTGTTTCGGCTCGAAAACTAAAGCTGAAAAAAGTTTCACGAAGCTTTAAGCGTACAACGGTTATCAAAGGTAAATCATCAGGCAAATTCATTGTTATTAAGAAAAAAGTCAAGATTACCCGTAAGATCGGCAAAAGGAAAAAACTGTTAAAAAAAGAATTAAAGCTAAATAAAAAGCTCAGTAAAATTCCGAAAAAGCAGTTTAAAAATAATAAAAAGCTCAAAAAGCTGACAAAGCCGAAAAGCCTTGTGCGTATGGCGGTGGGCGGTATGGTTAAAGGCGGAATATACCGTTTCAGCAATCGAATTGCTCAGGAAGCTCAGGATAACGATTTTGTCAAAGCCGGACAAAAAGTTGTCAATATGGCAAAACAGGGTAATCAGGTAAAAAAATCTGTTAAAGCCCATAAAATCAATAAATCCCAAAAACGCACACCAAAGCTAAATCAAAGGCAAAATAAGCTCAGGCAACGGCAGACTAAACTGCAAAGACAGCAACAAATCAAAAAACGCAACAAAAAGCCTAAACCAAAAACAAAGCCTAAAACCTCTCAAAAGGTAGCTGAAATTGCGAAGAAGTTTGTAGGCTTCATATTTAAGTTTTTTGCGGCGGTTGCAGCTCCTCTGTTGATTGTGATTTTTTTCTTTACTTTAATTTTGATGATTTTCGGCGGAGGAGCTTCAAAAAACTCTGCCATTCTCGGCACTTATTACTGCAATGATTACGATATGTCGAGAGCAATTGAATCGTACACTAATATTGCTTATGAGTATAATAGCAACCTCATTCGTTGCAAAAGCAAAAACGAATGGCGTCAGGGGCTTAAAAGCCTTAAAGTCAATACGGACAGTATGGACGATACACCAACTAAATATTATTACGGCAAAAATATCATTCAGAACTACGAACCTGTGTATGACTTTGATGCAAACAAACTAATTGCTTTTATGTGTGCCTATACTTATGATTTTACCGATGCGGACGATAAAGAGCAAAGTTGGAGTTATGATGATGACAAGTTTGATGATATTCTGCAAGACCTTTTCGATAAGGAATACAGCTTTAAGTACAAGTACATTAATGGTTCGTATTGGCAGGAATTGGGTAGCTACGACGCTTATCCCGGTGACGCATCGGACGAATACTATTACAGTAAAAGTTCCGGCTCTATCACCGACAATGGTAAAACCTATGGTTATATTGATTTTGGTTCTTGTGGAGTACCGTCAGCATTAACTTCTTACCACAAAAGTAAAAAAGTGTATTTTAATTTATCAACCGGCGAAATACTCAATGTCAATAAAAGCTATGCTAAAACCGGATACTATTTTCAAAATTGTAATCAGCAAGTTGTGGATTCTATGGGTGGCATCATTCCTTCTTTTTATAGTCTCATCAAAAAAAATAATGAAAAATTTTGGGGTTGGCGAGGTTCAGGCACAAAGGTGTATCGCAAAACGCAGCTTACTATCAATGGTCAAGATTTTAATTGGGCAATATCTTCAGACGATGTTAAAACGAGATTTGGCGAAAATGGTAAGCAAGCTGTCAGATTTTACAAGCGTGATACCTATATTACCGATTGCAGTCTTTACACTAATGTCAAACAAGTCAGAAGCTTTGATGACGCAATTTATGCAGTCTTAAACTCCAAAAGTCAAAGTCTGTATTCTTCTCAAACAAAAATCAAAGAGGATTATGCACAGCGTAAGCAGTATTATCAAATATTATCCTGTCAGGAAAAGGACGATGACGGTAATACAGCCACAACATACGGCTTACATCAATCATTTGAGTGTAATCCTCTTCCCGGAAATTTTGTTAATACGAAAATATATAACAATTTTGGTTACGATGTTGTAAGTTGGTATTCTCGCCATTGTCAAAATACTATGCACTATGGCACAGACTTTTCGGCAAGTAAGGGTACTAATGTTTACTCTCTGATAGACGGCAAGGTGGAAAGCATTGACACTTCAAATCATACTGTTGTTATAATCACGGAAAAGGACAGAAACATATGGTATGAAAACGATACTGCCCGAACCTTTAAACTTACATACGGCAATATCACACCTAAATCAGGTTTAAAAAAAGACAGCAAAGTTAAACTTGGTGAATATATCGGTAAAGTTGATGACTACAAGCATTGTGACGGTAATGATACTAAAGCTAATCAAAATTATCTGCACCTCGGTGTGCAAATAAAATACAGCTTGATATGGCACGATGTTGACCCGCAATTTTTAATTTACCGTGAAAACAAATAAAATTAACTTATGCCCCAACGGGGCATAAGTTGGAAGGAGAAAACAAAATGCCTGTAAACAGCGTTCAAAAGCTTGATACACTTAGGCAAAGTCTAAATGCACTTACTGAAAAAATCAATTCATTGATTGCAAAAAAGAAATCCCTTGAAAAGCAAATCAGCGAATTGGAAGAAAAAGAATTTATGACAATTATCAAAGCTAATAACTGTACGGTATCAACCTTAAATGAGGATTTAAAAATAATTAAGCTCCTCAAAGAGAATAATCTCACCGAACAGGATATTATTGATATTATCAGAGAATTAGGAGGTTCAAATGTTGAAAAAGAAACGCAAACCGTATAAAAGATTACTTGCTGTCCTTATGACGGCAGCTATGTGCCTATCTATGTCATTGTGCAGTATGGCATCGGTTTCTGCCGCACAAACAACTAAAGGCGAAGAATCATCTGCTTCCGACAGCAGTAATACATCGGATAATTCCGACAAGTCTGATAATGCAAACAATTCATCATCAGACAACAGCGACAGCAGTTCAAGCTCAGATGACAACAAAACAAATTACGATTGGTCGAAGAATACAACAGGCAATGCAAATCTTGCCGCAGATGAAACAATCGTGATGGAAAACGGTACATATCAGCTTATTGCCGTAACAACAAGAGATGATGATGTGTTTTATGTCATTATTGATAAGACAAAAACTGAAAACAATGTTTACTTTCTGAACGAGGTTGATACAGCCGACCTTGATAAGCTTGCACAAGATGACAGCAATGTATCAAGCGGAGGTGAGGATACTTCAGAGCCTACAACCGCTCCCGATGAAGAAGCACAGACTACCGATAATACCGATACTTCATCATCAAGCAACAATCAGTATATGATTTATCTTGTAATCGGCATCGTAATTCTCGGCGGTATTGGCTTTGCTTTTTATAAGCTTAAAGGCAAAGGCGGTAAAAAATCGTCAAACAATGAATCCGAATACACGGACGAAGATTTTGATTATCAGCCTGAAATCAACGAAGATGAAGAATCGGAGAGTAAATAATTATGTCAGTATTGGTTATTGCCGAAAAGCCATCAGTTGCAAATACTGTTGCGACTGTCCTCGGTGCAAATAAAAAAGGTGTAAACTATTTATACAATGACCGGTATATCGTATCGTGGTGTTTGGGTCATCTTGTCAAGCTTGATGACCCGGTTGCCTACGGGGATAGGTTTGCTGAAAAGCCGTGGAAATTTGAGAACCTACCTATTATCCCTGAAAAGTGGAGGTTTTCAATTGCCGGTTCAACAAAATCTCAATATTATGTGCTTAAAAGTCTGATGGAGCGTGATGATGTCAATGAAATAATCTGTGCAACTGATGCAGGTCGGGAAGGCGAATGTATCTTTCGTTATGTATATAACAAAACAGGTTGCCAAAAGCCGGTTAAAAGGTTATGGACTTCTTCACTTGAGGAAAAAGCAATTAAAAAAGCGTTTTCAGAAATGAAGGATGATTCTGAATACGACAATTTATATCAGGCAGGACTTGCACGAAATAAAGCCGATTGGCTTGTTGGGATGAATGCCACAAGGCTGTTTTCTGTACGGTACGGTTTGTTGCTCAACATTGGCAGAGTACAAACACCCACCCTTGCAATGATTGTTGACCGAAACAACAAGGTTAAAAACTTTGTGAAAGAGCCGTTTTACAAGGTTGATATTGATTGCGGTGATTTTAAGGCAACAAGCGTTGATGACTTTAAGTCGGAGTATGAAGCTGACAAGCTTGCTGAATGTGTTGATAAGTCGGATTTTACGGTTGTTGATTTAACGGAGCAACAAAAGTCTGTTGCTCCGCCAAAACTCTATGATTTAACTGCTTTGCAGCGTGATGCAAACAGCATTTACGGTTATACCGCACAGCAAACGCTTGATTATTTGCAGTCGCTTTACGAAAAGAAGCTTGCTACATATCCTCGCACGGACAGTAACTATATTACTGATGATATGGAATCTACAGCAAAAAATCTTATTGAAAGCGTTTACGGTGTATATGAAAAAATACCACAGACACCCACTGATGTTACAAAAGTTATCAACAACGCAAAGGTATCAGACCACCACGCATTACTGCCAACTGAACAGATAACAAGCTATGACTTATCGTCATTGCCGACAGCAGAATACAATATATTGTTTATGCTTGCTGTCAGACTTTGTGTTGCAACAGGTGATGATTATGTATATCGTACATTCACTTGTGAATTAAAATCTAATAACAGCGATAAACCATTTGTTTCCAAAGCAACATATCCCGTTAATCTCGGTTGGAAATTTATTGACATATCTGCTAAAGAAAAAGATAAAAACGAAGTAGATAAGTTGTGTTGCGGAGATGAAGTGCCTGATAAAATACAGCGTAACAGTAAATATTGCTCCGTACCTGCAAGCGTATCAGAACACTTCACTTCACCACCTAAACAATATACAGATGCAACCCTGCTATCAGCTATGGAAACAGCCGGAAATACCGATTATGTTGAAGATAGCAATGTTGAAAAAAAAGGACTCGGTACTCCTGCAACCCGTGCAGGCATTATCGAAAACCTTGTTAAGCGACAATACATACAGCGTGATGGTAAGAAAATTCTGCCGACCGAAAAAGGCATTCAGCTCATAGACTGTGTTCCCGATGATGTCAAATCTCCGAAAATGACGGCTGTATGGGAAACCGCTTTGCAACACATTGAAAAAGGTGCTTCAAGTGCCGATGAATTTATGAATCAGATTGAGGACAGCGTAAAGTATCTTGTTGATACATACAGCGAAGTTGACAACAGTAAACATTTTACCCGTTGGGAAACAGTCGGCATTTGCCCTAAATGCGGACAGAAAGTATTGTCATATCCGAAATCATATTCTTGTGAAAACAAAGAGTGTGATTTTGTCGTTTGGAAAAATGTCCGCGGCAAGAACCTTTCAGTGACACAGGTTGTAAAGCTCCTTACCAAAGGCAAAACGGATACGTTCAAGGGCTTGAAGTCCAAATTAGGCGAATCCTTTGATGCAGCTATTAAACTTAACTCAGATTTTAAAACAGAGTTTGTTTTTTCAAGCTCTTCAAAATCTAAAAAATCTTACAGGAAGTAAACTATGGAACGAGAACGCTCAAGACAGGAACAGACTGCCGACACCGACAAGCTGTATCCACAAATAGCAGAAGCTCTTAATATATCTATCTCTCAGCTTGAGCAGTACCCATACGATATGAAACAGATCCTTTGTCAGGCTTACATCAACAATTGTGAGCTTGGCAAGGATGATGTTGCCGAAGCTCTGAACGGTATAGTCAATCTTGATATTGATGAGGTGGGTATCAAAGAGGTTGAAAAGCAACAGGACAATACTGCCGTTGACAATGAGTTACGGCAAACCGAAGTCACGGAACGAAAAAACAAACGGTCATTTTTACTCAGCAGAAACCAAATCCTTCAGAACGCAAAGACAATTTCACAACAAGGCTCGAAGCAATATGACCGTCAGCAACAAGAACAAATTTCGAGGAACGATAACAACAATTAAGCTATGAATATTAAACATACAATAACTACGCTCTCCTTTCTTGCCGTCACGATAACAATAGTTATTACGGCGGCGTTACTCAATACAGCTTCAGCTCAGACTGTTCAAAAGCAGTCTGAGTCTGAGGCACTTTTATTATCTCCGACAGTTAGCATATCAATTGATGTTGACGGAACAGAAAAATATTATGATGTTCCGATGGGAAGTATTGACAATGCTTTATCTTATCTTAATATTACTCTCTCTGATGATGACATAATCAATGCAGATTTATCGGACACGGTTCATCTCGGTCAAAAGATAAAAATTGACCGTGTGAATTACTCTTACTACCCCACGCACGAAGAAATTCCATATACAACAGTTGTGCAGGAGTCCTCAAAGCTGTTTGTCGGACAAACCAAAGTATACCAACAAGGAAAATCGGGCAGTACAGAATACATATATAAGGATAAATATGTAAACGGCGAACTTATATCACATAAATGTATTAAACAACAAGTATTGACATATCCGACAGATAAGATTATAGTTAAAGGTAACAGGAATATTGATATTATCAATAAATCTTATAATAACAAGACAAGTTATCTTGTCAAAACAAAATATGATAACAAAGACTTTAAATTACCTATGGTAAAGCTGTCTGATGAGGACAGGGAGATGCTCGAACGAATTGTTACGGGCGAATTTGGTGGCAGTTATGTAGGCTCTTGCCTTATTGCTCAGTCAATCAAGTGTGCAATCGTGTATGACGGCTATACTTCCGTATCGGCTGTAATTAAAGGTATGGGATATGTCGGCTCAACTGCCAACCGTTCGCAGAACGCAGTTAATGCTGTCAAATACATATTCGATGATAACAACCTTGCGGTCAGGCACAGGCTGTTTTATATGTGTACAAAGGATTATTATGACAGCACACCCGGTAATTTTCATTCAACACAAAGCTTTATCTTGCAGTATGAAAATGTACTCTTCTTTGACCGTTGGTAGAAAAATTAAAACTTTTTTTGAAAAAATTCCAAAAATACTTGACTTTACCCCTAAATGATGTATAATATAATCAGAAAGGGTTTAAGAATCCATAAAATGAAAGGGATGGCAGCCAATGAAAAACACAAAAAGAATTTGCGTTATCGCTGTTGCGGTAATGCTTGCGGTAATTTCAACCTTTGTTGTTTCCGCAAAGTCACATCCATACAAAAAAGCATACGAATGTACCAAAGACGAGCTTTACAACGAGGTGTGGAATGTTTACGCTGATTTACAGCTTTTAAACGGTCACGACCACAGTAAACCGTTAGATGACATTACTGCGGTTATTGCTTCTCGTGATAAGTTTTATCTTAAAAATTATCTTGAGGACTATACTCCTTTAAATCACGGTGTATCCATTGCCAATGTAGCCAATGAATTTATTGAGTATATGAAGAAAGAGTTTGAAGATGTCGATACCATAGATTACGGCGATGACGGAAAAATCTATGAAACATATACAGACGGAAGTAAATATCTGTGGACTTATGATGCCGAAACAGATAAGTTTACAAGAACGGATTCTGACGGCAAAGTAATTGAATCATATGACAGGTATCATCCTGATTATGAAAAGAATCTCACAACCGAAGCTCCCGTTACAACAGAATCGGCTACACCGAAACAGGATAAAATCTACTATGAAAAAGCTGTAGCCGAACAAAGCTCTGATGTTATCGGAGAAGAAACTGAAGCAGATGCAGAAACACAGCCGACAACGGCAGAAGCCGAAGCCACAGCAGATGACAACGGAATGAGTACAGGACAGATAGTTGTATTGTCAATTATCGGAGGTCTGATTGTCATCGGAGGCGGAACGGTCGGTGTTATGGCTGTAAAAAAGAAGAAGAAATAACAAAATTTTTTAAGGAGGATTATCAATGAAAAAGGCATTATTATCAGTAGCTATGGCGGCAGTAATTTCTCTGTCGGCAACAGCAGTATCATCTACGGTTGTCGGAGCAGTCAGCTCTAATCTTGCAACTCCGAAGATTTCAAAGACAGAGAATGTAAACGGCGGTGTAAAGCTGACTTGGAGCAAGTCAAGCGGTGCAGAGCAGTACAGAGTTTACTACAAGGGCAGTAAAGGTTGGACAAGAATGGTTGACACAACTTCAACCTCATATATTGATAAGGATGTTTCATCAGGCAAAAATTACACCTACACAGTAAGATGCCTTAATAAGAGCAAGAACAAGTTCACAAGCGGATACGATTCAAAGGGCAAGTCAATTAAATATGTATCTGCTCCTGAGATTTCAAAAACTGAGTCAACATATAACAGTATAACTTTAAATTGGGACAATGTGAACGGTGCCGAAAAGTATCGTGTATATCGCAGGGGCGAAAAAGGTTGGTCAAGGTTGTTTGATACAACAAGTACCACATTCACGGACACAAACCTTTATGCCGATACAGAATATACATACACCGTGAGATGTATCAATTCATCAGCAAACAAATTCACAAGCGGATATAATTCAAAGGGCTTTACCGTAACTACTTTATCAGCTCCTGCGGAGCATACTCATAGTTGGCAGAATATAACTAAAGAAACACAAGTAAAGGTTGTGGATAAGAAAGCTTACACTTATGAAGAGCCAATTTACGAGAAACAAGATAGAACTATTTGTAAGGTTTGCGGAGCTGATATTACTGATAATTGCAGCGAACATAATAAACAGCACGCACTGAACGGAGAACCAGTATCTTATCACAATGTATGGGTCAATGTTCAAGTTGGCACAAAGACGGTAACTGTACCCGAAAAATCGCACTATGAAACTAAAACCGAAGTTGTCGGCAGAAAGTGTACAGTTTGCGGTAAAGTTGAAATGTTTTCCGAAGAGCATACTCACACTTGGCAGAATATAACTAAAGAAACACAAGTAAAGGTTGTTGATGAGAAAGCTACTGTTAAGCAAATGCAAACTGTAGTATGTAGTGAACCTACTTGTCAAAACGACTTATCCGGATACACCTCCGAGCAAATTTCTGAACATATGAAACAACACGCATTAAATGGTGAAAATGCGGGTTGGCACACTTCGACTAAAACTGTCGAAGTCCCTGAAAAGTTTCACTATGAAACTAAAACCGAAGTTGTCGGCAGAAAGTGTACCGAATGCGGAGAGATTGAGTATTATTGATTTAACTGAGGGGTGTGCAATATGGCAAAAGTAATACTTCTGATATTTCTTAAAGTATTGCTGTTTCCTGTAAAACTTGCAGTTCTGATAATTGCTTTCCTATTAAAAGGAGCGTTTTATCTGCTTTCTTATTTGTTAGTTTTTGTATCTGTAGCAAGCGGAATGATTTATATTGCTATTTCTGTTTTTGCCACTATATTTGCGGTTAGCGGAACAGTAGTTGTGGTAGGATGGATACAAAACGGGACTTTTCCGTTGCTTGACGGATGTGTAGTAATCGGTATTTTGTGGCTGTTTGCTATGTCAACCTATATTATTTCTACTCTTGGAGAAACAATTGCTGATTGGTTTGAGAACATTGGGGACGGATTAGGTGAATTAGCCATTAGTTTTTTTAAACTGTGAAAGAAAAATGCTTGCATAATTCTCGGATTAGTGTATAATATAGGTGGTGATAGGCTTTAGTCCTATTGTATGGAAATCCTTTGATTTCTGTAAAAAGAGGTGAGTCCTACCATACAAGTGGAAGCATTACAAGAGGTGAGTCCTACCGTATAAGTGGAAGCATTACAAGAGGTGAGTCCTACCGTATAAGTGGAAACTTTTAATCTGTAAAGGGGCTGTTTTTCAGTCCCTTTATTTTTTGGAGTGATTTTATGAAGCAACAAAGACTTAATTTTTATTCTATTGATTTAAAGTATGTGAGAAACCTTTCTCAAAAGGACAGCAATGTTATGTCCACTTCACCCCAAATTCATAAATCTAACAGACCGTTTGTCGGTGTTATTGTGTTGGTAAATGACAGAATGTATTGTGTTCCTCTAACCTCTCCGAAGGAAAAATTTGAAAATAAAAAGAACTCAATTGATTTTTTGAAAATTCGTCATCCGTCGGTAAAAGATGAAAACGGTGCTAATAAAGTTATCGGTGGGTTGAATATAAATAATATGTTGCCTGTCGATTTGTCCTTAATACATAAAATTGATATTTCGATTAAACCGACTGACAATCATAAGACAGTAGTTTATAAACAGCTTATGGCTAATCAGCTTACTTGGTGTCAGACAAATTCTGATATCATAATTAAGCGTGCTAATTCTCTTTATAATATAATTACAGAAAATGCTGATGATAACAAATATCTTGCAAAAAGATGTTGTAACTTCAAAAAATTAGAAGAAGTGCTTGACCGATATATATCAAAACAAAAATCTCCTTTATCAAGAAATCAGATAAAGAAAAATGCTAACACAATTTCACAGCAGAAACACTCCCCACACTCTCAGGATAAGAGCAAGGGACGATAAAACTACATAACAAATTTCAGACAGAGCTTCGGTTCTGTCTTTTTTTTTGCCCTTTTTATGCTCCGAAACGGAGCATTTTTCTTTTTGCGAATAATATCGCCGAATTTCAAAGAAATTTCAAAAAAAATTTAAAAATTTTAAAATTTTTTTCAATTTAGGGGGTGCGAAAACCCGATTTTTACGGAATATATATGAGAACCCTTTAAGGAGGAAGTTATGAAACTGAAAAATAAGATTATTTCGGGCTTACTTACTGCCACTACTCTTGTGAGCCTTTGTGCCTTTAGTGCAGGAGCAGTAAGCACAGACAAAAAGTTTTCGATTGAAGATGCAACGCTTATTCAGAAGAATGTTGTAGGTATGACAACATTTGATGAAAAACAAATTAAGCTGTATGACCTTAATAAAGACGGTATGATTACCGTTGTTGATTCAACCCTTGTACAGAAGATTATCGTAGGTCTGATTAAAGAGCCAACAGAAGAACAACCGACAACAGCAGAATCAACAACAGAGCCTACAACGGAAGCAGTTACAGAACCTACAACTGTTCCAAAGCCTACTACTGTACCGACCGGCATTAAGCTGAATAAAACGGATATAGTCTTAGGTACAACAGAATCTTATGCTTTAAGTACAACTGTGACAAATGGTAATTTATCTCAGGTTACATTTTCAACAGGCAATAAAAAAATTGCAACGGTTGATGAAAACGGCAAAATAACTGCTGTCGGTGTCGGCACAACAACTATTACGGCAAAAACCTACAATGGCAAAACTGCAAATTGTAATGTGACGGTTAAAAAACTTGCTGACAGTATTACTCTCAACAAATCAAGTTTAACACTTGGTGTTGGGGAACAGTATGACTTGAACAGCAGTATTCCAAACAATACAACCGCATATTACAGACTTTATTATTCTGACAATACTGCAATTGCTACTGTTCAAAAATCAGGCGGTCTTATAACAGCCAAAACAGCAGGAACAACAACTGTAAGATGCAAGCTAAACAATGGCAAGGAAGCAATTTGTAAGGTAACAGTCAAATCTGCTCCATCAAGTGTTAGTCTGAATTACACTTCGGCTACTCTAAAGGTTGGGCAGAGCAAAACATTGACGGCTACTCTCAACAGTAATGCGTATAGCTATCGTTCTGATTGGACAAGCAGTAACAGCAAGATTGCTACCGTCAATTCAAACGGCAAGGTGTTTGCTAAATCACAAGGTACGGTGACTATTACATATAAAACCTACAACGGCAAAACAGCAAAATGTAAATTAACTGTTTCGGGAAGTGCTGCAAAGTGTATTGATGTATCAACTTGGCAAGGTTCAATTGACTTTGGCAAGGTAAAATCAGCCGGTTATGACTATGTGATTATCCGTGCAGGCTACGGTAAAGAAAAAAGCCAAAAAGACAATATGTTTGAAACAAACTACAAAAAGGCAAAATCCGCCGGTCTTAAAGTCGGAGCATATTGGTTCAGCTATGCAATGTCACCGTCAACGGCAACAGCAGAAGCAGATGCTTGCCTTAGTTGTATCAAGGGTAAAAAGTTTGAACTTCCTGTTTACTACGATATGGAATATCAGCCTGCAATGAGTACAAGCAACAGCAATTATACAAAAATGGCAGTCAATTTCTGTAACAAACTCAAAAGCAACGGCTTTAAATCGGGTGTGTATTCCTCAGCAAGTGTTTATGACTATCTGCTCAATCGCAAAACCTTAAAAAATAACGGCATTTCCATTTGGAACGCAGAATGGTATATAAAGCCGTCAATCACTTGTGATGTGTGGCAGTATTCAGATAACGGTAGAATTAACGGTATATCAACAAATGTTGACCTTAACTACATATATGACCTTAACATTTTAAATTGATAACAACTTTTTGAGAAGGTGAAATAATTGTCGTTTGGAAAGCAGTTGCTTATTGCTCGAAAAAACAAGCATATGACACAGAAACAAGTGGCAGAAGCCGTGCATATAGAACGGTCAGCCTATACCAAATGGGAAAACGATAATTATGAACCGACTTTTGCATATATCAGAGAATTAGCGAAAACATTGGAAGTTGATTACAACTTTCTGTTTTATGACTCTCACTGTTCACTTGACAGCAAGACTTTTTAAGTTTTCATTGTTATTCTTCTTTGCATCGGGCATTAATTTGTCTGATGCACTCCTACAATTCCCACTAATGTGGTTAATAATATAAATTTTCGGAGGTAAATATGATTCGTGCATCACCCAAAAGAATACAGTAGTTTTTCTTTTTCAATATTTAAATATTTAGATGAAAGGAGAGAAAAATTTGAATGAAGTTAATTAAAAAAATGCTGTCGGTGTTCTTATGTTTGACTGTAATTATCGGCTCATTGTCTGTCGGTTTGTTTTCCGTAAGTGCTGCCACGGTTAAAGGTACTCGTGGTGCAGACGGCAAAGGTTTTAAATACAAAAAAACAGCTGAATATACTTATACAGACGCAAACGGGAAAAAGCATAGTCAGCATTATGAAGGTTGGGAAAATTTTAAGGTTCATTTTTTTGCTGCATCCGGAAAAGCCTTGAATTTTTTAGACTACACACAAAGAGCGTACTGTATTGAACCGGATAAAGCATCTGAATCACAAAGTGCTGCTACTGTAAAAAGTACATCTCAATCAGCAGCTTGGAAACAGCTAACTACTGCACAGCAAAATGCAGTTAATCTGATACTTGCTTGGGGCTTTGGCGGATTTGAAGCTGCAAAGAAAGAGAAGGTTCATTACTACTATGCAACGCAGCTCTTGATTTTTGAGATTGTTGCAGGCAAGCGTAACGCATCAACTTTTGAAGCGGTTACCGGTAAGCCGTTACTTACACCTGCAAATACAATGACGGCTACGAGTTCGGCAGAAACTACGCTTGCGAATGTCACAACAGCATACAACAATATGGTGTCTTGGTGCAAAAAGTCGGTGCGAAATCCGTCATATACAGCATCATCACTCAGTTCTGCTAAGTCGTATCAAATGTCATATAATCAATCAAACGGACAGTATTCAATCACTTTGACTGATAAGAACGGTACCGCTTCAGTAACTAAAGCATCCGATGTAATCGTCAGCAATTCAAATGTTAAGGTCAGCGTAAGCGGAAATAAGATTACATTCACTTGTTCCAAAAATCTTGGTACGACAGTTAATGTGACAATGAAAAACTCTTTTTTGAAGGAATATGGAATCAAGAACAAAAACAGTTTGTATTTAATTACAAGTAATACCTATGCATCATATCAGACTTTTGCTCAGGGTTCTAATTATGCAGTTAAAGACGGATATGTTAAGTTGACATTTCCAGATGTTGTCAAGCTGCAACTTCACAAATCATCATCAAACAAAGAGCTTACAGCCGGCAACGGTTGTTACAGCTTGTCGGGAGCTGAGTATGGCATATACACAGACAAAGCTTGTACCAAAAAAATCGGCAGTATTACAACAAATGCAAGCGGTTACGGCAGTTACAGTAAATATGTTGACGCATCAGCTTCTTACTATGCCAAAGAAACCAAAGCACCAAAAGGCTATGAGCTTGACGAAACTGTTTATACATTTGTGAATTCAGGCAAAAAAGCCGCAGACGGTACAAAAATTTATAGCTTTAGCTGTACTGACGACCCCGTAAATGACCCTGTCGGCATTATTCTCCAAAAGAAAAACGCAGTAACAGGCGAAACAACAGCTCAGGGTCTTGGCGGTGCAGTTTTTAGCATTGAATATTACGCACAGGAAATTGACAAGGACTATGATGTCAAAGCAGATGAAACCGCTCCTGCACTTGATAGCAAAAACCTTAAAAGGACTTGGTATATTCAGACTGATGAAGATGGATATTGTGACCTGAACAAAAAATATCTTGCTTCGGAGTACAACTCTGATGATTTTTTTACAACCATTATAAGTGGAATAGAGCTAATCACCATTCCCATAGGAACAATTGTTATCAAGGAAGTCAAAGCTCCTGACGGCTATTCTCTCAGTAATATAGCTTTTTACAGAGTAATTACTCAAGAGGGTGCAAAGTTTGCACAGGACACAAACACACCTATCAATGTACCGATTGATGAAATGCCTGCAAAGGCATATGTGGGCATTAACAAGCTTAATCAGTCAGGTATAGGTGTCGGCGGTGCAGTATATGGCTTGTACTCTGATTCAGCTTGTGCAAGCTTGTATGACAAGCTCACAACAAGTGCTGACGGCAAGGGGACTTTTGCAAAATCGGTAGATGTCGGCAAAACATACTACATCAAAGAAATAACCGCTCCGACAGGCTATGAGCTTGACGATACCGTTTATCCCGTCATTACAAATGAGGAAAACTCAACCGTTGAAACAGCCGTTATTCAGACGATTTATGAAGATGCCGTAAAAGCTGACCTCAAAATCAAGAAGTCATCAACAGACGGTATAGTTTCAAATCTTTGGTTTGCAATATCAGATAGCCTCGGCAACGAGTACAACGCAGTTTCAACTGATAAAAACGGTGAAGCAACAGTCAAAGGATTGCGTGTCTATGACGATAAAGGCAACAAGATTACCTACACCGTCAAGGAGCTTGGTTTTAAGACTACTTTAGGATCTCACAGCTATGGCGGTTACACTTGGACAATAAAGAAAGAAAATGCAATCAGCTACAAAGGCTCATATTATGAAGGCGTTTCAAATGCCGTATTCAGCAATTGTGAGAATGCTTATTCAAGATACTACTATGGCAAATCATCAGAAGCAAAATCAAATGCTAATGGTAAGTCTTTAACGCTTGACGAAAGCAAAACCGTTACATTCAGTTTTCAAAACACAGTTCCCGAAACGGATTTAACTGTTAAAAAGAGCTCATACAACGGTAAAGTGTCTGGAGTTTGGTTTGAGGTACAGGACGAAAACGGTAAATACTACGGGTCTATAGTCACAGATTCAAGCGGAACAGCTAATTATTACAGCAGGTACGGCGAAAAACTCAAAAGCTGTCTGACCGTTCCGAACTCAGCAATTTGTATCCCTATAAAATATAAAGTTGTTGAAAAAGGTTTTCTCGGCGGAGGCAGTTACTACTTCCCCGAAAATTACCTTGAAAAGGCTGAATCAGAGTGTAAGACTGCCAACAAATACGGAACAACATCTATTCTTAATTATTCCATGTACAACGCTCCTGCAACCGGCAGTATTAACATCAATAAGACTTCCGAGGACGGAGTTATCGAGGGTTTGAGTTTTAAGCTTGAGTCTTTTGACGATGAACGAGAATACGGTGACGACCTTATCCCTACCCCTATGGCTTATGATGCAGACGGAAACGAGATTACAAGTATCGTTTTAACGACCGATGCGAACGGTAAAGCAAGTACAGACAATGAGCAGTTTTTTGATGCCAACGGTAACAAAATTGACGGTATTCTGCCGTATGTAGTTGACCTAAACGGTTTTCAAATTACTTACAGGCTTACCGAAATCGGCATTAAACAGTCAGACGGAACATACAAGTTTCCGAGCCGTTATGAACTGAAAGATGCAGTTGAATTTACAATCTATGATACCGATGAATACAACTATACATATGATTGTGTGAACACCGTAAAAACAGGTTCGTTACAGGTTCAAAAAACATCTGAAGATGATGTTGTGGACGGTTTGTATTTTGAAATAAGCTGTCCTGACACAAGGTTTAACGAAAAAGTAAGCACAAACCTTGAAGGTTTAAGTCCTGAAATTTCAGACTTACCGATTTATAACAGCAATGACGAATTGCTCAAATATAAGGTATCAGAACTCGGTGTTCTGAACGATGACGGCACTTATTCTTTACCGTATAAGTACAATAAGCCACGAAGTGTAACAGTTACGCTTAATTCAGATACCGTAGTTTTTGCAAATATCAAAAACACGTTGAAAACAGGCTCTGTTAAGCTGACAAAAACAGACGGCACAAAAGCTCTTGGCGGATCAGGTTGGCAGCTCTACAAGTCAGATGACACACCCGTCAGCTGTATCCAAAACGGCACAGGTAGTTATATGTACAGATCTGAATCTGAATCTGCAACTGACTGTATGGCAACAAACGGTACTTTATCAATCAGTAATTTGCCGGTCGGAGATTACTATTTTGTTGAGTCTGTAACTCCGTCAGGCTATATGCCATACGGTAAAAAGGTTGAATTTACAATTTCAGCCGACAATGAAAACACACTTAATATATCATTAACCGTTGCCGATAACAAATCTGTGTTATCTCAAACAGGTGGCGGTGGTATTGCTCCGTTTTACTTCGTTGCCGTGGCACTCGGAGCAATGGCTATAATTTTCATCTATGACTACCATAAACACGGTAGCAAGAAATATAAAAAATCACGAAAGGAAAATCACAAATGAAAAAGAAAATCACACGAATTATGACAGCTATGGTACTTGCCGTTATGATGGTATTTACTGCAATCCCATTTGCAAGTGCCGCAACAAACAACAACGCTCTTGATGAAACAAAGAAGGTTTCATTCACGCTCAATTGTTCTAAGCCCGGCTATACATTCACGGTGTATAAGGTTGCAGAACTCAAAACAACCGAAAATCCGTATAAGACAGGCTATGATTTGCTCATTCCGTCAATCTCTGATGAGATTTTAAGCGGAAAGACATCGAATGTTCTCTCAGCTCTTGACGGTCTTTCTTCAATCCCGTCAACTGCTTCAACAGTTGGCACATTTACTACTTCGGCAACATCTGTAAAAAAGACTTTTTCAAGCCTTGCTCAGGGCTTGTACTACATTAAGGCTACTAACTATCCTGCCGGTGTTAAAAGCGTTACAAACTCTGTTGTATCTCTTCCGTACTACAATAACGGTTGGGTTTACAGTATCAATGATATTGACCTTGCAACAAAAGTAAATGACGGTGATGTTGTAACAGGCAAGACTATCACTAACAGCACAAAGGATAATGTTAATTTTACCGATGTAAGCCTTGGTGACACAGTAAATTTTGAAATCAAGTCATCGACTGCCGGTTCAAGCGAAATGAAACTTAAATCATATACCGTATATGATGAAATGTCAGCCGGTCTTACTCTTGATAAAGACAGCGTAAAGGTTGCACTTCTCAACGCACAGGGCGGTAAGGTTGCTGACCTTGCTTCAACTGATTATGCTCTCAATGTAACATCAGAAGTTGACGGAAAGGCTACAACTTTTAATGTATCAATTGCAAACGCTTACCTTCAGAAAAATGACTTTTATGCAGAGGGTGTTACTTATACATCTGTAACTTATTCAGCAAAGCTAAATAAGTACGCTGTAGCAGGAAAGACAGGCAACCCAAATACAGAAACAAAGCTCGTTTATTCTAACAAGAACGGTGTTGAATCAGAGGTAAATGGCAATACAGTTTATGTTTACACCTTTGCAGTAACAACAAACAAGACAGATACAGACGGAAAGGCTCTCGAAGGTGCAGAATTCAGCCTTTTCAAGACAGAAGAGGACGCAACTGCTCTTACAAATGCCATTGCAAGCGGTGTTTCAGACAAGACAGGCAAGGTTACTTACTACAACACAAGTAAAGAAGAAATCAAGCTTGCAAGCGGTAAATATTATATTGTCGAAACAAAAGCTCCTACAAACTACAACATTTATGGCAAAGTTATTCCTGTGACAATTGATGTTACATACGGTGCAACATTTGTTGACGGTTCGTACATCACAAACTGCCCGACAGACGGCACAGCAAGCGTTGATGTTAAGGATACAAAGGTTGTTGTACCACAGACCGGTGGTGCAGGAACAGTTATGTTCTACATTCTCGGCACAGCTTTTGCACTCGGCGGTATTGCAACATTGCTCATTCGCAGAAGAGTAAAAGCTACAAACAAGTAATTTCACATTAAACAGAAAGGAGTACAGCACATTGAAAAAATGCAGAAGCAAATGCACCTTGATAATAGGAATAATTTTTATGACTGCATCACTCTGCTTTGTGCTGTACCCTTCTGTATCAAATGCTGTCAATAGTTTTTTCGCCGCATCCACAATTAACAATTATGCCGCATCTCTTGACAGCATTTCAGCAGCCGACAGGTCACAGTACTTGTCGGCTGCTGCTGAATATAACAACAATTTATCAGAACTTATCAATGGATTTTCTTACGATACAGACAGCGTGATTGACGGATATGACGATATTCTCAATTTTGGTGACGGTCTTATAGGCTACATTGATATTTCAAAAATCAATGTAAAACTACCGATTTATCACGGTGATAGAGATAAAGTCCTTGAAAAAGGTGTTGCTCATCTGCCAAATACAGCGTTTCCGATTGGTGGTATAGGAAATCATTCGGTGCTTTCAGCTCACACGGGTTATCCAACGCAAGTGTTTTTTGACAATCTCAACGAGCTTGAAATCGGTGATGAAATCAAGGTGTCAGTCCTTGATGAAACGCTTACCTATGCTGTAACAGCAAAAAACATTGTTAAGCCCGACAACATATCGTTACTGTCAGTTGACGAAGAAAAAGACCTATTAAGTCTTATAACTTGTTATCCATACGGTGTAAACAGTCACAGACTTATTGTGACTGCTGAAAGAGTAAAGGATACAGCTGCATCTGATACGGCAACAAAAACCGAAAACAACAATAACAGAAGTTTTGATTCTATTATTGCAGTAATTGTTATAACCGCAATTTTGGCAATTTTAGTAATTGCTGTTTCCATAAAAAATAAACGAAGGAGGAAGTAAAATGCCTGATATTACAAATGATTTTGATAATAATCCAAATACCGATAAAAGAAAACAGCGAGATGAAGAAGTCAATAATGACAATCTCCAACCCGAACAGACAAAATCCGAACCCGAATTGCTTGAACAAACGAAAAGCAAAGAATTTTCAATACCGATTTTTGCAAAGCTGTATGACAGGTGCAATCTTAAGATTGATGAGCTTAATCTAAAAAACGATAAACTCAATGCAAAAATCGAAAAACTCAACATAAAAAAGGTTCGCAGTGCTGAATTTGTTTCAACGGTTGAATCAATGAGAAATGTTGTACCAATGCCTGTGTATAAAGCATTGTCTGTTCTATCGGCTGAAAGGCGGCAGAAAATAGTAAATATCAATGAGAAAATCCATTCTCATAAGCTGAACATCAAATCGAATGAGCAGAAGATTTTGAAGCAACAAAGCCGTGCTGAGAACTGCAAAAAAATCAATAAATTTCTTGACAATATGAAATCCCCTGACGGCAGGAAAGAAAACTTTGTCAAAGGTATGCAGGAATACGGGACAATGGCAATGAGGACAACCTCTGAAAAGTTTGATACTACTCAGAGCAAACTCGATGCTGCAATAAAAGCATATGGTCAAACTCATTATATGTCCGAAAAACTCAAACTACGAAAACAAATCGACAAGCTCACCAACAAGAAAGAAAAGCTGATAAACAAGCTCAAGGCTCTTAATGAGTGGTCAGATAAGTTTGAATCGGTTAAAACTATGCCCGATAAGGAAGCTGACAATATTATCAGCAAGAGCTGTCAGAACATTGTTGATGAGTTTACAAACAATCCACAGGCTTTAAAAAAGCAGGCTGATGTAATCGTTTCATCTGCCGCAAAAGCTGTATTCGAAGAAAACTACCTAAAAAATGCCGAAATGTCAATTGAAGATGATTATGACAGCATTGACGGTATCATCAATAACGGCAATAAGCAAGAGGAGTATGACAAAGCGGCAAAAACTCCAAATAAGGAACATAATGCCGAGAAACAACCGAAGCAACCGAAAAAGTCCCTGATTTCTCGCAGTCAGATAAAGCAGAATGCGGACAAGATTGCACATACACATAACGAACAGCGTAACAACACTAAATCGAAAGAACAGGAATTATAAATATTATTTAGGGGCTGTTGCATTTAGTGTAACGCTCCTTTTGTTAAGAGGTGAATGAAATGATTAAATTATATGGAAATGAGATATGGAACAGCAACACTCCGAATCAGTATAAAAAGGTTATTGTAGCTTCTGAAAGCCGGTTCGAGAGCATAACCGATGCTCTCGAAAACGCAGGACTTAATTACTGCGGCTATATTAACAAGAACAAATCATATGTTGCGGTTGGCAGAGCTACTGTTCCGAATCTTGAAAAGTTAAATATCAGTTATGATTCAGTAGTCGATTCCAACAACAGGAAATATGTAACAAACAATATCATCGGAACAACCAAATACAATGATATTGGTGATAAGATGTATCGCAAATATAATACTGATTTTGCTTATAAGGTTGCTCAAAGGCTGTCAGAGCAGGATATTCCGTTTTCGGGCAGAATATTCGGTAAAAATACAACTATTACGGTTGATAATACATACAAAGATGCCATCAACGCAATTGCTCACGAAATTCGTGAGCAAAGAGAGCTTTTGTACAATGATAAAGCAGCCGAAAAAAACGAACCGTCTGCAACGGTTAAAAACAGCGTGACAGTTTCCAAAGAAGATAAAACGGAAAATCTTTTTAATGCTCTTTCGGTACTGCACTATAAAGCACATCAGTTGGAGTCTTTGAATTCTACGGTTGAACTGCTCAACAACCAACCGGAGCTGATTGACACATTCAGTACGATGTTTGAAGATACTTCTGACTTTAAGCCTGAACAGTTAAATATGTTATCTATGAATTTTGTCAAGACATACTCAGGTCTTTCGGATTCTGAATTGATTCTTGCGAATACTGCTGATTTCAACGAAATTAAACAGTCGTTCATCAACACAAATCTTGCCGATAAGCTCATTGAAAATCATGGGTATTCATATGCCCAGTCAGAACTTATAAGAGATATGGTTGATATGGGTATAGATTACGACACAATCAATTTGCTTGATTATACTTTTTCGCTTACGGAAATGCAAACTTTCATAGGTGCATACAGTCGCAGTGATTATGATTCTCTTATAAATCTTGTAACTAAGGTCAAAGGTGTTACACGAAGTGAAGTGGAAGGTATGATTTCTGACGGTACATATACCCCTGCTTTACCCGACTTTAACACTCTTGAGAAAACCCTTTATTTTCAAGAGTCCGAAGTCGAAAGTATTACATATATGTACTATAATCCTGACGCATACTCCGGCGGTCAGTTTGTAATTACCGAGGTATCTTACAAACAGATAGCGGAAGCTAACAAAGAATACGGAGATGATTTTTCAGGATTCTTTGATTTTCTTGATACAACAGGCGAACAAAGGTTAATTGATATCGGCAGCGAAAGTTTCAGAACCGCTGTTAAAAAGTTTTACAGCGGTACGGAGTTTGCCGAAGGTCTTAATGCAGATATTCAGCACAAGCTCGTTGAGCTTGCAGTAGTTCCCGAAATCAAATTACCTGAAGTACGGAAAATAGAACTTATAAAGGTCGGTGATTTTTATGAAGTCAGAGGTGAGAACGCAAAAACCGTTGCAGATATTCTCGACCTTGTTTCTACAACAAGAAACATTAACGGTTCTTCAGTTGATACAGTCGGATTCCCTAATTTTAAACTGAATGATAATACCGAACTTCTTAAAACACAAGGATTTACTGTGAATATCAAATATGAGGGACTTGTAGATCTTTCGAATGAGTTTAACAAACTCATATCTGAACAGAAAAAAATTACGAGCAATGTGTCAGACAAGCATACAATAGTTATCAATGCTTTTGCCGGACCGGGTGCAGGAAAAACAACATCTTGTCTTGAAGTAGCCGAAAAATTGAAAAAGCAAGGATTTGTTACGGAATATGTACAGGAATATGCCAAAGAGCTTGTATATGACAACAATCTTATTATGCTTGACGGACATTATGAACATCAATTTGATATTCTCAAGGAACAAGTGAAGCGTATTAACCGTCTGTATGGTAAAGTCGATTTTATCTTGACGGACTCACCTGTTTTGCTTAATAATACCTACCTTAACGAAGATAAAGGTACAAATGATTATGTTACTTATTGTGAAAATGTTAAGAAAATTTATACTCTATATGATAATTTCAATTATTTTGTTGAACGAGATAAATCAGCCTTTGAAGAAGAAGGCAGAATACACAACTTGGAACAAAGTATAGTAATTGATGATGAACTAAAAAATACACTTCACAACAATCAGATTGATTTTGCTACATACACTCACTCTACGATTGACAATATTGTTCGTGACTCTGTGCTTGCTTATGCAAAGCAGCTTATAAATTTGTATTGTAATGACGAGTTTGATTCAGAAGCGGATTTTTCAGACTTAAAAAAGGTCGGAGTGGCATACACAACAACAGAAGACAGCAAGCATACTGTTGAAGCTGTTGTAAATCTTGTTGACTATAGGCTTGAAACTTATGTTGACGATAAATTGTTTAAAGAGAAAACATATTCAAGTCTTAAAGATATGATTGATAACTGCCTGTACTCTTTATCATTTGATGACCTTGTATACCTATCTGATGATGAGCTTGCACCGTTTTATGAGGAACACGACGAGCTTGACGACGTAGATCCCGCAGTTATTCGTCAGCAGCTTGAGGACGCAGGGATAGTCAACGGTGAGCTTGTCGATGAAGATAAGCTGAACAGTGATCCATTTATTCAACAGGTTATGGCTGACGCAGAATCCGATGCCGGTGCTCTGAATGTCAGCTCAGAAGAAATCGTTAATCAATTTAATTCAGAAAATGAAATCGTCCCGATAAACGAGCCTGAGCAGACTGAGCCTAAACAGGGAAATATTCGTCCGACAATTACTTGTGATTGGAGTGAAAGTCCGGTATTTGAGAATGGCAAAACATACTCTGTTTCTGAATTTGACACACTTATGAAAAATGCCGATGACGAATGGGTTGAGCAAAGACAGCTTGAAATTGAAGAATACGGCAGTGAAAATGCGGTAGCCGAAGCTTACCGTAACGGTGAACTTGACAATATTCATCTTGGTTATGAAAAGACAAAATTTATTGTTAATATGCCAAACGGAACAACTCATACATTCAGGCAGGATATTGGCGATGGTGACGGTGGAGTTATTGATTTCTTAAAGCAGTATCCGCAGTATTCAGGTGTTGTAAAAATACTCGAAGCCGATATAAAGCTTGATAAAGGTGAAAATGAGAAAGCCGCAGATTTACCGATAACGGAAAGCAAAGGAAGAGAAGTCAGGAGCGATGAAAAATTACAGAGCGTTGACGAGCTTGCCGTGGAGGTTGAAAATGCCGCACCGTCAAGAGCAGAAAAAGCTGAAGTTACCGTAGTTAATAAAGCTGAACCGCCTACATTGTTTGATATGGTCGAAAGCTCCGAGCAGACCGAAACAAGCGTAAATGATGAAAAAGCCAAAAACTATGTAATTGAGGACAGAGAAGCTGTCACGGGAGCAAAAACAAAGTTTCAAAATAACATTGCTGCCATTAAGATTTTAAAGCAAACGGAAGCAGAAAACAGAGCGGCTACACCTGAAGAACAAGGTCAGTTGTCCCTTTACAGCGGTTGGGGCGGTCTTGCCAATGCTTTTGAGTCTGATAATGATAAATGGAAAAATGAGTATTCTGAACTCAAGGGTTTGCTTACGGATGAAGAATATACCGCAGCTCGGTCAACTGTGCTTGATTCATTCTACACAGATACAGCAATCGTTGACAGTATATATGAGGTCATTCGTAACGCAGGATTTGAGGACGGCAACATACTTGAGCCTGCAATGGGCGTAGGAAACTTTTTCGGCAGACTTCCCGAAGAGCTTCGTGATAAGGTGAATTTGTACGGTGTTGAAAAAGACAGCCTGTCAGGCAGAATAGCTCAAAAGCTGTATCCGCAAGCTGACATTACGATTGACGGCTTTGAGAATACTCGTTTCAATGACAACAGTTTTGATGTTGCAATCGGAAATATTCCTTTCGGCGATTTCAGCGTTAATGATTCTAAATATAACTCAGAACATCTAAAAATTCACGATTATTTCTTTTTGAAATCACTTGATAAAGTGCGTGACGGCGGCATTGTTGCTTTTGTAACTTCCAAAGGTACACTTGACAAAAAGGACAGCTCTTTCCGCAAGACTTTGGCCGAAAGAGCGGATTTGGTAGGTGCTGTGAGATTGCCGAATAACGCCTTTAAATCGGCAGGAACGGAAGTTACTCCCGATATTATCTTTCTCCAAAAGCGTTCTGCACCACTTGAAAATATACCCTCTTGGGTAAATGTGGGAACAACCGAAAACGGTTTATCAATCAATAATTATTTTATTGAACATCCTGAAATGGTGCTCGGTAATATTGTTCAAGGCAACAAGCTCTACGGACGAACAGATGATACAATGTGTGTACCGTTTGCTGACGGTAGACCATTATCAGAACTGTTGCCTGAAGCTGTAAAACATATTACATTTACCTATTCACCGGCAAAAGAGGTAATATCGCCTGTTTCTAAAGCAGAAGCTGTTATATCAAAACCCGAAGAACTTCGTTCACAGAGCTACTATAAATCAGGCAACGAGATTTATTTTTACGGCAGCAATTCCGCAGGAGAATTAGTTACTGTGTCGGCTAAAGATTTACTTGATAAAAAGTACACAACAAAAAACATTGACAGACTTACTGCGTTTATGGAAATCCGTGATACTTTAAGAGAACTGCTTGAGGTACAACAGCACGATAATAATGACGCAGAAGTCGAGCAGTTACAGCATAGGCTTAACACAATCTATGACAACTTTTATGATAAGTACGGTCTTATACATAGCAGATACAACCGTAATATTCTCGGATTTGACGGAGCGTATCAGCTTGTGGCATCTCTTGAGCAGGACTATGATAAAAATACCTTGATTAAAAAATCGGATATTTTCACTCAGCGTGTAAATGTTCCGAAACCGCAGATTGAACATATTGATACTGCATCGGAAGCTCTTGCCGTTTGTATCGCCGAAAAAGGATATATTGACTTTGATTATATGAGTAATCTTACCGATATTGACAAAGCAAGTCTTGAAGAAAGTTTGCGTAATAACGGTGAAATATATCCTATACCTATGAATACGGAAAATAATGAATATACATATCAGACCGCATCAGAATATCTATCAGGCGATATATATGCTAAACTTGATACAGCAGAATCCTATGCTGCTGTTGACAATATCTATAGTGCTAATGTTACTGCTCTTAAAGCAGCATTACCTACTCCGCTTAAAGCAGGAGACATTGATGTTAATCTCGGAGCTACTTGGATTGCTCCAGAATACTATGAGCAATTTATGTACAAGTTGTTTGAAACACCTCTTTTCAATCGTTCTGACGGCATTTTTAAGGACAGTAAAATATCTGTAGAATACTCTGAATATTCCGGTAAATGGTTTATTTCACATAAATCAGCTGATAAATCCGTAACTGTAACAAAAACATACGGAGCTTGCGGTTATTCGGGATATCAAATTCTTGAAGCAGCTCTTAATTTATCAGAACCAAAGGTATACAAAGATAAGCTTGACGAGTACGGACGGATTATGTTTGATAAGAATAACAAACCAATCCGAGTAATTGATGTGCCGGCAACTCAGGTCGTTCAACAGAAAGCGAATAAGATACGCAGAGAGTTCAAAAACTGGCTGTTTAGCGATCCCGTAAGACGGTCCGATATAGTTGATACATACAATCGTACTTTTAATTGTATTAAACCACGAGAATATGACGGCTCACACCTTACTTTTCCGGGAATGAATTCAAATATTGAACTGCACGAACATCAGAAAAATGCAATAGCTCACGCTATTTACGGTGGTAACACTCTGTTTGCTCATTCAGTCGGAGCCGGCAAAACTTTTGAAATGATAGCAACGGCTATGGAATGTAAACGGCTCGGTTTGTGCCACAAATCCTTGTTTGCTGTACCGAATCATCTGACAGAACAGGTGGGAGCAGACTTTTTGAAGCTCTATCCCAATGCAAACATATTGGTTGCAACAAAAGATGATTTTAAGGCTGAAAATCGTAAAAGACTGATGAGCAAAATTGCGACAGGTAATTATGATGCGGTTATCATCGGTCATACTCAACTTAAAATGCTACCGTTATCACCTGAAAGGCAGGAAAATATTTTCAAAGAGCAGATTGATAATATCGTTGCCGGTATTGCCGAACTAAAATACCAAGAAGGCAATTCTTTTAAAGTCAAGGATATGGAACGAACTAAGCGTAGTCTTGAACAACAACTTGAAAAATTACAATCAAGTAAAAAAGACAACACGGTGTACTTTGAGGAACTCGGTATTGATAAACTCTTTGTCGATGAAGCACACGAATTTAAGAATTTGTTCTGTACAACAAAACTGCAAAATGTTTCGGGTATTTCTTCGAGGGCATCTCAGAGAGCGACAGAGTTATTCGCTAAGTGCCGTTACCTTGACGAAAAAACCGGCGGTAAGGGTGTTGTATTTGCTACAGGAACTCCTCTCTCTAACAGTGTAACAGAACTACATACAATGATGAGATATCTCAACTATGATTTCCTTGCAAGTCATAATAATATGCAAAACTTTGACAACTGGGTATCTACATTTGGCGTACAGAAAAAAGAATATGAGCTTGCTCCTGCCGGCAACAAATTCAAGGAACGCACACGCATTGCAGAATATGCAAATTTACCGGAACTTATGTCAATGTTTAAAACGATTGCAGATGTCCGCACGGCTGATACTCTTAACCTTAAAGTGCCTGACTGTGAATTACACATTGTTGATGTTGAACCTACAGAATTACAGACTGAACTTGTTGAAGAATTATCAGACAGAGCTGATGAGGTCAACAACGGTTCCGTTGATCCATCAACAGACAATATGTTAAAAATCACCGGTGACGGTAGAAAACTCGGTCTTGATCCTCGACTTATCAATCCGTCATTTGAAGATGATCCCGGTACAAAACTTAATGTTTGTGTCAATAATGTTTTTGATATTTACGAAAAAACAAGCGACAAAAAGCTGACACAGATTGTATTTTGTGATTTGGGTGTTCCGAGCAAAAACTCATCTGCTGATGGCAATAAAGATGACGATACAAAAAGTGTGGCAGAACTTGACTCGCTTGAAGAGTCAGGAAAGTTTTGTGTGTATGATGATATTAGAGATAAGCTGATTGCAAAAGGTGTATCGGCTGACGAAATAGCTTATATTCACAACGCTAAAAGTGAAACCCAGAAGTCTGAGCTTTTTGCAAAAGTCAGAAGCGGTGAAGTGAGAATTTTACTCGGCTCTACGGGTAAAATGGGAACAGGCACAAATGTACAGGACAGGATCATTGCTCTGCACGATTTAGATGTTCCGTGGCGACCGTCCGACCTTGAACAAAGACGAGGAAGAATGGTTCGACAGGGTAATATCAACGATAAGGTACATCTTTATCGTTATGTAACAAAAGGCACTTTTGATGCCTACAGCTATCAGCTTTTGGAGAAAAAGCAGAAGTTTATAAGTCAGATTATGACCTCGAAAGAGCCCGGCAGAAAATGTGCAGATGTTGACCAAGCTGCATTGACTTACTCTGAAATCAAGGCTCTTTGTACAGGCGATGAGCGTATCCGTGAAAAGCTGACTCTTGAAAACAGAGTAAAAGAATTGCAGGCACTCAAGTCTGAATACAACAGCACACGATACGAACTTGAGGACAAGGTGAACGCTTATCCCGAAGAACGCAAAAAATTACTTCTTGATATAGGCAATATCAGCAAGGATATGGAAACGGTAAAAAACATACCTTTTGATGTCAAAACTGAAAGTTATCGGGTTGGGATTACTATAGGAAAAGATGCTTACTCACTTCTAGATGATGAATCAAGAAAAGTAGCTGCAAAAGCATTAACCAACGCTGTAGCACAGGTCAAAGGGGATGCTAACAAGAATAAGAGAATCGCCATAGGGGGAATCGGCAACTTTGGTGTTGAGGTAATCAATGACGGATATTTCCTTGATAAAATAACTGCAACTCTTCGTGGTAATTATACTTATTCAGTTGAACTGGGCGTATCAAGTATTATAAATCTTAAAAAGATTGAGAACTTGCTTTTTAAGGTTGAAAATGTTCTGAATGATAAAAAATCAGAACTCAATAAGCTTGATATTGACTATAAGACTGCACAGAATATGCTTCACAAGCCGTTTGAGTTTGAGGATGAACTTAACAACAGTACAAAAAGGCTTGATGAGTTGACAACTGCCTTAAACATTGATATGTCAGAACACAAAGTAGATAAACCCAAAAAGACTCATTATTTTGGTAAGGATTTTATTCTTGGAAAAAACAAATCATCAAAGCAAATACAGAACAATGAAGTTATGAAATCAGAGCCTAAAAGGAGTGAACAAGAGTTGTGATTATAATAGCTTGAAACGGCTTTAAACGGCTCTTTATTCCGATTTTGCGGTAGATAAATATTTTTTATTTAATTTAAAAAGCAGCCGTTCAGACGGCTCTGAACGGCTCTTTTTTGTTGTCCTTAAAACTTGCAAATTTTCCGATTTTGACATATGATAATATGTAAAGAAAATGAAGTGTGGTGATATTTATGATGTCAATTACAAGTACACGATATCTTTCTAATGTCGATTGGTTACAAGATGTGGTTCAAGGTACAGATTTAATCCTGTGCGGAGTTTCGGCACTTGAGTACCTTGAATTATTCAATGGTTATGTCAATGAATCTAAGATACAGGTGTATGCTCAGAACGAGGGACAATTTGATAACATTGAATATCATATTGTCAATTCATTTGACGATATAGAGTATCTCAATTTTGACGGTGTTTTATGTACAACTGTTAATCAGACTATAAACGATATGCTTTCTGATTATGACAACATAGATGAGCTTGCTTTTCTTGAATCATTGAGCAATTATTATTTCGCCAACAATGAATCATTTGA
>ERZ772881.751-NODE-751-length-33997-cov-5.161305_pt1 | contig 33997 bp, 37 predicted proteins | sample MGYA00580581_ERZ772881 | MGnify/ENA primary metagenome ERZ772881 (study PRJEB29015, sample SAMEA2737668) | human gut metagenome | biome: human gut; feature: human-associated habitat; material: faeces | place: China | collected 2012 ...
GGACTCAATCTTTGCGCTGACACCTGAGGAGATGAAACGGATGCGCCAGTTGGTATCGTCTTCTGTGGCGAGGGTGTTGATAGCGTTGCGGTAATCGTCAATCTCTCGGGCGTTTTTGTGAATGTCTACCCGACTGAGGCACTCAGCGAGTCTGTCGGCTCCACATGTCGTCACCGTGCGGTTGATGCGCTGATACAGACTATCCTTGCCGAAGATGTCCATATCAAAGGTGAAAGGATGGTGCGGATCAATATACCGTTCGCCGTCATCGAAAGAGGAAAAGTCGCCGCTGAGAGCTGCAACTTCGTTTCTGTAGACCTGTTGCCGTTGTTCCGCTTCGGTGATGCGCTCGCTGTTCTTCACGTCTTTGTTGCGTATGACGATGTAAAGCACGGCCATTGCCGCAGCGAGCAGGCCCTCAGCCAGTTTTAGCAGCTCCGTGTCGCTGATGGTGATGAATGCGATGAAAGCCACGAAGCCGAGGAAAGACGCGATCTCTCCTGTGACGAAACCGTGGCCGCGGGCATGCAGCTGTTCGAGTTGTGCAGCGATGGCTTCGGCCTGTTCGTGATATCCTTGTTTTATCTGTTCGCCGGTCTTCATGCGTTTATTTCTGTTCCTTTCTGTGTTGATTACGGTATTGTTGCGGTGTGAGTCCAAGCCGCGTGCGGAATATTCTTGCGACGTTGCGCGCATCCGACAGTCCTGTCTCCAAGGCAAGGTCACTTACGGAGCGGTTGGTGGAGATGAGTAGTTGCTTCATCCGGTTGATTCTTAGATCGATGATGTATTGGTGTATGGAGTGTCTTGTCTCTTTCAAGAACGTCTCTTCAAAGAGTCTTCGGGACATGGGAACAAGAGGAAGAAGAGAGGTAACAGTCAGCACCTCACTGTAATGCTGATGAATATATTCCAGTACACGAAGAATATATTTATTGTCTGTACTGAAAATGTCGGTCGACTGCCGTTCAATGACACCGGTAGAGCAGACAACAATATCGTTTACAGGCTCCTTCGGATCTTGTAGGTGACGGCTAATGTATTCTGCCACGTTATATCCGCCCCGCTCCACATCCAGATTGATGCTTGACAGGGAAGGAAACGACAGGGAGCACGTGAGCTCATCGTCATCGACACCGAGCACGGCAATGTCAGTGGGGATCTTCTTCCCGATGAGCCGGCACACTTCCAGGATGACGCTTGCACGCGTGTCATCGCATGTCAGAAGCGCGGTCTTTGGAGGCAGGTTCTCCAGCCATTCTTGTAAGGGTGTAGATTGATAGAACCAAAGATTAGACAAGGATTGACGCTCATAGATCTCTACTTGCCGATAACCGAACTCGTGGAGCTTACTTTCAAACCCTTCTCTTCTCTCTCTACTCCATACGGAATGTGAATAACCATAGAAGGCAAAATGTTGGAATCCCTTGCTGACAAAGAATTTGGCAGCTTCTGCTCCTTGTTGGCGGTAGTTGCCAGTGATATTGGCGATACCCGTGAAGCGCTCTTCATAATCTTGTGCAAGTGCAATGATGCCATATTTTTGAAATAGTGAAAGGTCCTCGTGAGGCTCAAACTGTCCGATAATGGCATCTGCCTTCCACCGCAGTGCCCATTCCAGTAGGCTTTGCAGTCCTTTCTCTTTCCGGTAGGAAGTAGGCATGCGACAGACGACCCAAGGGGTCTGCTCCCGTGAATAGCTCAGAATACCTTTGAGCAGACGGTAGGGATAAGACTCCGAGAAGTCGGAAAGTAAAATTAGCCGGACCATGTCTTTCTTCTATATCAGCTTGTTTTTACAAAGGTATTAAAAAATGGATATCCCCTCTTGTCTTTTTAGTCTTCTTGTCTATATTTAGGTCAAATTTATTCTTCATTCTGCGTAAAAAGAAGATAATATTGCGTGAAATGCGAACACTGATAAAGGAATGATTACCTACCTTTGCCACATAAAAACATTCAAAAACCTTCAATTATGCTTAAAAGGAACGATATGAGCAATTGGGCTTTGTTGCTACGACATTGTTGGATGTTGGTTGCTGGCATTCTGCTCTCTGTCAGTATGAATGTCCGAGCCCAGGCAACCGGCACTATTCAAGGAACAGTAACGGGAGATGATGACGGACAACCACTCATCGGTGTGAGCGTCGAGGTTGAAGGCGGCCATCGGGGCGCTGTGACGGATATCGATGGTCATTTCTCTCTTCAGGTGTCTTTGCCTTGCAAGTTGCATCTGAGTTATGTGGGATATAATAGTCAGGAGGTGCGTGTAGTAAACACGGCTCCACTATCTATTCGTATGAAACCAAGTGCGCAGTCGTTGGAGGAAGTGCAGGTCATCGGTTATGGTGTGCAGAAGAAGAAACTCATCACCGGTGCTACAGTTCAAGTGAAGGGCGACGACATAGCACGTCTCAACACCATTAATGTCTTAGGTGCCATGGAGAGCCAGTCGCCGGGCGTTGATATCGTGCAGAGCTCGGGCATGCCTGGCGAGGGTTATAAGGTGACTATCCGCGGCTTGGGTACCACAGGATCTGCTACACCTCTTTATATTATAGACGGTGTGACGGGAGGCGATATCAATGCTTTGAACCCTGGTGACATTGAGGCCATCGATGTGTTGAAGGATGCTGCTTCGGCTGCTATCTACGGCTCGCGTGCTGCCAATGGCGTGATTCTCGTCACTACCAAGCAGGGACATGCGGGAAAGGCGCAGGTCAGCTACGATGGTTATATGGGATGGCAGAATATCTATAGGAAGCCTGATCTGCTCAATGCACAGGAATATGCTGCCATCATGAGCGAGGCTCGCTATATGGATGGCCTGCCTGACTATGATTACGCATCGCTTGTCCCCGACTGGGATAAGATAAAGAGTGGAGAATGGAAGGGTACTAACTGGTTGGATGAAGCACGTGTAAAGAATGCGCCTGTCACCAACCACAGTCTGAATATCACGGGTGGCAATGACCTCTCGAAGTATTCGATAGGTTTGTCGTACACAGGGCAGAAAGGTATCATCGGAAAGCCGGTGGAGCCGGACTACAAACGATATAATGCCAGGATGAACTCCGACCACATCATTATTAAGAATGGTAGCCTCAATGTATTGAAGGTGGGTGAGAATATCACCTACTCTTACAGTGAGCAGTCGGGCATCAATATCGGTGATATGTGGAGCAATGACCTTCGCAATCTGCTACATACCAGTCCGTTCCTGCCCAATGAGGATGCGGATGGCAACTACCATTACGCCATACCCTGGGAGACACGCGAGGCTAATCCTATCGGTTTGATGGATTATACCGGTGGGCAAAACCTGTCGAAGTCGCATTGGCTTCAGGCGGATATCTATGCAGAGATACAGCCCGTCAGAGGTTTGACGTTCAAGACTAATTTCGGTTATCAGATGACGGCATCGTCCTGGCGTAGTTTTGTGCCGGTTTATAAACTGTCTACACAGAACTTTTCCAACGAGAGTCAAGTTTCGCAAGGCTCCAGTTCGGGTAACCAGTTCCTTTGGGAGAACACCTTGAACTATATCGTGCATCTTGGCAAGAACAATATCGATGCACTGTTGGGCCAGTCGATAGAGAAGGATGGAATGGGGGAGAGTGTCGGTGCCACGAACATCAACTCAATCTTCAGCGATTTCAAGCATGCTTACATCGATAACACGCCTGTTGTAACCAATCGCACGCTCATCAATGGCGCGCCTTTCAGTGACAGCCGTCTGATTTCTTTCTTCGGACGTGTCAACTACGACTACGACAACCGTTATATGGCAACGGCAGTGCTCCGTGCTGATGGTTCGTCTAACTTCGCCCGTGGTCATCGCTGGGGATGGTTCCCATCGTTCTCTGCAGGCTGGATCATGACAGAAGAGCCATGGATGAAGCCGCTGCGCTCATGGATGGATTACTTTAAGCTGCGTGCCAGCTGGGGGCAGAACGGTAACCAGAACATCCCTGCTTTCCAGTATCTCTCGACAATCGCTTTCTCCGGTTCAGACTATACTTTCGGCCCAGACAAGACTGTTTTGACCAAAGGAGCCTACCCTGATATCCTCGCCAATGAGAACGTGACCTGGGAGACCTCTGAACAGCTTGACCTCGGCTTCGATACCCGCTTCTTCAATGAGCAGCTTGGACTGACGTTTGACTATTATGTCAAGAAGACAAAGAACTGGCTTGTACAGGCTCCTATTCTTGATATCTACGGCACTGGCGCGCCTTATATTAATGGCGGTGACGTGAAGAACACCGGTGTGGAGATCGCCCTCAGTTGGAATGGTCACATTGGTGACTTCAGATACGGTGCCAACTGGAATATGTCGTACAATAAGAACAAAGTGACGCGAATCGCCAATTCTGAGGGCATCATTCATGGCGATGATGATGTGCTGAGCAATGGCACAACGGAGTGCTACCGTGCACAGGTAGGTTATCCTATCGGCTATTTCTATGGTTACAGGACAGCGGGTGTCTTCCAGACGGAAGAAGAGATTACCAATTATAAGGGCGCCAAACTCGCCAATACCAAGCCTGGAGACGTCATCTGGGTAGACCGTAACGACGATGGAGTCATAGACGACAAGGATGAGGGAATGATTGGTGACCCGCATCCCGATGTGACGATGGGATTTGGCGTGAACGCCTCATGGCATGGCGCTGATTTCAGCATGACGTTCCACGGTGCTTTCGGACAACAGGTCTTGAAGTCGTACCGTTCCTTTGCCGATTTCGCAAGGCAGAACTATACGTCTGAGATTTTCGGACGCTGGCATGGCACTGGAACATCTAACCGGTTGCCGCGTCTGACGACCGGCACATCGCCCAACTGGCAGTACATCTCTGACCTTTATATGGAGAACGGCGACTACCTGCGCTGTCAGAACCTCACGGTGGGTTACGATTTCAAGCATCTCTTCAGGTCACTGCCCGTAAGCCAGTTGCGCCTCTATTTCACAGCAGAGAACCTCTTTGCCATTACCGGCTATTCGGGTATGGATCCGGAGGTAGGCTATGGTGGTTATCAGAGTTGGGTGTCTGGTATAGACATTGGCTTCTATCCTTCACCACGTACTTATCTTATCGGTGTGAATGTAAAGTTTTGAATGTAACATCAAAGAAGGATTATTATGAAAAAGATATTTATGGTCGCGCTTACCATAGGCTTGCTGACGGGGTGTAACGATTTTCTTGATACAGAGAATCTGACGAAGAAGAATAGCTCTAACTTTCCACTAACGGAGGAAGATGTACAGAAAAGTCTTGTGGGCATCTATGATGAGTTGCGCGAGATGACTTCGGGCGAAGAGGGCCAGAGTGCCTTCATCGCTGCCGAGCTGCTGTCGGATGACCGTTTTGGTGGTGGCGGGCCTGACGATCGTCGTATCCAGGCCGTTGACCATCTGTTGAAAGCTGATGAGAATATGTTCTCGGACGTATGGAAGCAGGACTATCGTGGCATTTATCGTGCCAACTCCTTGTTGGAGGCCCTGCCTTCATTGTCGGTACTCTCGGAAGCAGAGAAGAACGAGGCAAGCGGTGAGGCTCATTTTCTGCGGGCTTATTTCTATTTCCAGCTCTGTCAATTGTTCGGTACAGTGCCTATGCCGACAACCTCGAAATCGGAGAATCTTCCGCGTGGATCCAAGGAAGAACTCTACGGACTGATTGCCTCCGATCTTATGAATGCTATCCGTGAACTGCCCGCTACTCCTTATTCTATTGCCAACACCTCCAGCCTGGGACATGCTAATCATTGGGCGGCAGAGGGCTTGTTGGCACGCGTGTTCCTCTTCTATACAGGTTACTATCAGCAGGAGAGTATCCCTATGGGCGATAAGACTTTGACAAAGGATGAAGTTATTAAGTATGTGGATGACTGTGTGAACAACAGTGGCTACAGTCTGGTCAGAGATTATCGTTGCCTCTGGCCTTACACCAATGAGTACACCGCCAAGGATTATACTTATGATAAGGCCGACAGCCTGAGCTGGGTCGGAGAGAGTGGCGCCAACACCGAGAGTATGTTCACAATTAAGTATTCTACGCATGCCAGTTGGGATGACCAGTCGGCTTACCGTTCCAATGAGGCGTGCCTTTTCTTCACGCCCCGTGAAGGCCCGGACATCACGACCAATTTTCCCTACGGCATAGGGTGGGGAGCAGGAACAGCCAATCCAAAGACCTATAATAACTGGCCTGCCAATGACCTGCGTCGTGACGCATCGATCATGAGTGTCACCAGGGAAATGCCCAACTATGTATGGGGTAACGACAAGCAGATGAACGAGACCGGCTATTGGTCGAAGAAATATGCTGCTTTCGACTATCTCGAGACAGATGCTGACGGCAATGTGAACAGCATCAACTTTTATAAGAAGCTTTATCCCGATGCCAGTTCCGACTATCAGCTTAACAATCTCCAGGATATCATCATTCTTCGCTTTGCTGATGTCTTGCTTATGCAGGCAGAGCTTGAGAAAAATGCCGCACCTCTCAATAAAGTCAGGGCGCGTGTCGGATTGCCCGCTGAGGAGTACACGGAGCAGAATCTGCGCAATGAGCGTCACTGGGAACTTGCTTTCGAAGGTCTGCGCTATTGGGATCTCCTGCGCTGGCATATTGCTGCCGATGTATTGGAACAGCAGCAGAACCAAGTGACGGTGAAGAACAACCTCATCGATACTAAGATGGACTTCTCTAACATCAAGAAGCGTATTGAGGCTACAGGAGGATTGATGCCTATTCCACAGAAGCAAATCGACCTTTCCAACGGCAAGCTGACGCAGAACCCAGGATGGGGAACAGAGAGTCTGATGGAGTAAACGGTAAACCTCACTGGAGTATAAAGGTGAAAATATATCTGTTAGAACAAAATTTCCAAGCCATGAAATGCGTTTCTTATATAGCAATGATAATTGCCTTGTTGGTCTTTGCCGGTTGCGATCCTGTTGTTGACGACCGTGGTGCAGGCTCTGTCCTTACCACGGACCAGCTGGATCTGCAAGTATACAATCTAACGGATGGCAGTAATGCCATCGTCGTGAAGAACAACACCCCGGGCGTGGGCAGCTACTGGGATTATGGGACAGGCGTGTCTACCCGTCAGTGTGATACGATCGTCATGCCTTATGTCGGTGACATCAGCGTGAAGTTTGTTGGTCTGTGTGATGGCGGGCAAGTTAGGGCGGAGCGTCCCGTACACATCTCCAAAATTGACCATGCCATTCAGAAGGAATGGACACTCTTTGCCGGATCGACACTCGAAGGAAAGAAATGGACGTGGGACTTTGAGGGTGCCAACAATGCTGTCTATGGTACTGGCGGGTGGCTGGCTGAGTTCCTTCCATCCTGGAGTGTCACGGCCCCTGGAGACTTGGAAGACAGAGACTGCTCCATGGTCTTCAATCTCAATGGAGGACCGAACGTAGAAAAGGTTGACGCTAATGGAAAGGTGCTGGAGAAGGGCACGTTCAGCTTTGACATGACGGCTACGAAGAGCAATGCCGATGACGGCACACCATGGTCTATTGGTGAGCTGAAGCTACAGAGGGTGACAATGCTCTCAGGTCATGCTTACTGGGATAAGAACAATAAGATTACGACCTTTGAGATTCTGAAACTCACGGAGCATGAGATGATCCTTTGTTGGAATTCGGCGGATGCTGCGGCTTGGTCTGATGCTACATTCTGGGTGCTTAAGAGTGAATGAAAGGCTCTGGCACTATGAGACAAGAAAAAACTATTGGCGTTGACATGGGTGGCACGAATATACGTGCTGCCCGCGTCGGACAACAAGGGATAGAGGAAAGAGGATGTATTCCCTGCCCGGCTACAGGTTCCAAAGACGAGGTTCTCGATTGCTTGACTGACCTTATCCAGCCCCTTATGGATTCTGATGTTGTGGCTATCGGTGCCGGCATCCCCTCCGTCATCGATACGGAGCAGGGCATAGTCTATCAGGCAGCCAACATCCCTTCGTGGGATGAAGTGCCGTTGAAGGAGATCCTTACAGGGAAGTTTGGGATAAGGGTCGATTTGGATAATGACTCCAACTGCTTTACATTAGGGCTGGCACGTTATGGTGAGGGTCGCTCTTTCCGTCATTTCGTAGGTATTACGCTTGGGACGGGTCTTGGTGCGGGTATCGTGATCAATGGGCAGCTCTATCATGGCTTCAATGGCGGCGCCGGAGAGGTAGGCTCTTTGCCTTATCGTGACAGCGATTTTGAGCACTATTGCAGCAGTCATTATTTTCTGGAGCAATGCGGCGAAGATGCCAGCTCTCTCGCACGGAAGGCTGAGCAAGGCAATGATAAAGCTATGCTGCGATGGAGACAATTTGGAACTCATATGGGAGAACTCGTGAAAGCATTAATGTATGCTTATGATCCTGAGGCAGTGGTGATGGGCGGTGGTATAGCAAAGGCTTTTCCACTCTTCAAAGCGACGATGATGGCGACGGTCCAAACCTTCCCTTATCCGAAGTCGGTTGGGCATTTACATGTCATTGCCACCAAGTTAGCAGATGCTGCCCTCCTGGGAGCTGCGAGCTTGAATCATAAGTATGAAGAAGGTATAGTATGAAGAAGTTGTTCTTTCTGTTGGCAGGATTATGCTTGTCTTATGTCTTTTCGTTGTCAGTGTGTGCATCTGTGATCACACTTCATGATGGTTGGGTTTTGCAGAATCATTACCCTACCTCCGTACCTTCCACGGTCATGGGGACTTTGACGGAGAATGGCGAGTATGGAGGCATTCTGGAAGGTATGAACTATAAATCTGTAGACTGTACGCGCTTTGAGGTGCCATGGACCTATGAGAACCACTTCAAGTTCACAGATAAAGAGCTTCAAGGACATCACATCTTCCTCCAGCTTGACGGTATCAGCTACAGGGCAGATATCATTCTTAATGGAAAAGTTCTTGCCACAAAGGATCAGATCTTTGGGACCTATTGCCGTCACCGCTTGGACATCACTCAGGATGTGCAGCGCGACAATGACTTAAAGATAGAGGTTTACCGTGCACAGAAAGGAGAACCTAATGCCGGATTCGTAGACTGGAATCCAGGGCCAGTCGACGGGAATATGGGCATCATCCGCCCTGTCAGTATCATAGTGTGTGGGGATGTGCTTCTCAGCGATCCCGCTGTCTACAGTTTGGTTAACAAGCACACCCTGAAAGAGGCCTGGTTGCAGTTGAACACAGTTATTGAGAATGTGAGCGACCATGAGGTCACGGGCCATCTTGTCGGATCTTTTGATGGGAGGAAGTTCCAATGGCCCATGACGCTTAAGCCTCATCAGCGCAGGCTGCTCAGGTTGAATGATGAAGATGTTGAGGCACTTCATGTGCTGGCTCCGCGTCTTTGGTGGAGCCGTGATCTTGGGAAACCGGATCTGTACCGGATGCACCTTGAGTTTGTCTCTGCCAATGGTACAGAAGATGCAGATGATTTCACTTTTGGTATACGTGAGATAAATGATTATTATACCTCGAATGGAGACCGCGGATTTACACTCAATGGCAAACGGCTCTTGATTCGCGGTGGCGGGTGGACAGATGATATTTTCATGCGTGACACACCGTCGTCAAATGCGGCTCAGCTTAAAATGGTATGTGATATGAATCTCAATGCCATCCGCATGGAGAACATCTGGGGAGGGTCGCAGGATATTTTCAACCGTTGTGACAGTCTTGGTATCCTGGTCCTTCCCGGTTGGACTTGTCATTGGGAGTGGGAGGACTATCTGGGTAAGAAATGTGATATTCTCTATGGTGGCATGACCTCAGAAGCAGACGTGACGTTGATGACACGGTATTTTCACGATCAGGTTCTCTGGTTGCGTCGCCATCCGAGTATCATCTGCTGGTTCATAGGAAGTGACAAATTGCCTGCACCGGAATTGGAGCAGAACTATCTTCTTATCTTGAACAAGTTAGATCCGTCACGGCCACATATCACATCGGCTAAGAAGTTAGAGAGTGGACTGACGGGTACGGCAGGCATGAAGATGGCCGGTCCTTACGATTACGTAAGCCCTTCCTATTGGTACGAGAAACGAGCACCGGGTGGTGCCTTCGGTTTCAACTCTGAGACAGGGATAGGGGCACAGTTGCCACAGAAAGAAGACATTGTACGTATGGTGGGGACGGATCATCTCTGGCCCGTCGATTCTGTTTGGAACTACCACTGCACAGCCTCTACATCCTCTATGTCTACCCTTGACCGGCTCCAAGAGGTGTTGGGGGAACGGTACGGCGAAACAGGTACACTTGATGCTTTCCTTCATTGTGCCGACCTTGCCAACTATGAGAGCACACGGGCCATGTTTGAGTCGTTTCGGGTCAATGTGCCGCGTGCCACGGGTATCATCCAGTGGATGCTTAATTCGGCAAGGCCTGGGATGTACTGGCAACTTTATGATTACTATGGTGTGCCCAATGCGGCTTATTATGGCGTGAAGAATGGCAATGCTCCCTTACAGCTCATCTATGACTATGGACAAAGAAAGGTGATGATGGCCAACAGTACATTAAATAGACATGAGGCCATAGCGGAGATGGATCTCTATGACACGGATGGACGGCAGCTCTCCCATCAGGTAAAGCTGGCTGAGGCTAAAGAAATAAACTATGCGGGTGTGTTTCAGGTGCCTGCCTTTAGACCTGACAATGCTTTCCTTTTCCTGAAACTGAAAGACAGGGCTGGAAATCTGCTGGCGCACAATGTCTATGTCCTTGCGAAAGACTCGGATGTGTATGACTGGGCAAAGTCTACATGGATCACAACCCCTGTCAGGCACTACGCCAGTTACGAGGCATTGTCTTCCTTGCCTGTTGTTGATGTTAAGGTCGTGGTGAATACTTCTGGTAAGAAAGAAAGCGGGAAAGTAAAGATTGTATTGAACAATCCGACCAATCATGTGGCTTTCTTCTTGCGCATGGCCCTCGTCGACCGTCAGGGGACATTGGTGTCGCCCGTATTCTATTCAGATAACTACATTTCACTCGAACCTCATCAGCAGACCACGGTGACATGCGACTTGTCCCAACTCAAGACAAAAAGTAAGCTTCGTCTTAAAGTAGAGGGATGGAATATCAAGCCTCTCGGCATCAGTTTGAATTGATTTTTTCGTTCTTTTTGTTTGCTTTCTTGGGTATTTACCGTAATTTTGCGGTAAACTAAAGGCTTTATACATGAGCAATATACCCAAGGAGTGGACGAAGTTTATATTAAAGGATGTGACGTTTCTTAATATCATGACGCGTCACATCTACAATGTCCTTATTGTAGCCAACCCCTATGATGCTTTTATGTTAGAGGATGACGGGCGCGTGGAGGAGAAAATCTATGATGAATATATGGCCTTGGGACTGCGCTATCCGCCGACGTTCATCCAGGTGTCTACAACGGAAGAGGCGGAACGGGTGTTGGCCACGACAGCCATCGACCTCGTAATCTGTATGCCAGGCAATGCAGACAACGATGCTTTCACCGTGGCAAGGGCCATCAAGACGAAGTTCCCAGAGATCCATTGCATCGTGCTTACGCCTTTCTCGCATGGTATCACGCGGAGGATGGAGAACGAGGACCTTAGTATCTTCGATTACGTTTTCTGCTGGTTAGGCAACACTAATCTCATCCTTTCCATTATTAAGCTCATCGAGGACAAGATGAATATTGCTCATGATGTGAAGGAGGCAGGGGTACAGATGATTCTCTTAGTGGAGGATTCTGTGCGTTTCTATTCGTCGATTCTTCCTAATCTCTATAACTATATTCTTCAGCAGAGCCGTAATTTCGCCACCGAGGCCCTCAATCCCCATGCTGCCACGTTGCGTCAGCGTGGTCGGCCGAAAGTAGTATTGGCACGTACCTATGAAGAAGCGATGCGTATATATAATAGGTATAAGGACAACTGTCTGGGCGTTATCAGTGACGTACGCTTCCCTAAGGGGGGTAAGCGTGACGCGGAAGCAGGCTTTAAGCTTTTGAAAGATATCCGTAAGAATGACGAATACGTTCCACTGATCATGGAAAGCTCGGAGACAGCCAATAAAGATCGCGCTGAAAAGGAGCATTTTCATTATGTAGATAAGAACTCAAAAATGCTATCCTTGGAATTGCGTCACCTTTTAGAGGAGCACATGGGTTTCGGCGATTTTATCTTCCGTGATCCCAAGACCCATCAGGAAATAGCACGTGTGAGCACTCTTAAGCAGTTGCAGGACAATATCTTCAAGATTCCCTCCGACTCTATGCTCTACCATGTCTCGCGCAATCATATCAGTCGTTGGCTTTGCGCCCGTGCTATTTTCCCTGTGAGTAAGTTTCTCAAGCAGGTGACGTGGCACAAACTGCAAGATGTTGATGCCCACCGGCAAATCATCTTCGATGCCATTGTGCAGTACCGCCACATGAAGAACATTGGCGTCGTTGCCGTGTTTGATCGTGGCAAGTTCGACCGCTATGCCCACTTTGCGCGTATCGGTGACGGGTCGCTTGGCGGCAAGGGACGCGGATTGGCTTTTCTCGACAACGTCATCAAGATGTACCCTGAGATGAATCAGTTTCCAGGAGCTACGGTACGCATTCCGAAGACCGTGGTGCTCTGCACCGACATCTTCGACCAGTTCATGGAGCAAAACAATCTCTATCCTATTGCCTTGAGCAATGCGCCCGACGAGCTCATTCTTTCCCGTTTTCTTGAGGCACAACTGCCTGACAGTTACATTAAGGACTTCCTTACCTTTTTCGATGCTACCAATACGCCGATTGCCATCCGGTCGAGCTCACTGCTGGAGGATAGTCACTATCAGCCTTTCGCCGGTATCTATTCCACCTACATGATACCGCGTCTCAACGACCGGCAGGAGATGCTGTGCATGTTGGCGGCGGCTATCAAGAGCGTCTACGCTTCTGTATTCTATCGCGATTCGAAGGCTTACATGGCTGCTACAAGCAATGTCATCGATCAGGAGAAAATGGCTGTCATCCTGCAGGAAGTGGTGGGGAAAGATTATGGCGGACGCTATTATCCCAATATATCCGGAGTTCTGCGATCCATCAACTATTATCCTATCGGAGAGGAGAAGGCTGAAGATGGTATTGCTTCGCTGGCCTTGGGATTGGGAAAATACATTGTCGACGGTGGCCAGACGCTGCGGGTCTCGCCCTACCATCCTAATCAGGTTCTGCAAATGTCTGACATGGAAATTGCCTTACGTGATACCCAAACCCGTTTCTATGCACTCGATACAGGCTATGCAGGCCTCGACTTTAAGGTTGACGATGGATTCAACATCCTTAATCTCAGAGTGAAGGAAGCTTATAAAGATGGTGCGCTCAATTATATCGCTTCGACTTATGATCTGGATGACCAGATCATCCGTGAAGGACTCTACGACAACGGCCGTAGGATTATATCCTTTGACGGTGTGTTGCGGCAAGGTGTTTTTCCGTTGCCACAACTCATGCAGATGGCCATGAAGTATGGTTCCCATGCCATGCGCCGCCCTGTGGAGATCGAGTTTGCCTGTAACCTCAATGCTGACCGTACCGGCGATTTCTGTCTCTTACAGATACGTCCCATCGTAGACACCAAGCAGGAACTCGTTGAGGATGTGGCGTCAATACCGGCGGAGGAGTGCCTTCTGAAGAGTACCAACTCCTTGGGTCATGGCATCTCGGAAGAGGTCTCCGACGTGGTCTATGTGCGTTGGGATGATCACTATTCTGCTGCCAATAATCCGCAAATTGCCCTCGACATCGATCAGATAAACCGTCGCTTCCTTGCTGAGGGACGACAGTATGTTCTTATAGGCCCTGGACGGTGGGGCAGCAGCGATCCTTGGCTTGGCATTCCTGTGAAGTGGCCTGCTATCAGTGCGGCGCGCGTCATTGCTGAAATAGCTTTACCCGGTTATCGTGTCGATCCCAGTCAGGGCACACATTTCTTCCAGAACTTAACCTCTTTCGGAGTGGGATATTTCACGATTGATACCAACCGAGATGATGGCGACATTGTCCAAAAGCAACTTCTTGACACCATGCCGGCTGTCGAGGAGACTTCACTTGTGCGCCATATTCATTTCCCCAGACCACTTAGAATCATGATGGATGGAAGAAAGCAAGTGGGAGTGGTAATCATTCCTTAAAATAGTACAAATTGTAAGCGGTTAGGCAAAATAAAGCTGGTTTTATTTGGAGCATAAGATAGAAAACCCTAATTTTGCCCGTGTAAACAAGGCATTTTGTCACCTAAAAAACAATTGTTACTACAATGGAAGTTGAACAAGTATTGAAAGGACTTGAGTGGAAACACAGCCAGGAGCCGGAGTTTCTTCAGGCAGTGAAAGAAGTACTTATCTCAATTAAGGATGTCTATAATCAGCATCCAGAGTTTGAGAAAGCTAAGATTATAGAGCGGCTGGTGGAGCCGGAGCGTGTACATATGTTCCGTGTGCCATGGGTCGACGACAAGGGTGAGGTGCACGTCAACACAGGTTATCGTGTGCAGTTCAATTCAGCCATTGGCCCCTATAAGGGAGGCTTGCGATTCCATCCTTCGGTAAACCTGAGTATCATGAAGTTTTTGGGCTTTGAGCAGACGTTCAAGAACGCTCTCACCACGTTGCCTATGGGCGGTGCCAAAGGCGGTGCCGACTTCTCCCTTCGTGGCCGTACAGCCAACGAAGTGATGCGCTTCTGTCAGGCATTCATGCAGGAACTGTATAAGTATATTGGTCCCGATGAGGACGTACCGGCAGGCGACATTGGCGTCGGAGGCCGTGAGATAGGCTATCTCTTTGGTGAGTACAAGAAACTCACGCACCAGTTCCAGGGTGTGCTCACCGGCAAGGGAATGGAGTGGGGTGGATCAATCCTCCGTCCAGAGGCCACAGGCTTTGGCGCTCTCTATTTCGTCAACCAGATGCTGCAGACCCATGACATCGACATTAAGGGCAAGACGATTGCTGTCTCCGGTTTTGGAAATGTGGCATGGGGCGCAGTAAAGAAGGCCATAGAGCTCGGCGCAAAGGTTGTCACCATCAGTGGGCCCGACGGATATATCTATGATCCGGATGGCGTCAGCGGTGAGAAAAACGAGTATATGCTGGAATTGCGTGCCAGCGGTAACGATGTTTGCCAGCCCTATGCTGATGAGTTTAAGGGTGCAAAGTTCTTCCCAGGAAAGAAGCCATGGGAGCAGAAAGCTGACATCTATCTGACGTGTGCTACACAGAATGAGCTCAATGCCGACGACGCCGAGCGCATCCTGGCCAGTAAGCCTTTGTGTGTAGCTGAGGTCAGCAACATGGGCTGCACCGCTGAGGCCGTTGAGAGACTGGTGGCTGCCAAAGTACTCTTTGCGCCAGGCAAGGCCGCCAATGCTGGTGGCGTGGCCACATCGGGACTGGAGATGACGCAGAACTCCATGCGTTTACACTGGCCAGCCTCGGAAGTCGACGAGCGTCTGCACTACATCATGCACTCTATTCATGAACAGTGCGTGAAGTATGGACGGCAGGCCGATGGCTATGTCGACTATGTGCGCGGTGCTAACGTTGCGGGCTTCATGAAGGTCGCTAATGCCATGATGGCGCAAGGCATCGTGTAAAGGATTCTATCCGGTGATAGGGTTCCAATAAATTTGAGTGGAACATAAATATTATAGCGCTCTCGTTAACAGTATTTTAGCGATAGCAATCTTAATGTTGGGCTTTGTCTCTGTGGGTGCTCAGACCCGGAGAGGCAAGGCCTCTTATTATTCTAAACGGGCTACAGGTGCACGCACGTCAAGTGGTGAGCGTCTCCATCACGACAGCCTTACCTGTGCTCATCTGACATATCCTTTTGGTACACAGCTGAAGGTAACCAATCTTCGCAATGGCAAGTCGGTCGTGGTGAGAGTTACAGACCGGGGCCCCCGTGGGCGAGGGCGTCTCATCGATTTGAGCTATGGCGCGGCGCGGGCACTGGGCATGCTTTCGCAGGGCATTGCTATGGTAGAGGTGGAGCCTGTCGGGAAGAAAGGAGTGCCTTATCGGGATGACGCGGAGACAGGACTGCCTGACTTTGATTTTGATTTTGAGGGAATGCGCCAATCGTTTCTTGAAGACATTTCAAAAGTGAAGTTCAAGCCTCTTGTAGAAAGTGGAAGAAAAGACATGAAGGGCATGGATGTCGGACGAAAGATACAGCTGCCTCGTATAAATGGCGCAAAGGACCCCGTGATGCGCACAAATAATTCGAAAGAGACGACCTCACGCGCGAATAACACGAAAGAGCTGAAGGAATAGCGTCTCTCGTGTTCTTCGTGTGAAAAGTCCAGTGACTATCTCATCGTGGGGATAGTGAACTCGCTGACTTTACTGATTGATTTCTCTCCCTGGACAACGCTGATGCAGAACTTTGCAGACCCTTCTTTCAGCCGATTGTCAGCTTTTACTAAGGCGGTGTAGCGGATGCCCTTGCCTGGCTGGATGAATTCTACGTGCATGTTGGGCGAGATGAGGATATGGCGGTTGCCACTGGCTTCCACTACGGTAGGCACAATGTCGTATAGTGTCTGATTGCTGCGGTTATACACCTCGAAGATGATTTTGCTCAACTCTCCGCGTTCAATCTTGCCGTCTTGGTTGTCATCGACAAAACGCGCATTGCGAATCTCTATGTTTGGAGTGAATTTCAAGTTCCCGGCAAGGTTTTCCACGCTCGACTCCATGGGCATAGTCTCCTGAGGCTGTGAAGCACTGTAATTGCCGGTGTAGTCAGAACCCTTGAAATCGTAGATACGATCGTCTCCGCCGCTGCTGGAATCGAATCCGCTGTCGAAGTTGTCGTTTCCGATAGTGGTGTCGGAATTTCCGTTGCCGAACGAGTGGTCGCTGCTGCCATTACCGGTATAGCCCGACTGCTGTTGTCTGGCCCTTGCCTCCTGCCTCTCTGCTCTGTCGGCCCGATAGTCGGCCAGGTCGGCCTCACGTTGTGCCTGTTGCTTCTGATCAGTGGCTTGTCCGATAGCCGCCCCTGCCACGGCTCCTCCGACCATTCCCACTACGGTACCGATGTCACTGCCGCGAGGGCCGCCGGTAATGCCGCCGATAGCCGAGCCAAAAATACTGCCCAATGTGGAGCCCATGTAAGCTCCAGAACCGGTATAAGTGTCGCAACTGCCAAGCAAGAGTAGTGCTGACATACCCATCACGATGGATTTATTCATTGTCATTTTATTTTGCCTTTCTGTTTCTGTTGCAGAATTAAGATAAAAACTACGGGCAGGATGGCTCTTTCTCCTATTTTAATGTAGGGGGGGCCTATTTGTGCTCTGAAAGATGGCTATCAAGCATATGCCGGAGTATGAGTGTGATTATGCCAGCGGTTTGTCCTTTGCAGCTTATGTTTTGAAGTATAGCGGCTGATGCTTGGTGCCACCTTTCCGCAGCAAACCGTCGGCTTCGAAGAGCCCCAACCACTTGCGGGCCTTGTATTTGCTCAGTCCTGTGGCCTGGCATAACGCCCCTACTGTGAGGAAGTGGCTGGTCTCGAGAACTTGCTCAATCTGGCTCCAAGTCTCTTTACGTGTAAGTTGTGAGGAGAGAGTGGAATAAGCTGACTTGGTGAAGCTCGCTCCCCGGCGCACATTCTCTAACAGTTGGGCTTTCGGCTGAAACTTGATGCCGCGTATGTAGAGATCGCGTCCCGTTGTCTCTGCCGTTTGATAGCGGTTACTGATACCCACTGACAGAGAGAGCCAGCCCAGCTCCGGAAGATAGAACCGGTTGCCAGCCTTCAGCTCCGCCAAGGCAAAGTGGCTCAGCTCCGTCATCACAGCCTTCACGTCGGCGCGGGTTACGGAGCAGGATGCCTCGATGGCACGCTCCATTTCTTCTGCCGTCATGGTATGGCCATAGTGCAGACGGACATATTTCCGGTCTTTGCCACGTCCGGCGGCATTCTCAATTTGGTGGATTTCATAGTTGATTGGCATAGTCTATTGCTTTTATAGTGTGTACATGGCAAAAGTACAATTATTTTTTGAAATAACCAAATTTTGAAGCCGTTCTTTGAGCAGTATTTAGGGGTATGTCCGGTACCTCATCGTGCGACAGCTGTCGTACGATTGTCAAGCAGTTGTCGCACGATCGTGCGGCAATTGTTTGACGATCGTTTGACAATTGTCAGACGATAGCGGAAAATATGTTCTTCGGTTGTTGAAGGGTGACATTTGACGGCGGTTGATGGATCTTTAGTCGTGACATTGAGAATAATTCAGTCATTTCCCAACTCCATACGACCCTGTTTTTATAAAAATGCGACGTAAATTTACACTTGTTAGTTGAATTCACCCTGATAGTATATACAGTTAAACGATATTAATTTTTTCAGAGCTATAAAAATACCTATTACATCTTTATTGCCATTTGGAGAAAAGTTCGTAACTTTGCGCACTGAAATCGGTGAATTTTGCCTTGTCGGGAGAAAGACGAGGTGAGAGGAGACCGTAACTGTTTGATTATAAACAAAATAATATATAAATAAAATTTTCAATTATGCCTACTATTTCACAATTAGTGCGTAAAGGCCGTGGCGTTCTTGCAGACAAGAGCAAGTCTCCGGCTCTCGACGGCTGCCCGCAGCGTCGTGGCGTGTGTGTGCGTGTGTACACCACAACCCCTAAAAAGCCTAACTCGGCAATGCGTAAGGTGGCCCGTGTCCGCCTGACCAATCAGAAGGAGGTTAACTCCTACATCCCTGGAGAGGGTCACAACTTGCAGGAGCACTCTATCGTGCTCGTTCGTGGCGGTCGTGTGAAGGATCTCCCTGGTGTGCGTTATCATATCGTTCGTGGCACACTCGATACCGCTGGTGTGGCCAACCGTAACCAGCGCCGTTCAAAGTACGGCGCCAAGAAGCCAAAGGCTAAGAAGTAAATATTCCTACGCTTTGAGCCAGGGGCCAGGGGTTATTACCCCTCAGGCCATGGGCTCAAAGCCTGTAGCTGAAGAAGCGCAGATTTATAATACGGTGATAGTAAAGGGTGGCAGAGACTTTAGGACACAGCGCTAAACTGTCAATGCCGGACGCCGCCTCACCAAATCTAAGAATAACAGTTTTGCTGGAGAAGTTGAAACAGGTTGAGTAAATATCCGGGCGAGGATGTTGAAGCTTACTTTTATTAACAGCCCCAGACAGACTATACATTAAATATAATAATGAGAAAAGCAAAACCACGGAAGCACGTGATCCTTCCCGATCCCGTCTTCAATGACCAGATGGTCTCAAAGTTCGTCAATCACTTGATGTACGATGGTAAGAAGAATACTTCTTACACTATTTTCTACAACGCACTTGACATTGTGAAGGGCAAGGCTACTGCCAATGAGGAGAAGTCTCCTTTGGAGATTTGGAAGCAGGCTTTGGCCAATATCACTCCGCAGGTTGAGGTGAAGAGCCGCCGTATCGGTGGTGCTACTTTCCAGGTACCTACAGAGATTCGCCCCGAGCGTAAGATGAGCGTCGCCATGAAGAACCTCATCGCTTTCGCACGCAAGCGCGGTGGCCACACTATGGCCGAGAAACTTGCTGCTGAAATTATGGATGCATACAACAACCAGGGCGGTGCCTTCAAGCGTAAGGAGGATATGCACCGTATGGCTGAGGCTAACCGTGCTTTCGCACACTTCCGTTTCTAATTCAAGTTAAAGGATACAATTAAAATGGCTAAACGCGATTTACATTTGACCCGCAACATCGGTATCATGGCACACATTGATGCCGGTAAGACAACTACATCAGAGCGTATCTTGTACTACACAGGTAAGACTCACAAGATTGGTGAGGTGCATGATGGAGCTGCCACCATGGACTGGATGGTACAGGAGCAGGAGCGTGGTATCACTATCACTTCTGCTGCCACTACTTGTAATTGGAACTGGAACGGCAATTCTTATAAGATTAATCTGATTGACACTCCGGGACACGTGGACTTCACTGCGGAGGTGGAGCGTTCGCTGCGTGTGCTTGATGGTGCTATTGCCACTTATTCTGCCGCTGACGGTGTACAGCCTCAGTCTGAGACAGTGTGGCGTCAGGCCGACAAATACAACGTACCCCGTATCGGTTACGTGAACAAGATGGACCGCTCAGGCGCTGACTTCTTTGAGACCGTACAGCAGATGAAGGATATTCTCGGTGCAAACCCCGTTGTAATCCAGATCCCTATCGGAGCAGAGGAGAACTTTAAAGGCGTGGTGGACCTCATCAAGATGAAGGCCATCTTATGGCACGATGAGACCATGGGCGCTGAGTATGAGGTAGACGACATTCCCACTGACCTCCAGGACGAGGCCAACGAGTGGCGCGACAAGCTCCTTGAGTCGGCTGCTGACTTCAGCGATGAGGTCATGGAGAAATATATGGACGATCCTTCGACGATCACCGAGGATGAGCTCCTTGGCGCTATCCGTAAAGGTTGCGTCAGTATGAAGTGCTGCCCCATGCTCCTTGGCTCTTCTTATAAGAACAAGGGCGTACAGCCGTTGCTTGACTATACTTGTGCTTTCCTGCCCTCTCCAGAGGACACTCCCGCCATCAAAGGTACTAATCCTGAGACTGGCGCAGAGGAGGATCGCAAGCCTCTTGAGGAGGAACCTACTTCAGCCTTGGCCTTTAAGATCGCTACCGATCCGTTCATGGGCCGCTTGGTTTACTTCCGCGTTTATTCAGGTTCTGTTAAGGCCGGCTCTTACGTCTACAATCCCCGTTCTGGTAAGAAAGAGCGCATCAGTCGTCTGTTCCAGATGAACTCTCATCAGGAGATTCCTATGGACAGTATTGATGCAGGTGATATCGGCGCAGGTGTGGGCTTCAAGGATATCCGCACGGGTGATACACTTTGCGATGAGAACAAGCCTATCGTGCTCGAGTCGATGACCTTCCCTGACACAGTGATCTCTGTGGCCGTGGAGCCGAAGAGCCAGGCCGACGTGGCTAAGCTCGACAATGGTCTTGCTAAGCTTGCCGAGGAAGATCCAACATTCACCGTACATACTGACGAGCAGAGTGGGCAGACCATTATCTCTGGTATGGGTGAGTTGCACCTTGACATTATTATCGACCGTCTGCGTCGTGAGTTCAAGGTTGAGTGTAACCAGGGTAAGCCTCAGGTGAACTATAAGGAAGCTATCACACGTACCGTTGAGAACCACCGCGAGGTCTACAAGAAGCAGACGGGTGGTCGCGGTAAGTTCGCTGATATCATCGTTACCGTTGGTCCTAAGGATGAGGACTATACGGAGGGTGATCTGCAGTTCATCAACGAGGTAAGCGGCGGTCATATTCCTAAGGAGTTCATTCCTTCTGTTCAGAAGGGCTTTCAGGACAGCATGAAGAATGGTGTACTTGGTGGCTTCCCAATGACAGGATTGAAAGTGGTGCTTACCGATGGTAGCTTCCATCCTGTGGACTCTGACCAGATTTCCTTCGAGCTCGCAGCCCATGCTGCCTTCAAGGCTTGCTGCCAGAAGGCTGCTCCGGTGCTCATGGAGCCGATTATGAAGGTGGAGGTTGTTACTCCTGAGGAGAATATGGGTGATGTCATCGGTGACCTCAACAAACGCCGTGGACTGGTGCAGGGTATGGACGAGGCTCGTTCGGGTGCCCGTATCGTGAAGGCTATGGTGCCTCTGGCAGAGATGTTCGGTTATGTGACCGCTTTGCGTACCATCACTTCCGGTCGTGCTACGAGCTCCATGGAATATGATCACCACGCTCCGCTGTCTGCTTCCCTGCAGGCCCAGGTGCTTGAGGATCTGAAGAAGTAATATCCAGAATATCAATAAACAGCCGCCGCTGAGCAAATGACTCTTTAGCGGCAGTTTTTATACACATTATTATATATATTAATTCAACTATGAGTCAGAAGATTCGTATCAAGCTGAAAAGCTACGACCACCAGTTGGTCGACAAGTCAGCCGAGCAGATTGTTAAGGCTGTGCAGGCTACCGATGCTATTGTGAGCGGCCCTATTCCGTTGCCTACTCACAAGCGCATCTTTACGGTTAACCGTTCTACATTCGTCAACAAGAAGAGCCGTGAGCAGTTCCAACTCTGTGATTACAAGCGTCTCATCGACATCTATAGCGCTACAAGTAAGACTGTCGATGCTCTGATGAAGCTTGAGCTTCCCTCAGGTGTAGAGGTGGAGATTAAGGTCTGATAATGGCTTTTCACAGTTTCAGTGATATTAGCGGGATGTTACCTTTTAGGGTGGCATCCCGCTTTTCCGTTTCTGTGCTTGAATAGATTGAATTCTCCCTTATTCAGATGTCCCCAGTATGAATGCGATATTTCTTAATTACCCAATATTTTGAGTGCAGGGTAGGGCCCTGTGCCCTACCTAAAATGATGTTTGACCCTTTATATCAGTTGTGTCCTGCTAAAATGACGTTCGCCTTCTCGTATCGGTGGGATCATTGTTTGGGGTAGGGCACAGGGCCCAATCCTGCACTGATATATCAATTCGGATTTTGGGAAGACAGGGATATTATAGGCGAAAGTCTTCATCTCTGTTACCGTTGATAGCTTTTATGTTCTGATGTATGTGAGTTATCATGATAGTTGAAGACAGTAAGTATTAAATAAATATAATTTTTAGGATTAGTATATCATATGCTTGTGTATTAAATAAAAAAGCTGTAACTTTGCACCCGCTAAAGTGAGTATTGCGCTGGCTCGTAGCTATCAATACACTGATGAAGAGCGACTTGGCCTTCAGTTTAGAAGAAGTGGGGAGTTCTTTTTAAGTGTGTTGTGGGCTTGGGAAAGCAGAGTAGCACTTAAAAAGAACAAAAATACACATTATATTATTATTTAATTATTAAACTGAGATGCCAGGATTAATTGGAAGAAAAATCGGAATGACATCCGTTTTCGGTGCCGACGGTAAGAATGTGCCGTGCACTGTTATCGAAGCTGGTCCTTGTGTTGTTACCCAGGTGAAGACTGTCGAGAAGGACGGTTACAAAGCCTATCAGTTGGGCTTTGGTGAGGCTAAGGAGAAGAGGACCAACAAGCCTATGACCGGAATCTTCAAGAAGGCTGGGCCAACACCGAAGAAGCACTTGGCCGAGTTCAATTTTGATGAGGAGTACAACCTCGGCGATACAATCACTGTTGATCTTTTCAATGGTGCTGAGTTTGTCGATGTCATTGGCACTTCTAAGGGTAAAGGCTTCCAGGGCGTTGTGAAGCGTCATGGTTTTGGAGGCGTTGGTCAGGCTACTCATGGTCAGGATGACCGTCTTCGTAAGCCAGGTTCCATCGGTGCCTGTTCTTATCCCGCCAAGGTGTTTAAGGGTATGCGTATGGGCGGCCAAATGGGAGGTGACAGGGTGACAACCCAGAACCTCAAAGTGTTAAAGGTGATTCCCGAGCAGAACCTTCTCATTGTAAAGGGTTCTACGGCAGGATACAATGGTTCAACTGTTTTAATTGAGAAGTAATGGAACTCAGCGTTTTGAATATCAACGGTCAGGAGACCGGAAGAAAGGTTACATTGAATGACGCTGTCTTCGGCATTGAGCCAAATGATCACGTCATCTATCTTGACGTCAAGCAGTACATGGCCAACCAGCGCCAGGGTACAGCCAAGTCAAAAGAGCGTAGTGAGCTGAGTGGTTCTACTCGCAAGCTCGGTCGCCAGAAAGGCGGTGGCGGTGCACGTCGCGGTGATATTAACTCACCTGTTCTCGTAGGTGGTGCCCGTGTATTCGGTCCTAAGCCTCGTGATTACAGTTTTAAGCTGAACAAGAAAGTAAAGATTCTTGCTCGTAAGTCAGCTTTGTCATATAAGGCAAAAGACAATGAGATCATTGTTGTTGATAATTTCGACTTGTCAGCTCCTAAGACAAAAGATTTCGTAAATATCACTAAAAATCTTAAAGTCGACGGTAAGAAGACACTTGTTGTTTTGCCGGAAGTGAATAAAAATGTACATTTGTCCGCTCGCAACCTGCAGAAGGCTGAGATCATGAGTGCCAGCAATATCAATACGTACAAGATTTTGAATGCTGATGTGCTTGTGATTACAGAGGCTTCCCTGGAGAAGATTGAAAGCGTGCTTAACAGGTAATTTGGGAAAAAAGACATGGCACAGATTATTATCAAGCCCTTGGTCACTGAGAAGCAGACCAAGATCACAGAGAAGAACAACAACCGCTATGGTTTTATTGTCCGTCCTGACGCCGACAAGCTCCAGATTAAGAAAGAGGTGGAGAGCCTTTACAATGTGAAGGTGGAAGCCGTGAACACAGCACGTTATGCCGGTAAACGTTCAAGTCGTTATACCAAGGCTGGTCTTGTTCGTGGCCAGAAGCCCGCTTTCAAGAAGGCATATGTTACCTTGAAGGGCGGCGACTCTATTGATTTTTACAGCAATATCTAAATAAAAAATGGCAGTACGTAAATTCAGCCCGGCTACTCCGGGTCAAAGACACAAAGTTATTGGCACGTTCGAGGAGATTACTGCATCCGTGCCAGAGAAGTCTCTCGTTTACGGTAAGCGTTCAACCGGTGGTCGAAACAACACCGGTAAGATGACTATGCGCTATATTGGCGGTGGTCATAAGAAGAAGTATCGTCTCATTGACTTCAAGCGAGAGAAAGATGGTGTTCCTGCTGTAGTGAAGACGATCGAGTATGATCCTAACCGTTCTGCCCGTATCGCCCTTCTGTTCTACGCAGATGGTGAGAAACGTTACATCATTGCTCCTAACGGATTGAAGGTTGGTGACAAGCTGATGTCGGGTGCTGAGGCAGCTCCTGAGATTGGTAACGCCCTTCCTCTTGCAAACATCCCTGTGGGTACCGTGATTCACAACATTGAGTTGCGTCCGGGTCAGGGTGCTCTTCTTGTCCGTTCGGCTGGTAATTTTGCTCAGCTTACTTCTCGTGAGGGTACCTATTGCGTCATTAAGCTCCCTTCAGGTGAGACCCGTAAGGTCCTTTCGGCCTGCAAGGCTACTGTTGGTAGCGTTGGTAACTCAGACCATGCTCTTGAACAGTCCGGTAAGGCCGGTCGTTCGCGTTGGCTTGGCCGGCGTCCTCACAACCGTGGTGTTGTCATGAACCCTGTTGATCACCCGATGGGTGGTGGCGAAGGCCGTCAGAGTGGTGGACATCCACGTTCTCGCAAGGGCTTGTACGCTAAGGGTCTCAAGACTCGTGCGCCGAAGAAACTCTCGAATAAGTACATCATTGAGAGGGCTAACAAGAAGTAATTTAAAACACAGAGCAAATTATGAGTCGTTCACTTAAAAAAGGCCCGTACATCAATGTCTCGCTCGAGAAGAAAATCCTTGCCATGAACGAGAGCGGCAAGAAGAGCGTCGTAAAGACTTGGGCCAGAGCTTGTATGATTTCACCCGATTTTGTGGGTCATACGATTGCAGTTCATAACGGTAACAAATTTATCCCCGTGTACGTTACTGAGAATATGGTGGGTCATCGCCTCGGTGAGTTCGCGCTCACCCGTCGCTTTGGCGGTCATACCGGTAACAACAAGAAGTAATCGGGATAAGCATTAATCAAGCAAACAATAATGGGAGCAAGAAAACATATTGCGGCTGAGAAATTAAAGGAAGCCCGTAAGAATCAATACTTCGCCAAGCTCGTTGGCGTGCCCTCCTCTCCCCGTAAAATGCGCTACGTGGTAGACATGATCCGCGGAATGGAGGTCAACCGTGCATTTGGCGTGCTCAGGTTCTCGAAGAAGCGCGCCGCACAGGATGTGGAGAAGCTGCTTCGCTCTGCTATCGCTAACTGGGAGACCAAAAACGATCGCAAGGCAGAGGATGGTGAGCTATATATCAGCAAGGTCTTCGTGGATGAAGGCGTAACGATGAAGCGTATGAGGCCGGCACCTCAGGGACGCGGTTACAGAATCCGTAAGCGTTCAAACCACGTCACACTTTTCGTGGATGCCAAAACTAATGACGATAAAGATTAAATAGAATGGGACAGAAAGTAAATCCAATTAGCAACCGTCTTGGTATTATCCGTGGTTGGGATTCAAATTGGTTCGGTGGCAAGAACTTTGGCGACAATCTCGTTGAAGACCGTCAGATTCGTAAATATCTGAAGAAACGTCTTGAGAAGGCCCAGGTTTCTCGCATCATCATCGAGCGTACTCTCAAGCTCGTCACCATCACTATTTGCACTGCCCGCCCCGGTATCGTCATTGGTAAGGCCGGCCATGATGTGGACGCCCTTAAGGAAGAGCTGAAGAAACTCTATAAGAAAGATATCCAGATTAATATCTTTGAGGTGAAGCGTCCGGAGCTTGACGCTACTATCGTTGGTGAGAATATTGCCAGCCAGATTGAGCACCTCATGGCATATCGTCGCGCCATCAAGATGGCTGTTCAGAACACCATGCGCGCTGGTGCAGAGGGTATCAAGGTTCAAATTTCCGGTCGTCTTAACGGCGCCGAGATCGCACGTAAGGAGATGTTCAAGGAAGGACGTACGCCATTGCACACTTTCCGCGCTGACATCGACTATTGCCAGACTGAGGCCCTCACTAAGGTAGGACTTCTCGGCATCAAGGTTTGGATTATGCGTGGTGAGGTCTATGGTAAGAGGGATCTCGCTCCTAACTTCCAGCAGGATCGTAGCGACCGTGGCTCACGCCGCGATGGGGACCGTCGCAACCGTGGTGGTCGGCGTAGAAACAATAATCGTTAAAAGAATTATCTACAATGTTACAGCCAAAAAGAGTAAAATATAGAAGGCCGCAGGATGGACGTGGCAATAAAGGGAACGCCCATCGCGGCACACAGTTGGCTTTCGGCTCATTCGGCATCAAGACCCTTGAGCGCAAATGGTTGGACAGCCGCCAGATTGAAGCCGCCCGTGTCGCTGTCAACCGTTATATGAACCGTGAAGGTCAGGTGTGGATTCGTATCTTCCCTGATAAGCCTATCACTCGTAAACCGGCAGACGTCCGAATGGGTAAAGGTAAGGGTGATCCAGCAGGCTGGGTAGCACCTGTGACTCCTGGACGTATCCTCTTTGAAGTAGAGGGCGTGACCTTGGATGTTGCCAAGGAGGCACTGCGTCTCGCAGCTCAGAAACTGCCTGTTAAGACAAAATTCGTCATTCGTCGTGATTACGACAAAAACGCATAATAATGAAGATCAAAGAAATCACAGAACTCGCCGACAAGGACTTGCGCGAGAAGCTGGCACAATCTGAGGCAGCTTATAAGCAGCTTAAGCTCAACCATCAGATTTCGCCGCTTGAGAATCCGTCACAGATCAAAGCTGCGCGTCGTGATATAGCACGCATGAAGACAGTGCTTCGCGAAAGAGAACTTAATAAATAATGACACAGATGGAAACACGTAATTTAAGAAAGGTAAGACAAGGTGTCGTTATTAGCGACAAGATGGACAAGACCATCGTCGTCGCCGCTAAGTTCAAGGAGAAGCACCCCATTTATGGTAAGTTCGTTCAGAAGACGAAGAAGTATCACGTTCACGACGAAAAGAACGAGGCCCATATGGGTGACACAGTTCAAATCATGGAGACTCGTCCACTCTCTAAGACCAAGAGATGGAGATTAGTACAAATCGTTGAAAAGGCTAAGTAATTATGATACAGGCATTAACAAAACTTACAGTAGCAGACAACAGTGGTGCTCGTGAGGCCATGTGCATTCGTGTACTCGGTGGTACCGGCCGTCGTTATGCAAGTGTCGGTGACGTAATCGTCGTTGCAATTGAGAATGTTCTTCCCAGCAGTGACTTGAAGAAGGGTGCAGTATCTAAGGCATTAGTCGTTCGCACCAAGAAAGAGATTCGTCGTCCGGACGGTTCTTACATTCGTTTCGACGACAACGCCTGTGTGTTGCTCAACAATGCTGGCGAGCTCCGTGGCAGCCGTATCTTCGGCCCAGTGGCACGTGAACTTCGTGCTATCAACATGAAGGTTGTTTCCCTCGCACCTGAGGTTCTTTAATCTTTAAATGAAAGAAGAAATGAGTAAGTTACATATCAAGAAAGACGACAACGTTATTGTCATTGCCGGTGCAGACAAGGGCAAGACGGGTAAGGTGCTCAAGGTGCTTGTGAAAGAGAACCGTGCCATTGTTGAGGGTGTCAACATGGTTTCCAAGAGCACGAAGCCTTCAGCCAAGAATCCTCAGGGAGGCATTGTCAAGCAGGAGGCTCCTATTCACATCTCAAACATCAGTCTTATCGATCCGAAGAGCGGAAAGGCTACTCGCATTTCTGTTAAGCACGAGGGCAAGAACGTTATCCGTATCGCTAAAAAGTCAGGGGAGGAGATCAAGTAATGGATACAGCACAGTTAAAGAAACAGTATAGTGAGCAGATCGCTCCTGCTTTGAAGCAGCAGTTCAACTACTCTTCTACCATGCAGATCCCTGTCCTAAAGAAGATTGTGATTAACATGGGTCTTGGCGATGCTACACAGGACAAGAAAATTATTGATGTAGCTGTCAATGAATTGACTGCTATTACAGGCCAGAAAGCAGTTGCCACTTATTCTAAGAAGGATATCGCTAACTTCAAGCTTCGTAAGAAGATGCCTATTGGCGTGATGGTGACTCTCCGCCGTGAGCGTATGTATGAGTTTCTGGAGCGTTTGGTTAAGATTGCTCTGCCTCGTATCCGTGACTTCAAGGGTGTCAATTCTAAGCTTGACGGCCATGGTAATTACACACTCGGTATTGATGAGCAGATTATTTTCCCTGAGATCAATATTGATCAGGTCAGCCGCCTTCAAGGCATGAACATCACTTTCGTTACTACGGCACACACCGATGAAGAAGGTTATGCTCTTCTCAAGGCTTTCGGCCTCCCGTTCAAAAATGCTAAAAACGACTAAGAGATATGGCAAAAGAATCGATGAAGGCACGTGAGGTAAAGCGTGCCAAACTCGCAGCTCGTTATGCTGAGAAGCGTGCGGCTCTGAAGAAGATTATTGCTACTTCCAACGATCCAGCAGAGGCTTATGAGGCAGCTCGCAAACTGCAGGCTATTCCTAAGAATGCAGACCCCATCCGTCAGCACAATCGTTGTAAGATCACAGGACGTCCACGTGGTTATATCCGTCAGTTCGGAATTTCCCGCATCCAGTTCCGTGAGATGGCTTCTCAGGGTCTCATTCCTGGAGTAACGAAGGCAAGTTGGTAAGATAGACTGTTAGTTTTTAAGTTGGTAGATTTCTGAGTTTCTGAATTTCAGTCTCAGTTCTTAAGACTTAAAAACTAATACTTCTCTACTTAAGAACTCATATTTAATATTGTCGGGGTGGTCCCGATTAATTAAACATTTATATTTATGACAGATCCAATAGCAGATTATCTGACACGGCTCAGAAACGCAATTATGGCGCATCATCGCGTGGTTGAGGTTCCTGCGTCAAACATGAAGAAATCGATTACAAAGATTCTCTTCGAGAAGGGTTACATCTTGAACTATAAGTTCGTGGAGGATGGTCCTCAGGGAACTATTAAGGTCGCACTGAAATACGATCCTCAAACGAAGGAGAACGCCATCAAGAACTTGAAGCGTGTTTCCACTCCAGGTCTTCGCCGTTATACCGGTTACAAAGACATGCCGAGAGTTATCAACGGACTGGGTATTGCAATCCTGTCTACATCTAAGGGGGTTATGACTAACAAGGAAGCTGCCGAGTTGAAGATTGGCGGTGAGATCCTTTGCTATGTCTATTAATTGGAGGTTTTAGTTATGTCAAGAATAGGTAAATTGCCAATTAGTATTCCCGCCGGAGTTACTGTTAACTTCGATGCGAAGGAGAATGTAGTGACCGTAAAGGGTCCTAAGGGTGAGCTTTCACAGTATCTGGATCCCTCAATTAAGATGGTTCAGAACGATGGTCAGATAACCTTTGAGGTTGATGAAAAGAGTCCCGTAGATTATAAGCAGAAGCAGGCTTTCCATGGTCTGTATCGTTCACTTGTCCACAACATGGTTGTAGGTGTTAGTGAGGGCTTCCAGAAGCATCTTGAGCTTGTGGGTGTAGGTTACCGTGTATCCAATCAGGGTAATCTTCTTGAGTTCTCGCTCGGTTTCACGCACCCTATCTTCATGCAGCTTCCCAAGGAGGTGAAAGTGGAGACAAAGTCTGAGCGTAACCAGAACCCACAGATTTTGCTGGAGAGTGCCGATAAGCAGTTGCTTGGTCTTATTTGTGCAAAAATTCGTTCTTTCCGCAAGCCTGAACCTTATAAAGGTAAGGGTATCCTCTTCAAGGGTGAGGTTATCCGCAGAAAGTCTGGTAAGACAGCTGCAGCTAAGTAACTTTTAAAGTGACAACGAAATCATGACAACAAAGAAAGTAGAAAGACGAATTAAGATAAAGTTCCGTATTCGTAAGAGCGTCAAGGGAACAGCTGAGCGTCCCCGTCTTACGGTGTTCCGCTCCAACAAGCAGATCTACGCTCAGGTTATCAATGACATTGAGGGCAGGACCCTTGTCTCCGCTTCTTCCCTCGGCTTAGAGAAGCTTCCGAAGATTCAGCAGGCAGAGAAGGTGGGAGAGGCGCTCGCGGAGAAGGCCAAGGCTGCCGGAGTTGAGGCTGTGGTTTTTGACCGTAATGGCTATCTCTATCATGGCCGCGTCCAGGCTCTTGCTGACGCTGCTCGTAAGGGTGGACTTAATTTCTAAACGATTATGGCAATGAATAAAGTAAGAGTTAATAGTGACGCTGAATTGAAGGACCGCTTGGTTGCTATCAACCGTGTGACGAAGGTTACTAAGGGCGGTCGTACCTTTACATTCGCTGCTATCGTCGTTGTAGGTGATGGTAAAGGGGTTATCGGTTACGGTCTGGGTAAGGCCGGTGAGGTGACAGCTGCTATCCAGAAAGGCACAGACGCTGCCAAGAAGAACCTCTTCAAGGTTCCGGTGCTCAACGGTACCGTTCCTCACGAGATGGAGGTGAAGTTTGGTGGTGCCCGTGTTCTCCTCAAGCCGGCTGCTGCCGGTACCGGTCTGAAAGCCGGTGGTGCTATGCGTGCAGTGCTTGAGAGTGCTGGCATCTCTGATGTGATTGCAAAGTCTAAGGGTTCTTCCAACGCCCATAATTTGGTGAAGGCAACGGTTCTTGCTCTGTCTCAGATGCGTGATGCCTATACCGTTGCTGGTGAGCGGGGTGTATCTATGGATAAAGTGTTTAACGGTTAATGGGTATCAATAAACAATGGCAACAATTAAAGTAAAGCAAATCAAGAGCCGTATCGGCGCTCCCGTGGACCAGAAGAGGACGCTTATCGCCCTGGGCCTCCGTAAGATTTCTCAGGTTGTTGAGATTGAGGATACTCCCAGCAATCTTGGTATGGTGCGCAAGGTGCACCATTTGGTTGAAATCGTTAAGTAATAACTTTTAAAACAGACGTAATCATGAAATTAAATACATTGAAGCCGGCAGCCGGTTCTACCCATTCACGTCGCCGTATCGGTCGTGGTCCGGGTTCCGGACTGGGTGGAACATCTACGCGTGGTCATAAGGGCGCCAAGGCTCGTTCCGGTTACAAGAGAAAGATTGGTTTCGAGGGTGGTCAGATGCCTTTGCAGCGTCGTATCCCGAAGGCTGGTTTCAAGAACATCAACCATAAGGAATACTTTGCCGTTAATCTTTCCACTCTGCAGAAGCTTGCTGAGGAGAAGAACCTTACTAAGATTGGAATCCAGGAACTGGTTGCCGCTGGTCTCACCAATGGCAAGGAGCTGGTGAAGATCCTTGGTAATGGTAAACTTAAGGCAAAAGTTGACGTAGAGGCTCATGCCTTCTCTAAGACTGCTGAAGATGCAATTAAGGCAGTTGGTGGTAATGCAACAAAACTCTAATAATGAAAAAGCTAATTGAGACACTAAAGAACTGTTGGAGGGTTGAGGATCTTCGTCAGAGGCTTCTTATTACCCTCTTGTTTACGGCTATCTACCGTTTCGGATCATTCGTTGTGCTTCCAGGTATAGATCCTGCCAAGCTTGACCAATTGCAGTCGCAAACCAAAGGTGGCCTGATGTCACTGTTGGACATGTTCTCTGGTGGAGCATTTTCCAATGCGTCTATTTTCGCATTAGGTATTATGCCTTACATCTCAGCTTCTATTGTCATGCAGCTGCTCGCTGTTGCAGTCCCTTATTTCCAGAAGATGCAGCGCGAGGGCGAGAGTGGCAGAAAGAGAATACAATGGTACACTCGTGTGTTGACAGTGGCAATTTTGCTATTCCAGGCACCGAGTTACCTTATCAACCTGAAGATGCAGGCCACCTCTGCGTTGGCCAGCGGCATCTCTTGGAGTGTATTCATGATTCCTGCTACGATCATTCTGGCTGCAGGTTCCATGTTCATCCTATGGTTGGGTGAGCGTATAACTGACAAGGGAGTTGGAAATGGAATCTCATTGATCATTATGATAGGAATCATCGCAAGGCTTCCCCAGGCTTTTGTCCAGGAGCTTAGCTCGAGGTTTACAGCCATTTCGGGTGGTGGTCTTGTGATGTTTATCGCCGAGATTCTCATTCTCTATGCTGTCATCTGTGCGTCAATCCTTTTGACGCAAGGAACGCGCAAGGTACCTGTGCAGTATGCCAAGCGTCTCGTCGGCAACCGTCAGGTAGGTGGTGCCCGCCAGTATATTCCTCTGAAGCTTTTCGCTGCCAATGTGATGCCTATCATCTTTGCTCAGGCTTTGATGTTCATTCCGCTGGCCATCGTTCAGTATCAGAGCGAGAATGCAAGCTGGGTTGTTCGCAATTTGATGGATAACCGTAGTCTGTTGTACAACATCATCTACGTCATCCTTATTGTTGCCTTCACCTATTTTTATACGGCAATCACACTCAATCCTCAGCAGATGGCTGAGGACATGAAGCGTAACAATGGCTTCATTCCTGGAATCAAGCCAGGTCACGATACTGCCGAGTATATTGACATGGTGATGTCACGCATCACGTTCCCGGGTTCATTGTTCATTGCTTTCATTGCTGTGATGCCGGCCTTGGCTGGATTGCTCAACGTGCAGCAGGCTTTTTCTCAGTTCTTCGGAGGCACATCGCTCCTGATTACCGTGGGTGTTGTGATAGACACGCTCCAGCAGATAGAGTCTTATCTGCTCATGCGTCACTACGATGGACTTTTGAATGCCGGCCATACGCGCAAGGCTGGTGCTGTGAGCGCATATTAATTTGTGTCTTTGGAAGTATGTTTCCATTGGCGTGATCTTTAATGAATGATTGGCTCTCCAATTTATATTCATTTGGAGAGCCTTTACGAGTTGAATAAGTCTTTGGAATATTACTGATAAAAGTTAAACGGTTTTATGTCAAAACAGTCAGCTATAGAACAAGACGGAACAGTGATTGAGAGCTTGTCGAATGCCATGTTCCGTGTTGAGTTAGAGAATGGGGTGCAAATCATCGCTAACATATCCGGCAAGATGCGTTTGCATTACATCAAGATTCTTCCCGGTGATAAGGTCAAGGTAGCGATGAGCCCGTATGACCTGACAAAGGGTAGGATTGAGTTTAGGTATAAATAGACTTTCATTTTATATACTTTCATACAGGTATGAAGACAAAAACATCCATCAAAAAGCGTTCAGCCGATTGCAAGATTGTACGTCGTAAAGGCCGCCTTTTTGTTATCAACAAGAAGAACCCGAAGATGAAGCAACGTCAAGGCTAAATGTTAATTTTGCGTAAAGTCATGCAGTATAAGGAAGCTGACATAGGTTTTCTTATTACCTTTGTATGCTTTTATGCAAATTCGATGCGTAAATTTAACACACAAGTAAAGTTTTAATTCAATTTATTTCAATTAATGGCAATACGAATTGTTGGAGTAGACTTGCCCCAGAACAAGTGTGGCGAGATCGCATTGACCTATATTTATGGTATAGGTCGAAGTAGTTCAGCAA
>ERZ772881.754-NODE-754-length-33886-cov-117.618634_pt1 | contig 33886 bp, 18 predicted proteins | sample MGYA00580581_ERZ772881 | MGnify/ENA primary metagenome ERZ772881 (study PRJEB29015, sample SAMEA2737668) | human gut metagenome | biome: human gut; feature: human-associated habitat; material: faeces | place: China | collected 2012 ...
TCAATAAGATGCATCGAGCATAAGGGTAAGGCCAAGTTTATCACTCCCTTCGTTGGAAAGCAGATTGATATTGCTCAGACGTTCGGGTTTGAGATACCTGAGGGTAGCGATACCAAGTACAAGTCAAGGAAAGTCAAGGTGAAAAAGGTAGGTAGACCTAAGAAGCAAAAAGAGGTCGAACTGGATAAGTAGTACAGAATGGGGTAAAACTCAGAGAGTATTGGGGCTATGACCCGAAGAAGATTCACGACCTCGACTGGGGCGAGAGTTATGGGCCGTTGCATTGTCTGCCTACAAGACATTTCTCTGGCCGCATGGGGCAGCACAAGACGCTGTGGGCATCCTACCTGATTGACGGCCCTCGTCGCATCTTTGTTTCTGGCGATGGCGGCTACGACGAACGCTTCAAGCAGATTGGCGGGCAGTATCCAGACATCGACCTTGCTATCATGGAGAACGGACAGTACGACGAGGGGTGGCACTATATCCACACGCTGCCCTGCGAACTTCCTACAGCCATCAGCGATCTCGGAGCCCATCGGGTGCTGACCTACCACAACTCGAAATACGCCTTGGCCAACCACTCCTGGACTGAACCCCTCGACAGTATCTACGAGTATGCGAAGAGCCAGCCGTGGCAACTGCTCACCCCTCGCATCGGTGAACCCATCCTGCTCAATGAACAACAGACGTTCGGGAAGTGGTGGTAGGCTGTTATTGTCTACTTTGCGTGAACAACCAGTCGCGTACGGACGAAACTACAGGCTGGGAAATAGTGTGTATGTCCTCTGTGAACGAGACAAAGCGGTGAACATTGGTATCCGTCAGATGTGGATAGTCACGGTTGAAGCGGACGAGGATGGTCCGTGGAAACTGTACTGTGCTACCATGCGCTCGAAGGGGAAACGTATGATGACAGGCGTGTTGAAGCCTACACCAAATTCAAGTAGCAGCAGACGGTGGATGCTGACCTGCTCGACAAATGCCTCATAGCGGTGAGCCTGCTGATGCCAATGGTCATCCTCAACAAAGTTTTTGTCACAGCGAACATTATCAGTCATCAGTTGACGCAAGATATAGTCAATATTCTCCGTTTTGTTCGCCATGAGTTTATTTCTTTTGCGAATATCTCTCTCTCCAACATATCCGTCACCCGTGTCGCCTGTTATCAAGTCAAAATGCTTCAGGAAGGGTGGCGTGGGACGAAGGTCGAAATAGTCCATTTCTGCTATGTTCAGCGAGAAGTATGCCAACTTGTCGTAACTGGTGTAGAGACGGGTCAGCACATCGTTGTTATCGTAAATCCACCGCTGAATGTCATCGGGAACATCGAACGTGACGGCTCCGACGCAGCGGACACTCATCTTGTCGGCACTGGCCAGCAGTTCCACGTTGGGATTCTCGCGCAACTGCTTATAGACGGACTTTTTGGGGAAGGTGGCGAAATAGAGCACCGTGTCCTCCTGCTTCATAATCTGGAACACACGGATTTTGGGAATATTGCCCTCGCACGTGGCGAAGGCAATCTCGTTGTGGTCGCGCAGAAGTTGTAATGCTTTCTGTAGCATAGCAGCGCTTAGTATCCAATGGTGAAACGCTCCTTGTGGTGTGCGGGTTTCTCCAATTCATCGACCATTGCCACGGCATAGTCCTCGACGCTGATGTGGCTCTGACCGTTCTCGTCAACGATGAGGTCGTCCTTGCCCAGACGGAACTGGCCCGTGCGCTCGCCTTTCTCGTCGAAGACGGCAACTGAAATCTTTTGTCATGACGGTCTTCTTTCCGTCAATGGTGATTCTGAGCAGTATGGCTGTTGTACCGTCTGCCCTTGTCTTTGCCCTGTTGATATAGGGCATCAGTCTGAATGTACTTCTAATCATAATTGCAGTATTCTATTTGTCCTGTTTGTTTGTGATTTGCTTATCGCTTTGGTTGAGTACCAGCACGAAGTCCTTTGTTGCTTCGATGAACTTGTCGGCTTCCTCAAAGAGTTTATCCTGTGTCACCATTGCATATACTTGTGTCATTCTCACATTGGTATGACCGAGCATCTTGCTGATAACGTCAATTGGTACGTCATTGTATAGCGTGAGGATGGATGCGTAATAGTGTCGCCCCATGTGATGGGTTATCGGCTGTGTGCAACCTGCCATTTCCGCAATCTTCTTCAAGTTCTTCAATAGGAAGGCATAGTTCTGGCGCGGCATCAGTGTAGAAAGGCCAACATTTTTATACTTGTCGAACAGTTCAATGGCCTCTGGTATCAGTTTAACCACTGCTTGCACTCCTGTCTTCTTGCGGTTGTATTTCAACCACAGACTTCCGTGTTCATCACGCGGAAGGTTATCTTGTGTAACGGACACTGCATCAATGTATGCCATACCCGTATAGCAGGCTATCAGCAACAAGTCACGTGCACTAATGAGCGATGATTTGTCCGATGGGATTTCCAGACTGACTATTCGTTGGAAGTCTCTGGGGTGATAGTCCTTGGTGCCCTCTTCGGTATAGTCGGTTCCTTGTATCGGGCAAAGAGGTATTTGTCCGTTAGCCCATCTGTGTATGCCCTATGGCAAGCCAGTTTCAGATAAGTGAAATGCTTGTGGGCAGTTGCAGCCTTTTTACCTTGTCCGTCAATCAGGAAATGCTCGTAGTCACAGATGAACTGATTAGTCATCTGACCGAATGCCATATCACTGACCCCATACGTTGCAGATATGAAGTCTGCCAGAGAGTCCTTTACCTGTCTGATGCAGCGATAGGTGGCTGGTGTCCTGTCTATGCCTACACGATTCTTTGTCTCTTCAAGCAAAATGTCGAACACTTGTAGGAGCGTTACCTGTCCGTTGACGCTGCCCTGCATCATATCCTTGACCATAGTGGCCGTGAAGTCAATGTTAAGCTTCGTGAGGTTATCCACTGCAGAATTGACGGAGAGCAGAGTTTTTCCTGGTTTTGGTTCAAAAAACTATTTTCCTTGAGCTATGCATCCCTCTAACCAACTACGGATCTGTAACCAGTGAAGTAGACTTACATCCGACCCACGGAAAATATCCGCTGCGCAAAAAAATCCCGAAACAAAGTATAAATTTGTTGATTTTGAATGATTTACGAACATGAATAGACGTTAATGTGAAAAGCAGGGAAATGTCCTAGACTTCTATTTTGCGACATCCTTTCTATAAAATGAACCATACGTTTGTTCTTATTTTATTAGTTTGAACTAATTTTGCAGTTGAAAAAAATAAATACGATGCGGCCTTAGGGAAGAGATTCTGCATCCTTATATTTTTTCAAATCGACCAAAAACTAAAAATAAAATATTCCTAGTATGAGCATTTCACGGCTAAAAACCAAAACAATGTGTTTTGTCGTCCTCCTTCTTGCTTCGTTGGCGGGACTCTGTTCTTGTTCCGACGACTATAAGTATGATGACGATGATCCGACTTGGCTGGACAGCGGTATCTATGAGTACCTGCAGAGCCAGGGCCATTTCACCAACTATCTTCGCCTGGTGGATGATTTGGGCTATAAGGAGGTGTTGTCACTGACGGGAAGCAAGACCGTCTTCCCCGCCGACGACGAGGCCTTTGAGCGTTTCTTTCAGAACAATCCTTACGGTGCGACGCGCTATGAGGACCTCACCAGGGCCCAGAAGCGCGCCCTGCTCTATTCGAGCATGATCAATATGTCTTACCTGGTCAACATGCTCTCGAGCGTCCCCTCAGGGTCGGGCGTGTCGGGAGAGGGCCGGGCTGTCAGACATGCCACCAGTTATTCTTATCTTGACAGCATCCCCTACATCACCGACGACGTTCAGCTCTCCTCTCCCTATTGGACCCGCTTCAAGGGGAAGGGACTCTATCTGGTGGACAATCAGACAGCGACCTGGATGGTCCACTTCACTCCTCTGCACACCGCTACCAACAACATCAATCCCGACGACCTGTCGCTGATATTTGGCGACACCTATGACCAGGGCAACCTCTACGTCAACGGCATTCCCAGAAAGGAAATGGACATCACATGCAAGAACGGCTATGTGCATGTGATGAGTGATGTCCTCACCCCACAGCAGAATATCAGTCAGATTATTGCCTCTAACGGCCAGACCCCGCTTTTCAGCCGCCTGATGAATAAGTTCAGCGCACCTTATTATGATAAGGATGTCAACGCTGCTGTGCACCAGCTCTATTCCGGTACCGATGGCACACACCAGCTCATCACCGACAGTGTCTTTGTGAAGCGTTACTTCACGGGCAGCAATTCGGCCGATCCTGAAGGGAAGGATATGACGGGCTACGGCGAGCTCTATTTTGATCCCAGCGACAATTCTTACTCGAGCAATACCGATATGGGTGTGATGTTCGCCCCGACCGATGCCGCGATGGATGAATATATCAACAGCAGCAAGGGCCGCTATCTCAAGGACGCCTATGGGACGTGGGACAACATCCCCACATCACTGCTTGCCCTCTTTGTGAAAAATCATCAGAAGCTGTCATTCATGAATTCACTGCCCAGCACATGGAACGTGATGACCGATGAGCAGAGTTTCGATATGGACATCAGTACCAGCGATGTCGTCAAGACTTACATCGGGACCAATGGCATCGTGTATGTCACCAATAAGGTCTATCCTCCCATTGACTATCAGTGTGTCTATGCCTCGGTGCTGACCAACCAGCACTCTACCGTGATGAATGCCGCCCTGCAGGACAATGTGATGCGATTCAAGTTCTACCTCCGCTCTATGGAGAACATGTACAATCTGCTCATACCCACCGATGAGGCCATGCAGTACTATCGTGACCCCATCTCTTGGGCTTTGGGCAAAAGTCACCGGCAGATTTGGGCCTTCAGATATGACAGCGAGCAGGCGAAATACTTCGCCGATATCTACTGCGTGAATGGTGACGGCACACGGGGCGAATACCAGAGCACGCTGGAAGATCAGAGCATCATTCGCAACCGGCTCAATGACATCTGCGACCGGCACATCGTTGTGGGCGACATGGACGCGGAAGGCAACATGTCAGGCTATATCAACGACGGAGCCCATCAGTTTGCCCAGACCAAAGGCGGCTCGACCATCAAGATCAGCGGCAGTGGCAATCAGGTGACCGTGACGGGCGGCGGCGACTTGGAGCAGGGCGTGGCTCCGGCAAGCGTCGTGCAGTTGGCCAACGGCTATGATCTCTACGATTCAGACAACGGGCGTACCTATTTCATCAATAAGATAGTGCAGGACCCCACCAAGTCCGTGTATACCTGCCTGCAGGAGCACGGCGAGTACAGCAAGTTCTTTGAGCTGCTCAACGGCAACGACCAGGTGTTTAAGCTTTTCCAGAACGACTCGGAGATACGCGCCATCTTCTCGTTGAAGACGACAAGCACCACGTCGGGCTTGGGCAATGTGGTCAACTCCTACGGCAACTTCCGCTACACGGTCTTCGTGCCTACCAATGATGCCGTGGAGCGCGCCTTTGCAAAAGATGCGGAACTGCACACCTGGGATGAGATAGCCAGCCAGAGCGACGAGGCCACGCAGCGCCGTTGGACAATCCATCTGCTCAGATTCCTGAACTATCACTTTATGGACAACTCGGTCTACATTGACGGCAAGAGCTTCACCGGTAATCAGTATGAGACCGCTGCCCGCTCCAACAATGGCAAGTTCCAAAAACTGACCGTCAGCTCCACAGGCAGTCAGCTGAGTGTGACCGATGCGCATGGCAATACGGCCCATGTGGTAAAGACTCCCGGACTGTACAACCTGCAGAGCCGGGACATCATAGTCAACAATGCTGACTACCGCAATGCGACGCAAATCATCTCCTCCTCCTTCTCAGTCATTCATCTCATTGACAAGGCCCTACTGCCTGAATAACCAGAAAATTTCACACCAATGAAGATATTTGCAAATAAGGGCAAGCGCAAATGGTTTGCAGCTTGCCGGGGACAAATGCTCAATGCCAGACAGTTGTTCCTGACCATGTTCTTCCTTGGGCTTTCTCTCACGGTGTCAGCACAGGACAATGTCATAACGGGCACGGTGATGTCGCCCGATGGTGAGGCCATCGGAGCCACGGTCATTGAGCAGGACAAGCAGGGGCGCATCATCTCCTCAACGGTGACCGATGTCAACGGCAAGTTCTCTATGGCGGTAAAGAACCCGGCCAACCGGCTGAAGTTCTCCTACGTGGGCTGCAAGACGCAGATTATGCCCATTGGCAGCCGCCGCACCTTTGAGGTGACGCTCAAGGACGACAGCCACATCATCAATGAGGTGACGGTCAAGGCCAGCCGTGTCTCGCAAGAGGGAGGACTGCTCATTCCCGAGCGGGAGATATCGGGTGCCAGCCAGACCATCAACATGAAGGCCTTCGAGGGTATGTCCATTGCCTCGGTCGACGATGCCCTGCAAGGCCGTATCGCCGGCCTGGACATCGTGGCCAACTCGGGAGACTTGGGCAGCGGCTCCTCGCTGCGCATCAGGGGCACCACAAGCATCAACTCCAGTTCGGAGCCCCTGATCCTGCTCAACGACATTCCCTTTGACTCCAACGTGGATGCCTCCTTCGACTACAACAACGCCACCAACGACCAGTTTGCCACGTTGCTCAACATCTCACCCGCTGACATCGAGGAGATCACGGTGCTCAAGGACGGCGCGGCGTGCGCCATTTGGGGGTCGAGAGGCGCCAACGGCATCATCAGCATTCGCACCAAGAAGGGCGTCACCGGAAAGACCCGCGTGTCTTACTCTTACCGCTTGTCGGGCAACTGGCAGCCGCGCGGCATGAAGATGCTCAATGGTGACGACTACACCATGCTGATGAAGCAGGAGTACTTCAACGTCAATCAGAATGAGAGCGATGCCAATATCGAGGAGTTCAACTATGACCCCAACTTCTCTGAATATGAGCAGTTCAACAACAACATCGATTGGGTGAAGGAAGTGACTCAGTTCGGATGGACGCATGACCATTCGCTCTCCATCACCGGTGGTGGTGAGAAGGCCAAGTTTCGTGCCTCGTTGGGTTACTACAATCAGACCGGTACCATCATCAAGCAGCTCATGGACCGCTTCTCAGCCCGCATGAACCTTGACTATCAGGTGTCTGAGCGGTTGAAGTTCACCAGCGAGTTCTCCATGACCTACACCCGCAACGACCGCAACTACCAGTCACTGCTCGACATCGCCTATAAGAAGATGCCCAACGTGTCCATCTATCGCCAGGATGCCAATGGCAACAACACAGATGAATACTACAACATCAAGTCAAGCTCGCGCTTGAACAGCGACCAGAAGGACCTGCTCAACCCCGTGGCCCTGGCCAATCTTGCCACCAACAAGCAGACCAACATGCGCATCATCCCTACGCTGCGTGTCCAGTACGACTTCATCCAGCCCACCAACAACCAGCGGCTGCGCTACAACGGCTATATCACTTTTGACATTGAGAACACCAAGACCCACAGCTTCCTGCCCAAAGAGCTGGAGTCGAGGACTTGGCTCGACTCCAATATCAACAACAGCACCCGCAACGAGACCGAGGGACTGACCATCATGAGCGACCAGAACCTGACCTGGCAGCCCAACCTGGGTGACAGCCACTCGCTGCTTCTCTATGGCTCATGGCAGCTCACCAGCGGCAACTCCGATTCACAGTACTTCACTACCTACGGCTCACCCTCGGAGAGCATCAAGACCACTTCTGACGGTGCCAACATCAGCAACTTCAGCAGCGGCTCGGGCCAGTGGCGCTCCATGGCCTTCTTGGGACGTATACACTATGCCCTCCTGGGCCGCTACATCCTCGACGGCACCATGCGATGGGACGGCAGCACCCGTTTCGGACCCAACAACCGCTGGGGCACCTTCCCTGCCGTCTCGGGCAAATGGATAGTCAGCGATGAGCCCTGGATGAAAAAGTGGTCAGAGAAGTGGCTCTCCGAGCTCTCCATCCGTGCCGACTACGGCGTAACCGGCAACCAGCCCAACTACGAGTATCTGTACTACAGCCGCTATAACGGCTCATGGAGCACCGGGGGCAACAACTACAACGGTGTGCCTACCATCCATCCGGCGTCACTCAAGCTCACCAATCTGAAGTGGGAACGCTCCACGAGCGTGAATCTCGGATTCAACCTTGCCTTGTTTGACAACCGCGTCGTCTCGGACATCAACATCTACCATCGCCGCACGTCTGACCTGCTCTTCGAAAACCAGAGCATCCCCTCCTCAACAGGCTTCAGCAGCATCTCATACATCAACGGCGGCACCATTGACAACAACGGCTGGGAGCTGAACGTCTATACCAACAATCTCATCAAGCTGGGCAAGTTCACGCTCGACTTCAACGGCAACCTGTCCAATTACGAGAACACCATCAAGCAGCTCAACGACAATGTGCTGCAAAGTTACCATGGTGACTTCTCCTATAACAACGGCAGCTACCTGAGCCGCATCCAGGTGGGCAACTCATTTGGCTCCATCTACGGATTCCGCTACAAGGGTGTCTATCAGTATGACACCTATGTGGAAGGCCGGGAGGGCTCCTGCCCCGTTGCTAGGAACGACAAAGGCAAGGTGGTAAAAGACAGCTACGGCAAGGCCGTACCCATGTACTTCGCCTATGGCATGTCCAGTTCTTATCGCTTTCGCGGTGGTGACGCCATCTACGAGGATGTCAACCACGATGGCACCATCGATGAGCTCGACATTGTCTATTTGGGCAACTGCAACCCCAAGCTGGAGGGCGGCTTCGGATTCAATCTGCGTTATGGCTCACACCTGTCGGTCAATTGTTTCTTCAACTTCCGATACGGCAACAAAGTCATCAACTATTCCAGAATGTACGCCGAGAATATGTACTCGAACAACAACCAGTGTGTGAGCGTAAACTGGCGCTGGCGCAAGGACGGCGACCTGACAGGCATACCACGCGCTCTCTACCAAGCCAGTTACAACTGGCTGGGCAGCGACCGGTTTGTGGAGAACGGGTCTTTCCTCCGCTGGAAGCAACTCACCGTCAACTATAACTTTGACAGGAAACTGGTGCAGCCCATCGGACTGAACTCGCTCGAGCTCTCCTTCACGCTGAACAATATCCTGACCTTCACCCATTACAGCGGAGTGGACCCGGAGGTGGGCTACTCGAGCACAGGCATCTGTGCCGACTACAACAACACCCCGCGTGCCAAATATTTCACTTTCGGACTGACCTTAGGCTTTTAATACTTATAGACCATGACAAAGTTAATGCATCATAACCAACAAGAAATAATGGAGAAGCGTGAGAGGGTGACCACCTTGTCACTCACTCTGCTCACCGTGCTCTTGGCCTTCGCTCTCACCTCCTGTGACGACTGGTTTGACATCAAGCCGGAGACGGAGCTTGTGGAGGAGGACTTCTGGAAGAGCAAGAGCGATGTGGAGAGCGCCGTCTCATCCTGTTACCGGGCCATGGAGGAGCCGTCGTTCATGGAGCGCCTCATCGTCTGGAGCGAAGTCCGGTCGGACAATGTGCTCAAGGGCACCAGCCTCACCAATGACATGAGCGACATCCTGAACGCCACCCTCGACGCCAGCAATGGCTATACCTCCTGGGGACCCTTCTACACCGTCATCAACTATTGCAACACCGTCCTGGAGAAGGCCCCGGGCGTGAGAGACCTCGACCCCAACTTTAAGGAGGGCGAGCTCCGCTCGTACATCGCCGAGGCTAAGACTTTGCGAGCCCTTTGCTATTTTTATCTCGTGAGGACCTTCAAGGACGTGCCCTATATCACAACGGCCTATACGGACGACACGCGCAATTTCAGTGTTCCCCAGACTGATGGCGACGCTCTTGTCGACTCGCTCATCCTCGACCTGGAAAGCATCAGTGACAACTATGCCAAGAGTGTCTACTCGACTACGAGCGCCACCAAGGGACGTGTCACCGCCAAATGCCTGTGGACCCTCCTGGCCGACCTGTATCTCTGGCGCAACAATTATGACAAGTGCATAGACTATTGCAACCGCGTCTTGGAGACCTCGACCAATGCTCTGTCGCTGGAGTCATCAACCGATTACAACCGGCTTGTCTTCGGGACGGGCAACAGCAAGGAGAGTATCTTCGAGCTTCAGTTTGACAATGAGACTCCCGACTATGTGGTCAATGAGATGTATGGGACGACGGGCGGGCGCTACAGTTACAACCAGCTGTCATCGCTCGACTTCTCCAAATACGACCTTTTCATCGACCGCAATTCCGACCTCCGTTACAAGGACCATCTCTACGTAGGCGGCTCCTCACAAATCATTCCCATTAAGAAGTATGTGAGCTATCGCAAGGAGAACACCTCTGGCTCGGTCACCGCTGGCGATTATGTCACCAACGCCAATACCCAGCACTGGATATTTTACCGGCTTTCGGATGTCTATCTCATGAAGGCGGAGGCTCTCGTGGAGCGCAATCAGGGCACCGACCTCACCGAGGCCTTGGAGCTGGTGGGCAAGACTTACGACAGGGCCAATCCCAGTGCAGGCTCCGGCTCGCTCTCCGCTTCCGACTATTCCTCGCAGTCGCAGATGCGCGAGCTCGTCTTCAATGAGCGGCAGCGCGAGTTCCTCTTCGAGGGGAAGCGCTACTACGATCTCCTCAGGCGCATCCGCAGGGAAGACAATCTGGGCAGCATCGTTTCCACTTATCTCATGAGAAAGTACAACAGTCAGGACCAGGCCACGGTGACGACTCGTCTCAGCTCACTCAACGCGCTCTATATGCCCATCAACGAGAACGAGCTGAAGATGAACAAACTGTTGAAACAGAACCCATTCTATGAGAAATCATCCGACATTGAACAAAACAAATAGAGCCATGAAGCGTATCATTTATTATATGTCAGCCATTCTGCTTCTGTTGGCGGGTGCTCTCGCCTCGTGCAGCAGTGAGGTGGAGGGCGACAGCTACTACACCTTTACGGGTGAGACCGTGACCAGCTATTGCGCCGGTCAGCCTTCTCTCTCCATCTTCTCTAAGATTATCCAGGAGTCCGGACAGGCCAATCTCTTGTCCACCTATGGGCATTACACCTGCTTTATCCCTACCGACTCCGCCTTTGAAGCCTACTTCAAGAATACGAACACCACCTATGAGGACCTCACGAAAGAAGACAAGGTGAACATCGTCTTCAACCATATCATAAGAAGTGTCACCGACGACTACTATACGAAGAACTTCACGGAAGGAGCACTGAAGACCGCCAATATGAACAACCGGTACATCGTCATCTCCTATGTCCCCAACAGTGAGGGCGGCAACGACATCATGGTCAACAAGATGGCCAAAATCACTACTCCCGACGTCGAGCTTCACAATGGCGTGGTGCATGTGGTCAATCGCGTCCTGGTCCCCTCCGAGGAGACGCTGGGAGCCGTGCTCGGGCAGCAGCCGCAATTCTCGATCTTCTCCAAAGCCTTCAACCTCACCCATCTCAATGACTCAATCAAGGAGACCTACGACATGAGCTACAAGTGTCCCTACACCTCTGAGTATACCACGGTGCTGGGCTACACCATGAAGACCATACAGCAGAAGAAGCTGGGCTACACGCTCTTTGCCGAGCCTGACAGCGTGTTTCGTGCCCATGGCATCAACAGCGTGGAGGACCTCGTGAAGTTTGCATCCACCTATTACGGCAGTGAGGACATCAACGACTACACCAGCCGCAACAATCCACTCAACAAGTTCATCTCCTACCATTTGCTCAATCGACAGATGTCGACCAACTCGTTTGTCTATCCCGGTCGTAACACGGCACCCGGCGCCATGGACCTGCACTACGAATATTATGAGACGTTTCTGAAATACAGGCTTATCGAGTTCAAGGCCGGCAACCGTCTCAACATGCTTCGCGACGGCTCTTATGTGGGGGTCAATGAGGCCCAGAGCAACATCAGCGGCATCAACGGATTCATACACTGCCTGACCGACATCCTGGTCTACGACGAGAACAACATGGTCAATGATGTGCTTGACAAGCGCCTGCGCATCGATCCTTATTCAGTCCCGCCTGAGCTGACCAACAACAACATCCGCTGGAGCCTCAAGAGCTACACCATGACGCCGGGATTCTGCGGCGAATACTTTAAGTTTAATGATGCCACCAAGTTCATCATGTGGGGCTCTGAATACTGGGACGACTATCAGGCCGACGAGATGTCCATCCGCGGCTGGTACGACTTCACGATGCGCATGCCGCCGGTGCCGCCGGGGACTTACGAGATTCGCATTGGTTACTCGGTGCGCCCTTGGGGTGGCCTGGCGCAGATATTCATCGACGGCAACATTGTCGGCATCCCCATTGACTTCAAGACCAATGCGACCGACCCCAAAATCGGGTGGATAGCCGATGACGACACCAAGGACAACGGTGTGGAGAATGACCGCACCATGCGCAACCGTGGCTACATGAAGGCACCCAGCTCAGTCATCAACTGGGGCTACGGGACAACGCTGCGACAGTCGTCTGCCGACATTCGCGTCATTCTGGGCACCTTTACTTTCCAGGACTATGCACCCCATTATCTGCGGGCCAAGAACATTGAGAGCGAGATGGGCGAGTTCCATTTCGACTACATAGAGTATGTACCTGTTGACGTCATTGAGAACGAGGACAGAAATTAACCCTAAAGACTTAAAAAGATGAATAACCTCAAGCAATACAGGATTTTCTTCCTGGCCGTACTGTCCCTCTGTCTGACAGGCTGCTCTGACTGGGATGACCACTATGATGCAGACCAGGCGCGGACGGGTGCCGCCAACCTCTATGAGCTGTTGTCACATGACAGCAATACTTCCTCCTTCGCCAACATGCTGGCCAGGGTGGGCTATGACAAGGTGCTGTCTGCTTCACAGACCTACACGGTGTTTGCCCCCAACAATGAGGCGCTTGCCGGTGTGGATCTCAACGATGATGCGCTGGTCAAGCGTATTGTCCTCAATCATATCGCACGCTATACACAGCCCACCTCCACCTCTACTGCCAAAGGTGTGAGGATGCTCAATGGCAAAGTCTACCACTTTGACAGTTCCGGAGCTTTCAACGGTGCTGACATCGTGGCCGGCAACGAAGCGGCTTCTAACGGACTGATTCACGAGATGAGCTCGCAAATCCCTTATGCGTACAATATCTATGAGTACTTGCAGGACCATGCCGATTATTCAAAGCTCTACAACTTTATCCATCAGTACGACAGCATCACTTTTGACAAGGACAACAGTGTGGAAATAGATATCGACGACCAGGGACGACCCATCTACGACTCGGTGATGGTCAGTTACAACCGGCTGCTGGATGACAAGACTTACGGTCTCGGGCAAATTGATAACGAGGACTCCGTCTACACCATGATACTTCCCGACAACGGTGCCTGGGACAAGGCCTATGCCCGCCTCTCCCCCTCGTTTGTCTGTTACAATCCTGTTCAGGCCGTGGCCGATTCCATTCAGGACATCCGCACGTGCCAGGCCATTGTCGGCGACCTCATCTATCGCGGCTATCATCCGCAACCCTCTGCCGAGGACAGCCTGACATCGACCACGGGCAGCGTCATCTCTTCGCCCGCATCCCTCTTTGCCGGCGCCACACTGACCAAGGCCTCCAACGGATGCTATGCCACAACCGGCAGTCTGAACTATGACAACATCGAGACCTGGAACAAGCCTATCGAGGTGGAGGGCGAAGTGCAGGAGGGACGTACCTACAACAACACTTTGACGGCCGTTTACACCCGCAACGTCACAGCCGAAAGTCTCGTCTCGGGTGTCAGCGGCGACAGTTACATTGAAGTGATGCCTATATCCTCGACCACCAACCCCGTCGTCATCTTCGACATACCCAATGTCCTGGCAGGAACCTATAACATCTATGCGGTGTTTCTGCCCTCTACCGTGACGGGTGAGGCGGAGAGTCCCGACTCCACGCGCATCTCCTTCACGCTGAACTATCAGAACAATAAGGGTCGGCAGACATCAAAGACAGTCCGCTCCACATCCAGCCTGGCCTTGATTACCAGCGGCACCAAGGCCGTGAAGATGACCGTGCTTGAGAACTTCACCTTCCCGGTGAGCAACACCACTGACCGCTTGTGGCTGATGGAGGAGGGGCACAATGCCGCTGATGTGGAGACCACCACACATCTCTCTATACAAACCAATGTCACTGCACGTGAGTTCTCTTCGGGCAAGTACGCGCGCAGTTTCCGGCTTGACAAAATAATTTTCGAACCTGTGAAAAAGTAACATACAATGGACAGAATACTTCAAACATCTTTCATAGTCCTGCTCTCCCTCGCGTCGCCGTTCAGCGCCGTGGCCCAGTCGTCCATCACCGGTAAGGTGCGCAGCGCTGCCAATGGCGCCGACCTGACAGGCGCCCGCGTCTACAGTGTGGGCGGCAAGGAAGTTGCCATGACCGATTCCACAGGTGCATTCTCCCTAAAGGTCGGCGACTTGAAAGGCATGCTGCGGGTGGAGGCTCCCAACTTCGAGATGCAGTACATTCCCGTGCAGGGCAGGGACAACCTTAACATCAGTCTCATCCCTAAGGCACAAGCGGAGAGTATGTACAACGACTACAGCCTCAGCGCCAACAGCGCTTCGGTCATCACCATGATCTCTCCCTCCTCGGCCTCGGTAGACAATGACATCAACATGCGGCTCTCCGGCGCTCTGCGCAGCGAGCTGCAGTCGGGCATCGACGCCGCGGCATCCACAATGATGGTCCGCGGTCTGCACACCATCAACAACTATGTCACGCCTATCTATGTCGTCGACGGTGTCATCTGGCAGGACCAGGCAGGCCTGTCGTCGGTCAACAAAGGCTATTTCAGCAATCCTCTGGCTCTCATCTCTCCCGATGATATCGAGAGTGTGCGGGTGCTCAAGGACGGCACTGCCATCTATGGGGCCAAAGCTGCAGGCGGTGTGGTCATCATCAACACCAAGCGGCCGCACAACATGGCAACGGAGATTACCGTCAATGTGTCGGCCGGCTTCCGCTCTCCCTTCAAGACCATGCCCATGATGGAGGCTGGCGACTACCGCATTTATGCTTCTGACGTGATGTCGGGCATGGAGGATATCAACACCAGGCTTGGCAAGTATGCTTTTCTCAATGACGACCCGTCGTCGTCCTCCTATCTGAGCTCGCACAACAACACCGACTGGATGGACCAAATCAATGGCACACGGACCCTCCAGAACTACGGCTTCTCCATTCGGGGCGGTGACAACGTGGCTCTCTACTCCTTCTCACTGGGCTACCAGAAGAACGACGGCAACATCGACCAGTCTGACTTCAAGCGGCTCAATGTGCGGTTCAATTCAGACATCAGGCTCACAACGCGTTTCACCACCAAGGCCGACATAGCCTTCTCGCAGGTCACCCGCTCGCTCTTTGACGACGGCATCAATGAGTACACCTCGCCCACCTATCTTGCTTCTATCAAGTCACCTCTGTACCACCCCTATCAGTTTGATACTTCCGGCCGGCTCTTTGATAAGATTTCAGATACCGACGAGCTGGGTATAGGCAATCCCTTGGCTTTGACTCAAAACAGTGATAACGAGTCGAAGAATTATCGCTTCACGGCTACCCTCCTGCCTAAGTATCAGTTCAATGACCGCCTGTCAGCCTCCATTCTCGCGTCCTTCTCTTGGGACAAAATCAAGGAGAAGGCCTTCACGCCTGACTTCGGGCTTGCTGAGATTGAGTTCTACAATGCTCAGGGCGACTGGTATGGCGAAGGCAAGAACATGGTCGCAAGTCAGATGATACGTCACAGCACGCTCACGCTGGGGGCTGATATCCACTGGAAGCCCCTCGTGACCCGCTCGCAGACCCTGGACTTGCACGGCGGTATGCGCTACTATGGAGACAATCTGGAAAGCAGTTACGGCAAGGGCTACAACACGGGCAGCGACAATCTGAAGAGTCTCTCGGTCACCAATTCCTCTCTGCGCACCATGCTCAGCACTGACATCAACTGGAAGACTTTGAAGTGGTATGTCTTCGGTGACTACAACCTTCTCAACCGATACTTGCTCAGTGCCGGTGTGAACATGGAGAGCAGCTCGCGTTTTGGCGACGACGCCAAGAGCACGATGCGCCTCTGCGGGCTTTCCTGGGGACTTTTCCCCTCGGTGACGGCAGCATGGATTGTCACCAACGAAACCTTCATGCGCGGCCTGCCATGGCTCAACTACATGAAACTGCATGCCGGATATGAGTTCACCGGCAACGACAACATCCCCGTCAATGCCACGCGCTCCTATTTCGAGGCCATTTCCATGGCGGGACTGGCCAAGGGCCTGCAGCTCGCCAACATCGGCAACCGTCAGCTCACCTATGAGAAAACCGGCACGGCGAGCCTCGGGCTCGACCTCAAGATGCTGTCCAACAGGCTGGGGCTCTCTTTCGACGTCTACAGTGCACGTACCAGCAATCTGCTTGTCCGCAAGCAGCTGCGCGATGAGTATGGACTCAAGTATTACTGGGCCAACGATGGCCGGCTGACCAACAGGGGATTTGAGCTCCAACTGCAGGGCCGCGTCATTGACCACAAGAACTGGAAGCTCTCTGCGGGGGCGATGATGGGACACTACAAGAACAAGGTGACCGAGCTCACGGCCAACTCCTTTACCACAGAAGTACTCGGTGGAGAGGTCCTCACCTCGGTGGGCCATCCCGTAGGTGTGTTCTACGGTTACAAGTCGCTCGGTGTCTTCTCTACTCAGACTGATGCCGACGCCGCCGGCCTCAGCATCGTGACCGATAACGGCCAGAAGAAGGCCTTCATGGCAGGCGACATGCACTTTGAGGATATCAACCATGACAACATCATTGACGAGAAAGACAAGCAGGTCATCGGTGACCCCAACCCCGATATCTACGGCAATTTCAATCTCTCGCTGCAGTATCGTGGCCTCACGCTGAGCACCCTCTTCACCTATTCGGTGGGCAACGACGCCTACAACGCGCTTCGCGCCCAACTGGAAAACGGGGCTTCACTCAATAATCAAACCAAGAGCATGGTCAACAGGTGGACAGCCGACGGACAAGTGACCAGTGTGCCCCGGGCCACCTATGGCGACCCTATGGGCAATGCCCGATTCAGTGACAGGTGGATTGAGGATGCGTCCTATCTGAAGCTCAAGCAGATCATGCTCAGTTACCAGCTTCCTGTCAAGCCCCGTTTCATTCAGGGCGCCTCGGTGTGGGCTGCTGTCAACAACGTGTTCACGCTGACCAAATATTTGGGAGCTGACCCCGAGTTCAGTTATGGTTACTCGCCGCTCTACCAGGGCGTTGATGCGGGTCTGACCCCGTCGTCACGCTCCTTCCTCTTCGGACTCAGACTCAATCTATAACCCAAACACCAAATTTGAACAGCATTATGAAATATTGCATCAATAATCCATTCCGGCTCCTGGCAGCCCTCGTCTTTCTTGCCTTTCTGCCTTTCCTGGCGGGTTGCTCTGACATGATGGGCACCGACAGTGATGACGTGGCCTTTGAGGGAGACCACAAGCTGGACAATTCCAATGACTCCATCTATTCGGTCATGGGCGTGGTGGCCAAGTTGCAGAAGGTGGCTGACCCCTGTCTGCTGATGGGCGAGCTCCGCGGGGACCTGATGACCACTGACAATGCTTATGCCGTGACAGACCTGCAGGACATCAACAACCTTTCCATCTCAGACGGCAATGCCTATGTGGACAAGCGACCCTTCTACGACATTATCAACAACTGCAACTACATCCTGGCGCGTATGGATACGAGCATTACCGACGGACAGACCAAGGTGATGATGCCCGAGTATGCGCAGACCAAGACCCTCCGTGCCTGGGTCTATTGGCAGCTGGCCATGATGTATGGCAAAGTGAATTATTTCACCCGGCCTCTGCTCTCCGTGGAGGACGTTGACAGCGCCTTCACCGTGATGGACCTTGACGCGCTCTCCCAGACACTGATAGATGACCTCACTCCCATTGCCGACGCCCGGCCCCTCGACTATGGCACTGTCGACGGGTGGAGCTCCTCTCAGTTCTTCCTGCCCGCCCACATGGTGCTTGGCGACCTCTATCTCTATCGCAACGACTACGAGCAGGCTGCACGCAACTACTACAGTGTCATTTACAACCGGGGGCTCACGGTCACATCCGGCTACGCCAACTATTGGAACAACACCACGCGGACCGACCTGAACAGAGGACATCTCGCGGCCTACCGCAACGAGGTGGTGTCACGCATCATCTTTGACAGCCAGCTGAAGAGCAACCACAGCCAGCTGCTCAAGCTCACCTATAGCAAGGAGCCGAGCCTGCTGCCCACTGTCGGCTTCATGGAGAACATGAACTCGCGCACCCATTTCCATTCGAGCGGCTCCTCTATATCGCGCTATTTCGACGGTGACTTGCGGGGGCATATCGTCTACGGCAACGGTACCGAGGAGGCCGATGCCTTCGGCTCGGCAAGCGTGGACGGTGCCTCGCCCCGCACGCTCATCACCAAGTTCTACAACAATCTGAGCGGCAGCAACACTGACCTGCTGGTCAACCGCCCGCTCACGTCTCTGGCTCTTGTGAGGCCGTCGACGGTCTATCTGCGCTATGCTGAGGCCCTCAACCGATTGGGCAAGCACACGTTCGCCTTTGCCGTGCTCAAGTATGGACTGAAGAGGGCCACCCTCAGCGACACCCTGCGCGTGGACAGCAATGAGGTGAAGGACCTGCCTGCCTATATGGACTTCACCGACAGCCGCTTTGACGCCAATGTCGGTACGGCTGCAAGGGGGCAGGGTCTGGGCATACAGTTTGACCGCGCGTACTATGTCATCCCCGACGATGTCGACTCCACCGAGTTTGTAGAGAAACGCATCCTCGACGAGCTGGCCGCCGAGAACTGTTTTGAGGGCAACCGCTTCTTTGACCTGCTCTGCGTCTCCCGGCACCGCGACAATCATCCTGCCTATATGGCCTCGCGTGTCTCGCAGAAGTTTACGGATCCACAGGTTGTGTACAAAAGGTTGCTGAACCAGTGCGAATGGTTTGCTAAGTAAGGTCCTACACTTCCCACAAAAGGATGCCCCATATTTCCTTCAACAGAGACTTTTCTATAAGTTGAGGAAATTTTGGAGAATAAGATTTCATTAAATTCACCTCCATGTATAGCCGACAATCAGGTGAGCATGGAGGCAATTCCTTATATTGGAATACTTCGCAAAAAATCTGAATATAGCCTGTTCGAAATGACTCGCTAACAAGCTCAAAAAAATCTTTGGGAAGCAATTAATTCAATAGCATACTAGGACATAGAATAAAAAAGATTAGTATTTATGTGTTTTACCGATGATTGAAACATATGTTTTGTTTTTTTCTACATTTGTGCATCGTTATTAAGAGAATCCGAATTAATTTTGCGCTAAGAAAGGCAACAGTAACGTATTTTCAAAACTGTACACCTTAGACCAGTATGTTTTTTTCACAGAAACATCAACCAACTAATTATTATTATATGAAACACTGTACTTACAAAGCAATGATGGTCATACCATTTATTAGTCTCTTCACGAGTGCCCATGGTCAGGATGTCTTCACATTGAGCCAGGACTATACCAAACAGATGGCCCCCGTGCACCGCGGCATTCCCGCTTTTGGCGATTTCAACAGCGATGGTCTCTACGACATCTATTACGGTGGTCAGGGTTTGGAAAAGACAATGCCCTTCGCCTACGACTCACTGGGTGTGGTCAAAGACGCAAGCTGGTGGACCGTGGGCAACCTTGCCGTCAATAAGGGCAAAGGCCTTATCGACATGCAGCGTGCCTGGTGTGCTGACTGGAGCGGCTGGTACTATGGCGGTGTGGTCAAGACCAACGGTGCACACGGTCTGCCACCTTCGACTTTCCAGAAGAGCGTGTGGTTCGACTACAACAATGACGGCAATCTGGATATTCTTATCCATGGGAAAAACGAGTATGGCTGGGAGCCTACCGACAAGAGCGTGTACCCCGACGGCTATTACACTTACCTCTTCGCCAATACCGGCGAGACCGGCAATCCGGACTCCACCTATTATTTCAATATGAATCCCAACCTGGACTTGCCGCAGGCCAACAATGAGGTGGATGTAACCAACAATACCAACTATGCCATGGCAGACTACGACCACGATGGATATGTGGACATCCTGACGATGTGCTACAACAAGTGGTTTGACGGTGATGAGCAGAAAGGCGGACGCCTGGTGGGGCTCTATCACAACAATGGCAATGGCACATTCACCAAGAAGGCTGTATTCAAGCCCATTCCCTACGAAAGCAATCCGCAGCCCAAGGGACTCTTCACCATCAATGAGGAGACTCTGGAGGCCACTCCCACCTACGAGGCACGGCCGATGAGCCATGGTGCTGTGGCTTTCGGCGACCTCAACAACGACGGTTATGCGGACATTGTCACTATGGGCTATTCTGACGACGGCCCCTCACTGACCATGTACCGGAACAACGGTGACGGCACATTCCAGGAGGTGGCTCTTGACAAGAGCATCTTCACGAATGGATATGAAGGTGACATCGTCATGGCCGACTTCAACAATGACGGCCTTCAGGATGTCCTCGTGTTTGGCACTCCTGAGGACGGCAGTGAGAAGCACGCTGATATCTACTTCAACGACGGCGACTTCAACTTCCACTGCAGCTCAAGGGCTGACGGCAACGGGCTCTACGGCTATTCACAGGCTGGCGCACGGGTCTGCGACCTCAATCACGACGGTCTGCTCGATGTGGTGGTCGGTGGCTGGGGCCAGGAATATAGGGACTGGGCCATCGATGTCTTCCTGCAGAATGCTGACGGCACGTTCTCTCATGCGCAGAGAATGCCTCACTGGCCGAGTGCTGGCGGCTTTGACTTGGGTGACATCAACGGAGACGGTGCAGCCGATTTCGCTCTGCTTGGATATGGCTGGTCAACAACTGGACAGACCAACAGTACCTCGTTTGACATCATGCTGAACACCAACACCGAAGGTGCAATCATTCCCGACGCACCTACCAATGTCAAGGTCGAGGATAAGGGCGACTCCATCCTCATCAGCTGGGCCGGTGATGAGAACAACCCGGGTTACGGCTACAACCTTTATGTCAAGAACACCGATAACGGCTGGCTCTCACAGCTCATTCCCGCCAACACCGACAACGGCAAGCTGCTTACCTGCTCCAATCTCGCTGCCGCACTCCATAGCACCGAGCCCGGAAGCATGAGCTACACGATGAAGAAACCTGCTCTGGCCTCCAACATAGAGGTGGGTGTCCAGGCCATTGCACCGGACTACAACGCAAGTGCCTTCACCAAGGTACAGACCACCATCGCTACCGGCATCTCAACTCTACCCAAGAGTGTCAGCTCCTCTGCCATTGACATCTATGGCATTGACGGGACGACAATCGCTAAGAACGTCAGTGCCGACCAGGTCAGCATGCTCAACAGGGGTGTGTATATCCTCAAGAGTGGAAAGACGGTCACAAAGATTGTAAAGAGATAACTGTCCATAGAGCGCTGGCAGATGTGTTATTTTGAATAAATACAGCCAACCGCCGAAAGACGGCTGGCTGCTTTAGCTTTAAAAAACTTATGACTATCAGCAAACCCACCCACCTGATTTCCCTTGTCCTTCTGCTGGTCACCACCTGGTGCCAGGCCAGAGAGAAGAACATCACCTGCGGTGCCTGGCACCTCAGTTATGACGAGCGCGCCGTCACATTATCCTATAATAATAAGCCCCTGCTTTCTGGCGTGACCGCCAGTTTTACTCTTGGACAGCGCGCCATCAGTACTGCTGACTATGAGCGACAGCGCCTCAGGGTCAGCACCGTCAACGATGTCTTCGGCAAGGGCAAGTGCGTCACCATTGTCTGTTCCGACCGTCGGTGGCCCCAGCTCATCCAGGAGTTTCACATCTATCCCACCCACGTCACGACACGCCTCACGGTGCGGTCGGACAAGCAGCTGGCCGTAGCAGGCATGAAGCCCATCATAGCCACGGCCGGAGAGCTGCTGAGCAGTGCAGCCAACCGCCGGCTGTTTGTCCCCTATGACAATGATGCCTGGATTCGCTTCTCATCTGTGCCTATGGCCAAGGACACGCTCACTACCAGCTATGAGGTGATGGCGGTCTATCAGCCTGCCTCGCGGCAAGGCGTCGTCATCGGTGCCGTCAACCACGACCAATGGAAGAACGCGCTGTTCACCAGTGACAGGGGGCGGCATCTTGAGGCCCTGTCAGGCGTTGCCGATAAGCTGACGCGTGACCGGCGTCCCCACGGTGTGGTGAGAGGAGAGCAGGTGAGCTCGGCCATGTTTACCATTGGCGTGTACAGCGACTGGCGCGACGGCATGGACCAGTATGCACAGTTCAACTGCAAGATTACCCCTTCCCGGAAATGGGACAGGGCCATGCCCGTGGGATGGAACAGCTGGGGGGCTCTCGCCTTCAATGTCAACCATGACAACTCGGTGGAGACTTCCGATTTCTTTGCCCGGCACTTGCAGAACCATTCTTGCTGCACGGCCGACGGGCTGACCTACATCGGACTGGACTCGGGCTGGAACGCTTTCACCGAGCAGCAGCTCAAGGACTTTGCTGACCACTGCAAGGCCAACCACCAGGTGCCCTGCATCTACTGGACCCCCTTTGTGGACTGGGGAAAGGATGGCAACCGCTCCGTGCCCGGTGCGGAACAATACAAATACCGGGACCTGTGGCTCCTGGCCAATGGCCAGCCACAGGAACTCGACGGAGGCTATGCCATCGACCCCACCCATCCGGCGGTGGAGATGATGATGAGACAGACCGCCGACCTCTTCAGGCGGTGCGGCTATGAATATGTCAAGATGGACTTTATGACCCATGGCCGGCTGGAGGCCGACGCCTGGCATGACAAGAATGTCACCACGGGCACCGAGGCCTACAATTATGGCATGTCGCTGCTCGACAGCATCTTCCATGACATGTATCTCAACCTCTCTATCTCGCCCATCTTCCCTGCACAATATGCGCAGAGCCGGCGCATAGCCTGTGACGCGTGGAACAAAATCAAGGACACGGAATACACCATGAACGCTCTCTCTTACGGATGGTGGGTCGGCCAGGTCTATGACTACAATGACGCTGACCATGTGGTGCTGCGCGACGCCACCGAGGGCGAGAACCGGGCCCGCATCACCTCGTCGCTCATCACGGGCATCTTCATCCTCGGTGACGACTACAGTGCTCACGGTGACAGTGTGGCCAAGGCCCGCGCCCTGAAGCTGCTGACCCATCCGGAGATTAATCGCATAGCCACGGGCAGGGCCTTCCGGCCTCTTTGGGGCGACAGTGAGCAGTCAGAGAGCGTCTTCTGCCGCACTGAGGCCAATGGGGATGTCTATGTGGCCGCATTCAACTACCATGACAAGCCACTCAGCTTCACCCTGCCCCTGGGTGAATTGGGCATTGACGCTGATGACATCGCTGCCATCAAGGAGCTGTGGACCGCCACGTCGCTTGACAAGTCAGACCCTGAGATGGTCATCCCTGCCAAGGATGTAAGGCTGTTACATATACTCAGGAAATAAGTTCAGAGGTCTCTGCGACCGGTAGAGGAGGATGCATGACTCGTCAGTGGGGGTGCATGCCGCTTCTAAGAGATGAGAAAAACAAATGACCGTATGAAACACATTTCAACACTTCTTTCAGCACTGTGTGTCACACTGTCGCTGCAAGCACAATCAATCCACGAGAATGACTGAACCATCACCTTTGACAGCAGTGCTAGGACATTCACCGTCCTCAAGGGCAGCACCACGCTCCTGAGCCATGCCTTTGCGGAAGCCAGCTACGCAGTGGGCTCCGGCAAGGAGCAGTCATGGACATCCAAGCGTGACGCCACGACAATGACGGTGGGGCAGGGTCACCGGGTGCATGACGCCTTTGGTGACGGCAGCCAGTATGTCGTGGAATACACCCGTGCAGACGGCACAAAGTTGTGGCAGACGTTCAGCTTCTACGACAACTTGCCCTATTTCGTGACACAACTGTCCATCACTCAGGAAGGTCACACCGTGAGGAGCAACCACATGGTGCCTCTGGCCACTACCACCCCGTCGGCCTTCCTGCCTAAGGACGGCAGCAACCGGATGCTCTTCGTGCCATGGGACAACGATGGCTACGTGCACTACCAGTCGCGGTCACTAAAGGACAAAGTGAGCTCTTATGCGGTCTCCTCCGTCTTTGACGCCGTCTCAAGGAGGGGACTTGTCATGGGTGCCGTCGACCACGACCAGTGGAAGAGTGCCGTCAGCATGGGCGCTTCCGATGGTTACAGCCTCGACTCGCTCAGACTCATCTCCGGCTACACCGACTGCTACAGCCGTGACACCGTCATCACTGCCTCTGCCACAACCGTGGTCCCTCACGGATGGGTCACGGGGGACACAGTGCGCTCCTCGCGCTTCGTCATAGGGCTCTTTGATGACTGGCGGCAAGGCATGGACACCTATGCGCAGGCCTGCACCAAGGTGGCGCCCGCACGGACCTGGGATGCGGGCAAACCCGTGGGGTGGAGCTCCTGGGGGACCATGCAGACCAAGGTCTCCTATCAGGGCATCATTGACGTGGGCGACTTCATCAGGGACAGTCTCATGACCCGAGGCTTCCATGACAAGGACGGGAAAGTGACACTCAGCCTCGACGCCTGGTGGAACGACAATCTGTCCTCCTCGCAGATAGAGCAGTTTGTGAGCTACTGCAAGGCCAACAACATGACGCCGGGCATCTACTATGGTCCTTTCTGCCTTTTCGGCAGTCTCGACAGTGATGTGCCGGGCACCAACGGCAGATACAAATACCGCGACATTGCCTTGAAGGTCCATGGGAAGTACAAGGTGCTCGATGGTGCCTATTGCATTGACCCCACCCATCCGGGAACCAAGATGGCGATAATGAACGAGATACACAAGTATTCACTTTGGGGCATCAAATATGTGAAGCTCGACTTCATGTGCAACGGTGCCATAGAGGCCGACAGCTGGCACGACCCCACCGTCACTACTGGCATAGAGGCCTATAACAAGGGAATGGCATTCTTGGTCCAGCAAGTGGCGAGATTCAACAATGGCGACAGCAACAGCATGTTCCTTGACCTCAGCATGGCTCCCCTTTTCCCTTATCAGTATTGTCACGGGCGCCGCGTGTCTACAGATGCATGGAGCAAGATTGACAATACGGAGAATGTGCTCAACGCCTTGTCCTTCGGGTGGTGGGCCCAACAGTTCTACGTCAGTCTTGACCCCGACCATCTGGTCATGCAGTCCAACGGCCAGGTGGTCCACGAGTCGGTGGGCGTCAACCGTGCGCGCCTCACCTCAGGGGCCATCACGGGTGCTTACCTCACGGGGGACAATCTCTCTTACCAGGTTGATGCAGGATATCCGTCGGGCAGCCGTGCCCGTGCCCTCCAGTTGCTCACCAATGAGGATGTCAACGAAATGAGCCGTACCTGCGAGGCCTTCCGCCCGGTGGAAGGCAACTATGCGGCGGTCAATCGGACCGAGAGACTCTTCACGTGCGAGAATGACAAGTATGTTTACCTGGCTGTGCTCAACTACAACACCAACCTGTTTCAAGGCTCTTACAACGGGAGCGTGTCATTCAGCAGGCTGGGCATTGACGAGGCCAACGTCGGCGACATCAAGGAGCTGTGGAGCGGCAACAATGTCTCGGCGTCAGGGGGCGGCATCACTTTCAGCATACCCTATTCTGACGCGGCCATCTACCGCATCAGCAAGAAGAACACGACAGGTGTGGCCGGCGTCACGGCCGAGAGCCACCGTCCCGTGCTGGTCTGCAAGGACGGGTGGGTCATGGTCAAAGGCTCTCAGCCGGCAAAAAGGATAGAGGTCTTCAATGCCGCTGGAGTCAAGGTGGCAGGAGGCAGTGGTGACACCGTGCGGGTGGAGACTCTGCCGGGAGGAGTGTATATCGCCGTCGCGACATTCAGGGACCAGGGCTCAGCATCGCTCAAATTCTTGAAATGACTTTCACGTTACAAACTTATCAATCGTTATCAAGCGCAATGAAAAAATACTTTCTTCTCTTTCAGATTCTTCTCCTGTCCCTTGCCGCACATGCGGTGCCCAAGTTGCCGACCCTGTTTTCCGACAACATGGTGATGCAGCAGAACACTATAGCCCAGCTGTGGGGCACGGCTCGGCCAGGACACAAGGTGAAGATGAAAGCCTCCTGGGGCGCCGGGCAAACGGTCATGGCCGACGCTGTGGGCAACTGGCGGGCAAGCCTGCCGACCTCGGTGGCTGGAGGGCCCTACACCATCACCGTGAGCGACGGCAAAACCATCACCCTGAACAATGTCATGTTGGGAGAGGTGTGGCTCTGCTCAGGGCAGTCGAACATGGAGTTCCCCGTCAAGGGATGGGCACAAGTGCTCCATGCCGATGAGGAGGTGGCTCAGGCCGTCCATCCTGACATTCGCCTGCTCCAGATACATAAGGTCTCAACGCTGCACCCCACAGGTGAGGTGATAGCCAACAGCCCCACCTGGCAGGAGTGTTCACCCCAGACCGTGCCCGAGTTCTCGGCCGTGGCCTACTTCTTCGCCCGCCAGCTCACCCAGGCCCTGCATGTGCCCGTGGGCGTGATTGACGCCACATGGGGCGGCTCCAACATCGAGTCATGGATATCGGGAGAGACCCTGACGCAGCTGCCCTATATGAAGAGCATCTGCGACCACCTCTCCGGCCCCACTGACCGCAACACGCCCACTGCTCTCTACAATGGCATGATCAGGCCGCTTATCCCCATGGCCATGCGGGGAGTATGCTGGTCTCAGGGTGAACAGAATGAGCGGCGAGGATATGAGTATCGTGACCTCTTCAGCATGTTGATACGTGACTGGCGCAAGGCCTGGCAGCGCGATTTCCCATTCTACTTCGTCCAGCTCGCCAACTTCCACGAGCGCCATCAGGAGCCTGTGGAAGCAGAATGGGCTGAGCTGCGCGAGGCGCAGGACCTGGCCCTGCACCTGGCCCACACGGGCATGGCAGTGACTATGGACATCGGCGAGGGTGGCAACGTGCACTATCCCAACAAGCAGGAGGTGGGCCGACGGCTGGCCCTGCAGGCCTTGGCGAAGACCTATGGGAAGGACGTGACATGCGACGGTCCCCGTCTTGCCGGCTATACCATCAGCCGCGACACCGTGACCGTGGCTTTCGACCACGCGGATGGCGGACTCAAGGCAAAGGCAGGCCGCCTCACCCAGTTCACCGTCGCCGGCCCCGACCACATCTGGCACAATGCCAAGGCCGTGATAGTCGACGCCAGCCACGTGGCCGTGTGGAGCGACAGCGTCCCCATGCCCGTGGCCGTGAGATATGCCTGGCAGGACAATCCTGACGCCGACCTCTACAATGGCATGGGGCTCCCGGCGGCTGCCTTCCGCACTGACGACTGGCAGGGCATGACCTATGCAAAGAACCGTACCAATACGGACCACTGACCCTCTCCACAAACCCAACGCAAAACCTAGTCATCATGCAGACGACAATGATAGAGACTATAAGGCGGGTGGCCGCGCTGTTGATAGGACTTGTCTCCATCCATGCCTCAGCGGGCAGCTTCACCCAGTGGGTCAACCCCTTCATCGGCACGGGCGCCATCCAGGGCGGACTGTCAGGCAACTGCTATCCGGGCGCCACTTCACCTTTCGGCATGGTGCAGCTCAGTCCGGACACCCGTGAGGCTCCCGACTGGGATTGCGCCTCAGGCTATGACTACAACGACAAGAGGCTCTACGGTTTCAGCCACACACACCTCAGCGGCACCGGCGCCTCTGACCTGATTGACATCCTGCTCATGCCTGCCACGCGGCAGGGCACAGGCACATCCTCGTCAGCCTTCTCCCACGGGCAAGAGCAGGCACACCCTGGCTACTACAAGGTGCTGCTGCAGGACTACGGCATTGAGGCCGAGCTGACAGCCACACAGCGGGTAGGCGTTCACCGTTATACCTATCCCCATGGGCAGTCCCGGTGGCTGCTGCTCGACGTCAACCACTCGGCGCAGAAGGGTAGCTGGGGCAGGCGCATCATCCAGTCGCAGATTAGGGTGGTCAGCCCCACCGTCATTGAGGGGTACCGCATCATCACCGGGTGGGCCAAGCTGCGCCGCGTCTATTTCCACATGGAGCTGTCCCAGCCCATGACGAGCTTCACCATGCTGGCCGGCAACCGGAATTTGGGCCCCACGTCACTGGCCAATGGAGACAACCTGCGGCTATACATCAATTTTGACAAAGCCCCATCAGACAGCCTCGTAGTCAAGGTGGCGCTCTCAACCACATCAACGGCCAATGCCGCTGCCAACATGAGGGCCGAGGCCGGAGGATGGGACTTTGACCGCCTCAGGCAGGAGGCCGACATGCGGTGGGACCATCTCCTGGGCAAGATAGAGGTGAGCGGCAGCGACGGGCAGAAGCAGATGTTCTACACGGCTCTGTATCACGCGCTCATACAGCCCAATGTCTATAGCGACGTCAACGGCGACTACACCTCGACAGCCTATACCACCGAGCGACTGCCGACCGGTCGGAGTTACTACTCCACCTTCTCCATATGGGACACTTACCGCGCCGCCCATCCGCTCTACACCCTGATCGTGCCGGACCGGAACGAGGAGTTCTGCCAGTCCATGCTCCTGCACTTCAAGTCTTACGGCTACCTCCCCATCTGGGACCTGTGGGGCCAGGACAACTACTGCATGATAGGCAACCACACCATACCCATCCTGGTCGACGCCGTGCTGAAGGGCATCCCCGGCCTGGACCCGGAGGAGGTGCTGCAGGCCGTGGTCCAGTCGGCCACGCTGAGTCATCCCGGCTCCGACTTTGAGGTCTGGGAGAGGCTGGGTTACTACCCCGAAAACATCCTCACCCAGTCGGTGTCGGTCACGCTGGAGCAGAGTTTCGATGACTGGTGTGTGGCCCAGCTCGCCCGGCAGCTGGGTCGGCAGGACTTCTATGAGCGCTTCATCAAGCGCAGCGGCAACTGGCGCAACCTCTACAATGCCGGGTCGGGATTCTTCCAGGCCCGCAATGACAAGGGAGAGTGGCTTGAGCCCTTCGACCCGCTGGTCTATGGAGCCAATGGGGGCAGCCCCTACACGGAGGGCAATGCCTGGCAGTGGCTTTGGTATGTGCCTCACGACATCCCCGGGCTGATATCCGTCAGCGGCGGCAAGAGGAAGTTCTGCAAGAAGCTGGATGAGTTTTTCACCACCGACGCACGCAGCGGGGAGCTCAACAGCAACGCCAGTGGCTTCATCGGCCAGTACATCCACGGCAACGAGCCCAACCATCACGCACCTTATCTTTACGCCCTGGCCGGGGAGCCCCGCAAGACACAGGAGCTGGTGCACCGCATCATGACCACCCTGTACAACACCTCCTCAAGCGGCTATGCCGGCAACGACGACTGCGGAGAAATGTCGTCCTGGCTCGTTCTCAGCGCCCTCGGATTCTATCCGGTCAATCCGGTCGGCGGCGATTACGTCATCGGCACACCGCTCTTCACACAGGCCAAGATACATCTTCCCGGCGGCAAAATCTTTGAGATAGAGGCCAGGCGTCGGCAGGCATCCGACATCTACGTCCACGGCATGACGCTCAACGGCCGGAAACTCTCCCGATGGTACATCACTCACCAGGAAATTACGAATGGTGGGCGACTTGTCTTCAACATGGGAAAATAGGAAGGCTGTGAAAGAAAGAGGGTGTATAGACTAAAAATCAACTGCTGAAAATCTCGGACTGCAACTGAGCATTAAAAGAGCCTGTGCCTCTTGCCAATGCCTGCGGTTTGGCGTTCCAAAACCTATGGTTTGGCGTCACCATCTCGGCCTTTTGGGCTCACCAAAGCACCGCTATGGTGACACCAAACCATAGGTTTTGTCAGTCAGTGCTATCTCATCATATATTTCCTCACACAGTGTTGCTGGTCAGCAGTGGTTACTTCAACGAGATATATACCACTGTTGAGTGAACTGAGCGTGGTGACACGTCGCGGTGTGGAGTAGGAGCAGGCATGGACTTCCTGCCCCGAGAGGTCGAGTGCCCGTGAGGCTATGATGCCTTGGTTGGCGCTGATGATGAGGTTGTTGCCGTCACGCTTGAAGTTGACATTGTTCTCGTCACTCACGAGGGCTGCTACCCCCGTGGTGTTGGTCTTCTTATGTATGCGATAGATGTGTGCGTCCTTGGCAGGTACATAGTATGAGAAGCCTTCGCTTGTGACGTTGACATCAGCCCCTGTCCAGAGCTCCTTCACCGAGTCCACTCTGGCAGGGTCAATGCCGAGCTGCTCAAATGAGAGGGAGCCGCTTATAGGTGTCAGCACCGTGTTGTAATTGATGGCTGCCAGATAATAGTAATCCTCGCTCTCGCCAATCATCAGGTTTTCGGCATCGTCTTTTTTCTGAGGTACTCCGGTGACCGGACGGAAAGATGTGCATGTCCGCGGAATGGCATTGACATCCTGGTTGGTCACAAACTTGAGCGCGCGCTCCCGTGATGCGGCAGGATAGCCCTGGCTCACCCTGTCGCTGAAATTGTCACTGCACAGATACATGCCCGTAGCCACGCCCGAGGTCAGACGGGCCCGGTTTTCTCCCTCCGTCTCCTGGCCATTGTGGTAAAGGCTCTTCAGCACAAGGTTGTCAGGGTCGTTGATGTAGAATTGGTCGAGCCACCATCCGAAAGTGGTGTTGTTCATGACATAGTTGGTGTTGTCGATATTGCTGTAGGCATCGCAACTGATGCGCCGGCACTCTGCATATTGGTAGGGGAAGAGGGGTGAGATGGACAGGTCGATGATGAAATCGTTGCCACACTGCTTCCGGATGAATTCCAGTCCCTCGTTGTAGGCCTGCATGCCGGTGGTGACAGTCTTGTCATACCAGGAGTCGGCCTCTATGGCACCATGGTCCATGAAGTCAAGCTTAAGATACTTTATGCCGATGCGCTTGAGCTTGTCCAGCCAGAACTTGAAGGCAATCTTCGTCCCCGGATGGGTGGGGTCAATGGCGTAGGCATTGACCATATTGATGCACTGGCCGTTTCGCTTGAGCCAAATGTCCTTGTAGGTGTATCGGCTGCCTTGCACGGGGGCATTCCCGTTTTTGCCCCAGTCGCAGAACGGACAGGCGTAGACACCCGGGATCATGTTGTACTTCTTGCAGGTGTCGACAAACTGCTGGAGCTGAGTGTCGTTCAGATTGGAGTACCAGGAGTCGAGACTGATCAGGACTTGTCCCTTCTTGTCATAGAAGCCTTTGGGCTTGAGATTGCTGTTGATGAAATGGATGACATCCATCACGCCGTCGAATGTGATGTGAGTCTGCTGCACGCCCCAGGAGTTCCACCCATAGAGGTTGCCATTGTCGCAGATGCGCCGGGGAGCCACTTGGGTGCAGGCCTGTCCGAAGGTCTCCATGCCGATGCGCCAGTCATCGAAGAGGCCGACAATGAATCGAGACGAGCTCACCGTGTCACCCGCTACCTTGCCGTGAGGCATGACCACCTTGGCGCTGATGGTGTCGCGGGTGTCGTAGGCCGTGTAACCTGAGAGCAACTTGAGTGAGTCCATCTGATGGTAGTCGCTGGACCCGACCTCGATGGCATTTTTCCACTGGTTGTGATCCACGGCGCCGATGATGAGGCCCTTGCGCGAGTCGGCATTGTAGATGGCTGTGGCATTGTTGGAAAAGGTGGTCCCCTTCATGTAGTCGGCCCGATAGCGGGAATAACCGTCATTGTCCCAGGGTACATAGAGCACGCGGTTGTTTAGGTCACGGCTCAGAAACGACACGGCCGTCCGGGTCCGGAGCGGCACCATGTAGTTGCTCTTCACGGCCTTGCCCTTGTCCGTCACTGAGCAGTGGACGAGAAAGTAGGGCAGATTGTCATAGAAGCGGAAATTCTGAATGAGAGTTCCTCCGTCTTTGGTGAAGGTGTAGGTATAGCTCATGCCGCGGCCGAAGCTTTCGGTGACGGCCCTCTTGGTGAAAGAGGCGAGATGCCCGTCTGTGCTGGAGATGGTGTGCTGACGCGCCCCGTCTTCATACCGGCATTCTGCATATCCACCCTTGATGTAGACTTGTCCGTTCTGGCTGATGTCTATGGTGTGGCTACCCCGGTTGTAAGTGAAGGTCCATGTCCCTTGGTTGAAAGACTGGGCGTAGCAACCTGTTCCTAAGGAGCAGGCTCCCATAATCAGACTCATCAATTGTATTTTTTTCATTGTTCTGTCACTATTTTGATATTCTGTTTTTCGAGAATAAGACTTCTGTCCGATGTCCTTGGGGGCATGGTCCAGAAGTCGTTGAGGTGGGGGTTACTTGATGACTTTCATGGTGTGGACTCCGGCTTTTACTAGGAGGACGCCGTTGACATTCACGGGAATCACCTTGCCGGTCGTGCCCTTAGCGAGCAGGTGGCCTGCCGGAGTGTAGATGTTTACGGTCTGCTCTTTTGCAGAGTCTACCCTGACGCCATTTGTCGTGACATGTACCTTGAACTTGTCACTGGGTCCGGAGACCGACTGGATGTTCAGGGTGACATCGGTCGTGGTGAACGGGCTGGCCGCATAGCCATTGTCCACGGCCTGCACACCTATTTCGTACTGGTGCGACTGGTCCACATGGATGAAATAGGAAGGTGACTCGGGTGTGTGCACCATGTGCTGCATGTCGCGGAAGGCGAGCAGACGTCCCGTCACCAGGTCGGCTGGATAGAGCATGGAGACCCTGCCCGTGGTGAGGTCTTTCACATACACATTGTAATAGAGTCCCTCGGTGGGGGTCTGCTCGTCGGTGGCGGGGTCCCAAGTGATGGTCAGTTTGTCGCCAACCTGCGACGTGCTCAGATTGGTTGGAGCAGACGGCGGGGTGTTCTCATTGTCATTGTTCGACTTGTAGAGGTTGCAGTCTACGCTCCAGTCCTGGCCTTTCCATGAGGTGTTCATGCCGAACACATCCATTGCGTTGCGTTGGTACATGTCTCCAATGGCATGGCTGCAACTGAACCAAGGCAGCCCGGACTCCTGCTGTGTGAAGGTGTTGTCACTGTTCTGGAAGAACACATAGGAGGACCAGCTGTCAGTGGAGTTCCATCCTGTGATAATCATATCTGCCAGTCCGTCAGCATTGAGGTCAACAATGTCGTTCACACTGGCCGACACCGTCTTGAGTCCGTTGCCTCCCTCTGAGGTGCTTTGTGTGAATTTGAATTCGCCATTGTCGGTGCCGTTGTTCAGGTAGATGTCGGCGCGCTTGTCTCCCGAATTGGGAGTCCCGGTAAGTAGGAAGTCCAGATAGCCGTCGTTGTTGAGGTCAGAGACTTGAAACTCGGCCTCATAGCAACCGATGAAGTTCTGGCCGGAGAGGTCCACCTCTTGGAACGTGCTGTCGCCATTGTTCTTATAGATGTAGAGCGCGCCGCCACCGTTTGCTCCATCCACCCATCCTGTACAGATGATGTCCAAAAGGCCGTCGTTGTTGAGGTCAGCAAACTTCACGGCGCCATTTGACATGGGCTTGGCAATCATCAAGGGACGATATTCAAAAGTCAGTGTGTCAATCTCAAAGAGATTGCCGGGACGCGGATTGCTGTCGTAGGCGATGGGAGAGAATGAGACTGTGTCAAAAGTCCATTTTGAGCTATCTTCGAATTTAACACATTAAAGCCCGAACTTTCACAAGCTCGGGCTTTGTTATGTCC
>ERZ772881.766-NODE-766-length-33585-cov-5.282404_pt1 | contig 33585 bp, 28 predicted proteins | sample MGYA00580581_ERZ772881 | MGnify/ENA primary metagenome ERZ772881 (study PRJEB29015, sample SAMEA2737668) | human gut metagenome | biome: human gut; feature: human-associated habitat; material: faeces | place: China | collected 2012 ...
CCGCCGACCCTCTGCTTGTAAGGCAGATGCTCTAAACCAACTGAGCTAAACGCCCTTGCCTTTTGTTTTTGTTTGCGGGCGCAAAGGTACGACGTTTTTATTAATATGCCAAATTTTTCTGTGTGTTTTTTTCGGCATGTGTCAAATTCTCGTCCGGCATGTCAGGACAAGGACCTGTAATCGCTCAGCCGAGCATAGCTTCAATGTTTTTCTGCCGGATAATACAAAGGGTGGAGTGGCCATCGGGTGTATAATTGACATTCGAGCACTGGAAAAGGCGGTTGATGAGATCTTCCATTTCCTCGTTGGAAAGCACCTGACCATACGGGATTGCCGCGGCGCGGGCCAGTGACAACGCCATATGCCCGTGCAACTTAGCCACCGGCGACTCGGTATCAGCATCGGTTAGAATCTCGTGCAACAAACTGACAACATCGACACCTTCAAAGCCATCGGGGATGGCATTGATGCTATATGAGGAGGCTCCTAAGGGTGACAACTCGAAGCCAAGCAGTGAAATGTCGTCAGACAAAGCCGTCATAGTTACCATCTCCTTGGGTGTAAAGTCTACCGACTGTGGGAAAAGCATTTTCTGAGAGTGCATCTTATGCGCTGACAAACGCCGTAGATAGTCCTCATAGAGAACACGCGTATGAGCCCTGTGCTGGTCGACGACCATCAATCCCGACTTAACGGCGGTCATGATGTACTTTCCTTTATACTGATAATGAAGTGGCGCTTTCTCTTCTATCTCGCTCCCCTGCGGTATCTTCTCATGTCCAGGGAGAAGCATCTCGCGGGTATCAGGCGTCGCTATCTGCTCAGAAAGGAAACTGGCAGGAGCGGCACCTGCAAAGATGGAACTGCCTCTCTGACGAGGAGCCGCTGTTGTCTTGGCTTGCGTGCTGAAAGGATTGTACTGGGGATCGAAGTCGACTTTCGGCATCGCAAACGTCTCATCCTGCCCATCGGGCTGGAAGAGCGGAATATTCGGTTTACCTTCCGCATCGAAGTCAATGGTCGAGGTGCCGCTGAAAGAGCCGATGGCATCCCTGACTGCGGCTAAGAGAATCTGGTAGACCGTCTGCTCATTCTCGAATTTAATCTCTGTCTTGGTAGGATGAATATTCACGTCGATGTCGTGGGGATTGACGTCGAAGTAGATAAAGTAAGGCACCTGATCACCCTGAGGCACGAGACGGTCGTAGACACTCTGCACCGCCTTGTGGAAATAAGGATGCCGCATATATCGCCCATTGACGAAAAAAAACTGCTTTGCACCTTTCTTCTTCGCTGATTCGGGTTTTCCTACAAATCCGGAAAGCCCGCAAACCGACGTCTCCACGCTCAGGGGCAACAGATCAGCATTGATACGTTTGCCGAAGACATCGACAATGCGCTGCCGCAACGTGCCGGGACGCAGATTATAAAGTTCACTGCCATTGGAGCGAAAAGTGAAGCCCACCTTCGGATAAACCAGGACTATCCGCTCAAAGGCAGCAAGGATATGATTCAGCTCCGTGACATTCGACTTGAGAAATTTCCGACGGGCCGGCACGTTGAAGAAGAGATTCTCCACCTTGAAGTTAGCACCCCGGGGGCATGCACACGGTTCTTGAGAGAGAAATCTTGATCCGGAAAACGTGATGTCGGTACCCAACGTATCGCCGTCTATACGCGTCTTGAGCTCCACCTGCGACACAGCGACGATGGAAGGCAGCGCCTCACCTCGAAATCCCATAGTGTGAAGGTTAAACAGGTCATCGGCCTTACGGATTTTCGACGTTGCATGGCGCTCAAAGGCCAGCCGTGCATCGGTCTCCGACATTCCTTTGCCATCGTCGATAACTTGGATAGACGTGCGGCCGGCATCCATCACCGACACGTCGATATGGCTTGCTTCCGCGTCCACGGCATTTTCCACCAGCTCTTTAATGACGCTGGCCGGACGCTGTATCACCTCGCCAGCAGCTATCTGATTGGCGACGGAATCGGGTAAAAGCTGAATGATGTCACTCATTGTTATTTTTTGGGGGAAGATGTTGCAAGGGCGCTTTATGCCGCTTCACGATTGTCAGCGTAGAACCGTTCGGCTTACCTCTCCATTCAAAAACATCTTGCGGACTGCGGGGCCGCAAGTCGTCAAACCACGCAAAGACATCAAGCCTCTCTTTCCCCGGCGGTATCTGCGTCATTGGATAAAGTGTACCCTGCGCTTTCGGCATCCAGATACGCTCCAACTGTCTTGTTGGTGAGATGAACATCCGCATCGTATCCGACTCAACATAGTTGAGACCAATGAGCGTAGAGTCACCACTGTCGGTGGGAAAGAAGATCGCACGGACACTTTTCACCGCATCGCTTTGACGGATGTTCCCATTCTTAAAATAGGCATAAATTTCCGCAGAAGACACCTGGTTATAATGTGTACTGTCTTTCATGAGCTCTATGGAGAGCGCCTGTCCGATGACATGTGCTTCGCGTATAGTGGAGTCGTTGGTATAAACAAGAATCTTCTCACCCGTGAGCTGGCGGCCATCGCTCCACGTGATGGGGTCCTGATACATCGTCAGGCAAGAGTCACGTGTGTCGTAGACCAGCGAGTCGCACATTGCCTGGAAATCAGCACGGTAAGCCCGCACATGCTTATAGCCATGTATACGGCGGAACACGCTGTCCGTATTGATATGAAATGTCTCCAGACGTAGCGTATCAGCATGCATATAAAGCGTGTCTTTCCGTGAGAAGTCAATGACCAGCGCTTTTTTAGTAGCAAAGCCCCTGCCTGTCTTCTCATTGTAATCTACCTCACCCGCAATGAGCTTGCTTTTGTTTTTCTTATCCACGAAGACCACATTGCCATAACCATGATTACGGCCTGTAGAGCTATTATATATTAATGTGTCACCCGTAATGGTCTTTTCCTTATCTACTACCGTTGAACGCCCGTAGAGATGCGCACGGTCGGTATGGGTATTGAAAAAGGCATCTGTAGTTCTCACTATGCCGCCTTGATTATGAATGATAGAGGGCCCAGCCTTGCCAAGACCACGGTCAGGGGTATACATTCCTACAATGTGTGCAATCGACTTCTTTGTGTCATAATACAACGTATCGGTAGATACACGGTTCTTAGGCGTATGAAGCTGCACATCGAAATAAAACACTGCCTGGCGCGTATTGGTATTATACTCGCCCCAGTCAGAGGACAGACGGTTCTTTCCGTCAACAAGGCGACCGCCCTTGAAGAAATAAGCATTTTCGTATAGACGGTCATAATTGAGACTGTCCGTGTAAAGTGTCTGTCCGCGATGCCGAAGCACGACATTCTTGCGTGCTTCCATCATCTGTCCCTCACCGTCGTACCACGCATTGTCGCATGAGAGTGACAACGTATCGCCCTGACGGAAACGAACGTGGCCGAAAGCGCGGAAGGAGTTGGTAGCCTGATAATAATAAGCGCTGTCGCAAAGTAGCGTGGCTCCACGATTGACAAAATGAACATGTCCCTTGGCAATTTGCGCATCAGGGTTGGGGCCAAATTGATCATATTTCAACTCATCGGCATGCCTCAGATACACACGCTTGTCAACTTGTCGGAGTGCCCGTTGCCTTTTGCTGGAAGGAGGCATCGCACACACAATCACAACGGCAAAAAGGAAAAGCAACATTGCTTTCCCCCTGTTTTTTAAGATTTCACCCATCCCTGGTATTCATATTTCTCGGGGACCCGATATTGGGGCAGCATGCGCACATAGGTGTGCTTAATCTTGTCGACCACCCAGTCATGGATGGTTTTCTCTCGCTCTTTATTCAACACGACATCCTTCATCACCTGGTAATCCTCCGTTATCGTCGCCTTGTGACCAAGTGTACGGCTCTTGAGTTTCACAATGGCCATCACGGTCTTACCCTTGGAATTGATCATTTCAAATGGCCTGGAGATCTCATTGACTTTCATGGTATCGACGACTCTCGCCACCTCTGTCGGCAGATCTTTCATCTGGAAACGTGATGTCATGCCATTAGCCGTACTATTCGACATCAGTCCCTCGTTGTTACGCGTATCCTTGTCATCGGAAAGATAAGACGCAGCCTGCTCAAACGTAAATTTCCCCGTATGGATATCGTTGGAAATGGAGTCGAGCCGATGCGTGGCTGCCTCGATCTCGTCAGAAGACACTTTCGGTTTAAGCAGGATGTGACGTACATTAATCTTATCACCGCGCTTATCGATGAGTTGAATGATATGGTAGCCGAACTCTGACTCTACAATTTTGGATATCTTCTTAGGGTCCGTAAGGTTGAAGGCCACTGCAGCAAAGTTAGGATCAAGCACACCTCGTCCCGTATAACCAAGCTCACCGCCCTGACGCGCAGATCCCGGATCCTCAGAATAGAGGCGGGCCAGTGTGGAGAATGTCGTTTCTCCTTTGTTCACACGGTCGGTGAAACTGCGGAGCTCATCCTTGACACGGTTGATTTCACTCTGCTTGATGCGCGGTGCATTGACAAGGATTTCCACCTCCACCTCAGTAGGCACATAGGGGATACTGTCTTCTGGGAGGTTACGGAAGTAAGCGCGCACGTCAGCAGGCGTCACCTTCACATCCTTCACCAGCTTCTCTTTCATTTTCTGGATGAGTTGCTGGTCGCGGAACTGGTCATGCAGCTCTGTCCGCATGTCGTTGATGCTCCGTTTGCGATACTCTTCAAGTTTCTCCTTAGAGCCGGCCATCTCTACCCAACGGTTGATCTGCTGGTTGACGCCCTGTGCAATTTCGCTCTCTGTTACCTCGATAGAGTCTATCTCTGCCTGGTGGAGAAAGAGTTTCTGCACGGCAATCTGTTCGGGGATAGAGAAGTCTGGATCGCTGCCAAAGTTAATGCCCTCGGCAAGACCCTGCATACGCATTTCCTCAACATCTGATTTCAAAATCGGCTCATCACCGACGACCCAAATCACTTCATCGACAATCGACGACTGCGGTACCGTGGCCTCAGCCTTGGGAGTATCTGCGGAAGCCTTAACCGTATCGGCCAGCGTAAAAGAAGACATTGCTCTTCCTGACGGCACGGCCATTGCCACTACTGTGGCAATGGTTATGGTCGCTGATAATAGTGTTTCTCTGATATTCATGCTTTATTCTTCGCCCGGACGCGAATAGTTAGGTGCTTCCGAGGTAATGGTTATGTCGTGTGGATGGCTTTCCATGACACCAGCATTGGTGATGCGGGTGAATTTGGCATTGTGCAGTTCATCGATGGTGTGCGCGCCACAATAGCCCATACCTGAACGCAATCCACCGGTCAACTGGTACACTACTTCCTGTACAGAGCCTTTGTAAGGCACACGGCCTGCGATACCTTCTGGTACGAGTTTCTTCACATCCATGGTATCGCCCTGGAAATAGCGGTCTTTGGAACCGTTCTTCTGCCCCATGGCTTCCAATGATCCCATGCCGCGATAAGTCTTAAACTTACGGCCATTATAAATGATCGTATCGCCGGGGCTTTCCTCTGTGCCAGCCACAAGCGATCCTATCATGCAACAGCTGCCGCCTGCAGCAAGGGCCTTGACGATGTCCCCTGAATAACGCAAACCGCCATCAGCGATGAGTGGCACATCGGTATCCTTTAATATACTGTAAACATCGTAGACAGCTGAAAGCTGAGGCACACCCACGCCCGCTACAACACGTGTGGTACAAATAGAGCCCGGACCAATGCCCACCTTAACACCATCGGCGCCATTATCGTACAGATACTTAGCGGCAGCACCGGTAGCGACATTTCCCACTACCACATCAAGATCAGGGAAAGCGCTCTTCACCTCGTGAAGCTTACCCACCACACCGGCAGAATGACCATGTGCCGTATCAATGACAATAGCATCGACACCAGCATCAACCAAAGCCTGAGCACGCTCCAGCGTGTCGACGGTGACTCCTACACCTGCAGCCACACGCAAGCGGCCCTTGTCATCCTTGCAAGCATTGGGCTTATCCTTGGCCTTTGTAATATCCTTATAAGTGATCAAACCAATGAGGTGGTTCTCGCTATCCACGACTGGCAGCTTCTCTATCTTATTCTCCTGCAGAATCTGTGCGGCGTTGGAGAGATCGGTCTGCTGATGGGTAGTTACAAGGTTTTCCTTAGTCATCACCTCGTCGACAAGACGATCCATGTGGCGCTCAAAGCGGAGGTCACGATTAGTGACAATTCCAACGAGATGGTTCTCACCATCTACAACGGGGATGCCTCCGATATGATATTCAGCCATCATGCGCAGCGCATCACGCACAGTCTTGCCACGACGAATGGTCACAGGGTCATAGATCATACCGTTCTCGGCACGCTTAACAATGGCCACCTGATGCGCCTGCTCATCAATCGTCATGTTCTTATGAATCACGCCGATACCACCCTCACGCGCAATGGCTATTGCCATTGATGACTCCGTCACCGTGTCCATAGCCGCTGTAGCAAAGGGGATGTTGAGCTGTATATGCCGAGAGAAGCGTGCCTGGAGGCTTACTTGTTTTGGCAATACATTAGAATAAGCAGGAATAAGGAGGACGTCGTCAAAAGTAAGACCGTCCATGACAATTTTATCTGCAACAAATGATGACATAAAAAGTAACCTTAAAAAATTTATTGCGTGCAAAATTAGCAATAATTCAGCACATAACACACGAACATTGCTATAAAAAGAGTTAAGAGGCATAGCCCGTAACTACACCTCCAAGTTCGGTCAGTTGCCCGCGTCGGAGAGGAACTTGATCAGCACCAGACGCGCTTTCTCTTCAGCAGTAAGTCCCTCGTCATCGTCATAAATATCTACCGTATTGATAGCAGAGTCAATATCATCGTTGTCGGCATGGCGATAATAATCGAGGATATCCCGCATCTCGTCCTGATCGATCACACTGTCATCGTTGAGATAATAGTCAATATTGACTTTGGTACCACTATTGACAATTGACTCAATATCGTCAAGAAGCTCATCGAAATCAAGATTTTGCGTCTCGGCAACATCCTCCAACGGTATACGGCGGTCGATCATCTCAATAATCTTCAGCTTTCGCTTTGACTTATTGGGCAACGTGATAACCCTCATAATGTCAGAGCGTTCAATACTATTCTCTTCGCAATATTTCTTAATGAAGTCGATGAACGGTTTACCAAATTTGCGCGCCTTCCCCTGTCCCACACCTTGAATCTGCTGCAACTCCTCCATGGTCTGCGGGAATGATGTCGCCATCTGTGTGAGCGATATATCCTGGAAGACAACGTATGGCGGCAGGCCATGTTTCTTTGCTACATCATAGCGGAGCCCCTTGAGCTGCTGGTAGAGCGACATGTCAAGAGCCGAAGTTCCTCCTTCACCGCCATCCTCACTGTCCACGAATTCGCGGTCGGGGACCACAGAGAAGGAATGTGGATCTTTCAGCCAAGCTTTACCCAAAGCAGTGATTTTCAGCAAGCCGTAGTTCTCAATGTCCTTGCGGATAAAGCCAGCTATCATGCCTTGACGGATAACCGGATTCCAGATGGATGACATATCGTCGTTGATCTGCCGTCCGTTGCCGAATTCCTCAAGCGTATCGTTGCCGTCTTTGACGATATGATCGGTAGCTCGCCCGCGCACGAAGTCGACGACATAGTTTTGTTCATACTTACCTTTCAAGGCACTGATAGCCGACAATACACACTCCAATGCCTCCGTGGCCTCCACAAACTTCTTCGGATGTTTACAGTTGTCACAGTTGTCACAGTTGTCTCTCGGATAAAGCTCCCCGAAATAATTAAGCAACACCTTGCGACGGCAAACGGCAGTCTCTGCATAAGCCTGCGTCTCCTCCAAGAGCTGGCGTCCGATCTCCTTCTCAGTCTCACTCTTGGAGTCCATAAACTTACTGAGTTTCTTCAAATCCTTGGGCGAATAAAAAGCCAGACAGATACCTTCGCCGCCATCTCTGCCAGCACGTCCTGTCTCTTGATAATAGCCCTCCAAGCTCTTGGGGATGTCGTAATGGATGACAAAGCGTACATCGGGCTTATCAATACCCATGCCAAAGGCGATGGTAGCCACGATGATATCAATATTCTCCTTCAGGAAGTCGTCCTGCGTCCTCGCCCTCACCTCGTTATCAAGGCCTGCATGATAAGGTGCTGCACGGAAGCCATTGAGACACAGTTTCTTCGCAAGCTCTTCCACCTTCTTACGCGAAAGGCAATAGATGATTCCACTCTTACCACTGTGCTGTTTAATGAACTTGATAATTTGGCTGTCGGTGTCCTCATCGCTTACTTTCTGCCTTACCTCATAATAAAGATTCGGACGATTAAACGAGCTTTTGAACTCCTTAGCGTCAGCCATACCAAGGTTGGTTTTGATGTCCATGCGCACTTTATCTGTGGCAGTAGCTGTAAGAGCTATCACAGGAATATGCTCTACCTGCCGGGCCTTCGCAATCTTGTCAATGGTAGGCTTAATGTTACGGTATTCAGGCCGGAAGTCATGTCCCCACTCCGATATGCAATGAGCCTCATCTACGGCAATAAAAGAGATCTTAAAAGACTGAAAGAAAGGCAAGTTGTCTTCCTTGTTGAGCGACTCGGGGGCCACATAGAGCAACTTAGTTCTACCTTCCCTCACATCACTCTCCACGTGATTGATCGCCGCGCGGTTGAGCGAAGAGTTAAGGTAATGAGCCACGGAGTCATCCTCACTGTAGCCGTTGATAACGTCAACCTGATTTTTCATCAGGGCGATGAGAGGAGACACCACAATGGCAGTACCCTCCATCAGAAGCGAGGGCAACTGGTAACACAAGCTCTTTCCGCCTCCGGTGGGCATAAGCACAAACGTGTCGTTGCCCTCCATGAGGTTAGTGATGATGGCCCGCTGGTCGCCCTTGAAGGCGTCGAAACCAAAATATTTCTTCAGTGCTTCAGTAAGATCTAATTTCATATCATCATTATTTAGGGATGGTCCAGACCGGAATCAGGCCGACTCAAGCTTTCGCAGATGAGCTTTATCGAGCTGCTTCCTAGCATAGTCGAGCGTTACCTCAAACTTTTTGATGCGCTTCGACGGTATCTCATACATAGCATCCATGATGATAGCCTCCACGATGGACCGGAGGCCACGTGCTCCGAGCTTGTACTCTACAGCCTTGTCAACGATGAAGTCGAGGCAGTCGTCGTCAAAGGTCAGACTGATACCGTCCATTTCGAAGAGCTTGGAATATTGCTTGACAATAGAGTTTTTCGGCTCCACAAGAATGCGTCGCAACGCTTCCCTGTCGAGTGGATTCAGATAGGTGAGCACCGGCAGACGACCAATGAGCTCGGGTATCAGGCCGAACGACTTGAGGTCCTGCGGCACAATGTACTTCATGAGATCTCTCTTGTCTACATTACGAGTATTCTGCACTGAATTGTAACCCACCACATGGGTATTGAGTCGTTGCGCGATCTTACGTTCTATACCGTCGAACGCACCACCGCAGATAAAGAGGATATTCTTCGTGTTGACATGGATATACTCCTGATCAGGATGTTTGCGACCGCCCTGCGGCGGCACATTGACCATGGTACCCTCCAAGAGCTTAAGCATGGCCTGCTGTACACCCTCGCCACTCACGTCCCGGGTAATGGATGGATTATCACTCTTGCGGGCAATCTTATCAATCTCATCAATGAAGACAATACCGCGCTCTGCAGCCGCCACATTATAATTGGCCACCTGCAGCAAACGTGAGAGAATGCTCTCTACGTCTTCGCCCACATAACCGGCTTCTGTAAACACCGTGGCATCGACGATGGTAAAAGGCACGTCAAGCAGGCGAGCAATGGTACGAGCCAAGAGCGTCTTGCCCGTGCCCGTAGAGCCAACCATAATGATATTACTCTTTTCTATCTCCACACCGTCGTCAGTTGTAGGCTGTTGGAGTCGCTTGTAGTGGTTGTATACTGCCACGGAAAGGTAACGCTTGGCTTCATCCTGCCCGATGACATACTCATCGAGATATTTCTTGATCTCTACAGGTTTAGGGATCTTTGCCTTCGGATGGTAAGGCGCAGCATCGGCACCTGCCCTCTGACCAAGCACACCGGCCTGCTGCACGATTTTATAGGCCTGCTGGGCACAGTCCTCACAGATATAGCCATTGATGCCCGTAATAAGTAGTCTGACCTGATCCTCGCCTCGCCCGCAGAAACTGCAAACTTTCTTTTTCATTGATTCTTTCCTTGTGTATTTCTTTTGAAGATGCAGGCGGCCATAGGAAGGAAATGCTCCTGCCATCTGTCGTCATGCACCTACTCTCTTCCCTTTATTTCTTCTTCAACACCTGGTCGATCATACCGTAATCCTTGGCCTCCTCTGCTGTCATCCAGTAGTTACGGTCAGAGTCTTTGTACACCTTGTCGTAAGGTTGATGAGAGTGATCAGAAATAATGGTATAAAGTTCTTTCTTAAACTTCAATATTTCCTTTGCCTCAATTTCGATATCTGAAGCCTGACCCTGCACACCGCCAAGAGGCTGATGAATCATCACACGGCTGTGAGGCAGCGCCGAGCGTTTGCCTTCCTGCCCTGAGACGAGAAGCATAGCAGCCATTGAGGCAGCCATACCGGTACAGATAGTTGCCACGTCGGAGGTGATGAACTGCATTGTGTCATAGATGCCAAGGCCCGCAGTGACGGAGCCACCGGGAGAGTTGACATAAATGGAAATATCCTTACCGTTGTCCACAGAGTCAAGATAGAGCAGCTGCGCCTGCAACGTGTTGGCAGTGTAATCGTCAATCTCAGTGCCTAAAAAGATGATGCGGTCCATCATTAAACGCGAGAAGACGTCCATTTGAGTAACGTTGAGCTGGCGCTCCTCCAAAATATACGGATTAAGATACTGCTGCTGTGCTTTCACTACGTCGTCAAGCACCAAACCATTCATACCGAGCTTCTGAGTCGCAAATTTTCTAAAATCGTTGTTCATAATTTTTCTTCATTTTAATTTTTCTTCTTAAAACCACGAGGATTCTCCCCCACAATAGTCTATAGAAATGCAAACTCCGTGCCAAGGATATTCATTTCCTAACGTGTTTGCGTACAGGCAGGAATCAGTCTGCAATTCATTTTCGTTTTACAAAGATACTCACAAACAAATAGAAAAACAACAAAATCGGGATTTTTTTTCATTCAGAGAAAGAAAAACGAATTTCGAGAAGCCTTTATCGCCCTATCTGAAAATTTATTTAGTTATTTTTTTGCTGCAATTCAGAAAAAGCAGTAACTTTGCAGCCCAAAGCGTGGATTCGTCTATGTCTAAGCGATTTAAGATAGATCTGAGAGGATTGGAAGAGGGTAAGTCCACTCTCCATTTTGACTTGGATGACAGTTTCTTCGAGGCTGTCCATGCTCCTGTCGTACATCGCGGACAACTGACCTGCACGGTCACCATTGACCAGCGCAACGACGTCTTCGATATTGACTTCCACACAGAAGGCTCTGTTACGGTAGCCTGCGACCGTTGTCTTGACGATATGGATCAACCCATCGCCAGCGACGATCACCTCGTGGCAAAGTTTGGAGAGGACTACTCCGAGAATGATGACCTCATCACGGTGCCAGAGAAAGAAGGAATGCTCGACACCTCGTGGTTCATCTATCAGTTCATAGAGCTCGCCATCCCACTCAGGCATGTGCATGCACCTGGAAAATGCAATCCTGCCATGATGAAGATCCTTGAAGAACATTCAGCCGCCCGAAGCGGAGCCGGCGATGACGAGAACCCCATCGACTCACGGTGGGCAGCACTCTCTCAATTAAAAAACAAACATTAAAAATTAATACTCAAAATGGCACATCCAAAAAGAAGACAGTCAAAGACTCGTACACTCAAGCGTAGAACTCACGATAAGGCCGTAGCCCCCACATTGGCCGTATGCCCCAACTGTGGTTCCTACTATGTGTACCATACCGTATGCCCTACCTGCGGCTATTATCGCGGCAAGGTTGCTATTGTAAAAGAAGCCGCTGAATAATGGCTAAGATCAACGCAGTGATCACCGGTGTTGGCGGCTACGTGCCCGACTATATCCTCACCAATGAGGAACTGTCGCGCATGGTGGACACCAGCGACGAGTGGATTCAAACGCGTGTGGGCATCAAGGAACGCCGTATCCTCAAGGAGGAAGGTCTCGGAGCCAGTTACATGGCTCGTAAAGCCTGCAAGCAGTTGCTCAAAAAGACTGGTGCCGATCCCGATTCTATTGATGCGCTTCTCGTCTCGACGACGACTCCCGACTACCCCTTCCCGTCAACAGCGAGTATTGTGGTAGGAAAGCTCGGACTGAAAAACGCTTTTGCGTTTGACATGTCATGTGCTTGCTGCGGATTCATCTATGCTTTAGACATGGCTACGTCGATGATTCAATCGGGCCGTTATAAAAAGGTGATCGTATGCTCGGCAGAAAAGATGTCGTCCATCGTCGACTGGACCGACCGCCAGACGTGCGTACTTTTCGGCGATGGAGCCGGTGCTGTGCTGTTGGAGGCCACCGAAGAAGAGGGTGTGGGGTTCCAAGACTCCTTGCTGCTCACCGATGGCAAAGGCCTGCCTTTCCTACATATGAAAGCAGGAGGCTCTGTTTGTCCGGCCACCCATTTCACCATCGACAACCATCTGCACTATGTGTATCAGGAGGGGCGTACAGTATTTCGCCATGCAGTCACCTACATGAGCGATGATGTAGCAACAGTGATGGAACGTAATGGACTTGACAGCTCCAACCTCAATTGGATTATCCCTCACGAGGCAAACCTGCGCATTATTGATGCTGTGGCCAAGCGTGCCAATCTGCCTCTTGACAAGGTTGTGATCAACATCGACCACTATGGCAATACGTCCTCAGCTACTATACCGCTGGCTTTGTGGGATAATGAGGCCAACTTCAAGAAAGGCGACAACATCATCTTCACCGCTTTCGGAGCCGGCTTTGTCCATGGCGCCATCTATTTAAAGTGGGGCTACGACGGAAGTAAGGTAGGCCAAGGCGAATAAGGGATAAGTATTTGAAGCTCGGATGAGTTTCTGAAGATACAGAAGTTCAGAAGTCCGGAAGTTCAGTCATTACTCTGCTAAGAGTACAAGCATAATATTTGACTGTCCTTCCGGATTTTTGTCTTCTGAACTTCTTAAATCATAATGAATATGACACACAAAGCCGGTTTTGTGAATATTGTGGGGAACCCCAATGTCGGTAAATCAACACTGATGAACCAACTCGTCGGTGAGAGGATCAGTATTGCTACATTCAAGGCACAGACCACACGTCACCGTATCATGGGTATTGTCAACACGGATGATTGTCAGATAGTCTTCTCTGATACCCCGGGCGTGCTGAAGCCTAACTATAAGATGCAGGAGTTCATGCTCCAGTTCTCTGAGTCGGCGCTTGCTGACGCTGACATTCTCCTCTATGTTACCGATGTAGTGGAGAGTCCGGAGAAGAATATGGACTTTCTCGAGAAAGTGGCACAGATGAAGATTCCCGTGCTTGTGCTCATCAATAAGATTGACGAACTGAAAGGAGATAATTCCACGGAGCGCCTCGGTGAGATTGTGGAGAAGTGGCATGAGCTGCTTCCCAATGCAGAGATCCTTCCTGTATCGGCGGCGAATAAGTTCGGCATCGACATGCTTATGAAGCGTATCAAAGAGTTGCTTCCCGAGAGTCCGGCTTACTTCGACAAGGACCAGTTGACGGACAAGCCGGCTAAGTTCTTCGTTTCGGAGATTATCCGTGAGAAGATCCTCCGCTATTACGATAAAGAAATTCCTTATTCCGTGGAGGTTGTCGTAGAGCGTTTCAAAGAGGACGAGCATCATATCTACATCAATGCCGTCATCTATGTGGAGCGCGACTCGCAAAAGGGCATTATTATCGGGCACCAGGGCATGGCACTGAAGAAGGTGTCGACAGAGGCGCGCAAGAGCCTTGAACACTTCTTTGGAAAGGCTATCTACCTTGAACTCTTTGTCAAAGTGGACAAGGACTGGCGTAACTCAGAACGCGAACTCGACAACTTCGGATATAATCCGCAGTAATTCGGGTGATAAGTCACAGATATTGGATAAATAAAATAAACCCCTGACTGTAGTGCAGGGCGCACTCTCATACAACGCGCGAGGGCCGAAGAATGTTAAACTTCAGAAATCAAACAAACAGAATGTCAAATTTAGTAGCTATTGTAGGACGTCCCAATGTGGGGAAGTCCACCCTTTTCAATCGCCTCACTCAAAGCCGCCGCGCCATCGTAAGCGATGTGGCCGGTACCACCCGCGACCGACAATATGGCAAATGTTCTTGGAATGGCCGCGAGTTCTCGGTCGTTGACACAGGTGGTTGGGTGGTCAAATCAGATGATATTTTCGAAGATGCTATCCGCAAACAGGTATTGGTGGCCTCCGATGAGGCTGATCTTGTGCTCTTCCTTGTCGATGTAGAGACAGGCGTCACCGACTGGGATGAAGATGTGGCGCAGATTCTGCGCCGCACCAAGCTACCAGTAATCCTGGTGGCCAACAAAGTTGACAACAATGGCATGGCCTATTCCGCAGCTGAGTTTTACAAGCTTGGGCTGGGTGATCCCCAATGCATTAGTGCAGCAACCGGAGGAGGTACAGGCGACCTACTCGACCTTATCATAGAGAAGTTGCCTGTCGACAATCCCGAGGATATTGACGACGGGCTACCGCGCTTTGCCGTCGTAGGGCGTCCCAATGCCGGAAAATCGAGTATTATCAATGCCTTCCTCGGCGAGGACCGAAATATCGTAACCGAGATCGCGGGTACTACACGAGACAGCATCTACACGCGCTTCACAAAGTTTGGATTCGACTTCTACCTCGTCGACACCGCGGGCATCAGAAAGAAGAACAAGGTATCGGAAGACCTGGAGTTCTATAGCGTCATGCGATCCATCCGCGCTATCGAAAACAGCGATGTGTGCATCCTCATGATCGATGCCACCCGCGGCATCGAGGCACAAGACATGAACATCTTCCAGCTCATTCAGAAAAATAACAAGAGCCTCGTGGTCGTGGTCAACAAGTGGGACCTCGTGGAAGACAAAAGCCAGAAAGCCATCGCCACTTTCGTCAATGCCATTCATAGCCGCATGGCTCCGTTCACCGACTTCCCCATCATCTTCGCCTCCGCACTCACCAGGCAACGCATCTTTAAGGTGCTGCAAAACGCCGTTGACGTCTATAAGAACCGTACTGCACGCGTGGGTACCAACAAGCTCAACGAGGTGCTACTGCCCATCATCGAGCAGACTCCACCTCCATCTGTCAAAGGCAAGTTCATCAAGATTAAATATTGTTCGCAGCTACCCAACACGCAGATACCCTCCTTCGTTTTCTACGCTAACCTACCGCAATATATCAAGGAGCCTTACCGCCGGTTTCTGGAGAATAAAATCCGAGAAAACTGGTCGATGCGTGGGTGTCCGATTAATGTATTCATTCGGCAGAAATAATGCGCAGACTATTTATTTTTCTCTTTCCACTCCTCGTCGCGTGCTCGGGAAAGCCATCGGCCCCCGATGCCGCGCAAGTAGCGGCGCAGGCAGCTAAAGTCTACTATGAACAATTGCTCAAAGGCGACTACAACAGTTTTGTTAACGGGCGTTATCAGCCCACTGATATTCCCGAAAGCTACCGTCGGCAGCTTATTGTCAATGCTCGGATGTTCGTGGCACAGCAAGAGAAAGAACACCAGGGCATCAAGACGGTGGCTGTGGCTGACGGACGAGCCGACACAGCCAAGCATGTTGCCAACGCTTTCCTCACATTCACCTATGGCGATGGCACCCGTGAACAAATCGTCGTGCCCATGGTGGAGGTAAAAGACGTGTGGTATATGCGGTAGAATTTTAATTAGTAAGAGAGATGCAAAAACATTGACACTACATCTATGGGGGGAGCCTTTCTTATAGTTCCCTGTTCTGCTGTCGGCCCATGCGTTTACAGGTATAGACAGTCTCAGAGCCCACGACTCATCAACAGTCCCCAAAAAAGAGCACGCTCGATGGCGTCCAGAATCTCAACAACGTCGTAGTCACCGGCTATCAAAAAACAGAATGCCAAGGGGAGCCTACAGCGTTGTCAACTAAAAAGCGCACGGAGCAGATGCGCAAAAGGATCTCACCTCGTCACTTAAAGAACAAGTGGCAGGCCTCCGCATGAATGTCAACTCTAACAACGGTGAGATAACGCCCATTCTCTGCGGCATTGGCACTTTCTCAAACGATGTGGGCACCCAGCTGCTTATTGTCACCGATAATATGCCCACACAGATGTCGCTTGCTGATATCAATCCTACAATGTAGAGAGTGTCATCGTGAGACAGTATGAAAACTCACGACCTTTCGACCGTTTGCCAGCGTAGAGGCGAGCTTCCTCAACATATTCAAGTTGTCGGTCATAATGGAGTTCAGACAAAACAAGACCCTGAGAACCACAGACCAACTGCTCTACAGCTACGACCCACAAACACTGACCTCTCAGCGCATGAACTTGGAGGATCTCTACACAGGCGTGACCACAAGCCAGTTCTCAGGCCCTACCATCAAATTGGGCGGATCATCAACGACGCTGCAAGAGACACGCCACCGCTATGCCTCCAAGGAGAAGCAGAAAGAAGCTTTGGAATAGATGGATCGCAACGTGCTCACCGTGCCCCGATGGCTTTATCCCGAGCACATAACGCAGAAAGTGCAGATAGAGCCTGACAGTCGTATCAGCTCGCAAGTCAACTCCCTCATCTGGTATGTCACGCAGCCTAACCTCATCAACAACCTCATCAAGGAAGGCAAGTATCCCGTCAGCGAATGGCTCGATGATGTTATGAACATCATGTGGAAGCCCATGAATGCCAACGACGACTTCCAAAACCGCTACCGTCATGGAATGGAGCGGACTTACATCAGCGGACTGGAGGACAGCCTCATCTTTAAAGAAGATAGAGAGGCACCCGTGCAAGCCGACACCAAAATCTCCGATGCCTACCTTTATCTCCTACAAAACATGAGCAAGGTGGAAGTCTTCATCAACCAACAATTGGCCACAACCAAGAATGGCGGCATCGACAACCTGCATTACCGCAACCTTCTGATCCACATCAAAAAGGTGCACAAGGCATACGAGGGCAAAAAATAATCAGTGAGTCTCCTTATCCTTCTCAGTCTCAACCTCTTTTACCTTCCGGAAAAGGTCAGAGGCGAAGACCAGGTCGTTGAGTCTCTTATTGGTGGAGCTCATGATATCATCTTTAGTACCCTGCCACTCCTTATGGCCTTTGTAGATAAAGATGATATTCTCGCCGATGCCCATCACCGAGTTCATGTCATGGGTGTTGATAATGGTGGTGATTCCGTACTCATCGGTGATACCCGAGAGCAGTTCGTCAATGACAAGTGAGGTCTTCGGATCGAGGCCGGAATTGGGCTCATCACAAAAGAGATATTTAGGATTGAGCACGATGGCACGTGCGATAGCCACGCGCTTCTGCATGCCGCCGGAGATCTCCGCAGGAAATTTGCCCTGCGCATCGAGCAGATTGACACGCTCGAGGCACTCCAAAACCCGGCGATCGCGCTCACGGCTGTTCATTGATGAGAACATGTCAAGTGGAAAGCGCACATTTTCCAAGACAGTGAGCGAATCGAAGAGCGCAGAGCCTTGAAACACCATACCCATCTCGCGGCGCAATGCCACCCGTGCGTGCTTATTCATGGTGACAATGTTGCGGCCATCGAACAGCACCTCACCACTGGTGGGCGATAGTAGCCCCACAAGGTTCTTCATCAGCACGGTCTTGCCCGAGCCACTCTGCCCAATGATAAGGTTGGTCTTACCCGTCTCGAAAACGGCATTAATATTGAAGAGCACCGTCTTGTCCTCGAAGCTCTTAGTCAGGTTCTTTACTTCAATCATAGCAACAATACGTTTATCGGCGGTATATTCTAAGACAACAGCTCAGTGAGAAAAACATCGGAGAAGAGAATGAGTACGCTGGAGCACACCACAGCGTTGGTTGAAGCTGTGCCCACCTCCACCGAGCCGCCCTCAACAGTGTAACCGAAAAACGATGACACACTGGAGATGATAAAGGCAAAGAAGAGACTCTTAATGATACTCATCCACACAAACCACTGGTTGAAAGCATGATGCATGCCAGCCGTAAGGTCTTCAGGCGACATCATATGCCCTACAAAAGCCGTGGCATACGCGCCAAGCACTCCGAGGGCTGAGGAGAAAATGACTAAGAAAGGCATAATGGTCACCAAGCCCATGATCTTAGGCAGGATAAGGTAGGAGGCCGAGTTGACACCCATGATGTCAAGGGCATCAATTTGCTGGGTCACCCGCATGGTGCCCAACTCAGAGGCGATATTCGAGCCTACTTTGCCCGCAAGAATAAGGCACATGATGGAAGAGGAAAACTCCAGGAGCATAATCTCACGAGTGACATAGCCTGTCACCCAATGAGGCATCCACGGACTCTGGATATTGACTTTCATCTGGATGCAAATCACCGCGCCGATAAAGAAACTGATAAGCAGCACAATGCCGATGGAGTCAACACCGAGTTGCGACATTTCCTTCACGTAGCGCTTGCCAAACATGCGCATGCGCTCGGGGATGGAGAAAGTGCGGCCCATGAGGATGAGGTAATTGCCGAAAGTGGTGAGATAGCGATGGATTAACCGAATGATGAACATATGCTTGCCGATATTCTTGGTTACATGTGTGCAAAAGTACCCAAAATCCGCTTAAAAACTGCTATCAAGTGGAGAGTTTTTCCTTATCTCAACGTTATTATTTCTTTTTTTAGTAATTTTGTGGCAAAATACACATCATGCAAGAAGAAAATATTCAGCAACAGAATATCAGCCAACAGCAATATGCTGCTTCACAGCCCGATTTCGATAACCTCTCGTCAGAACAAGTCGAGGAGAGGCTCAAGGAGAGCCTGCTACGGCAAGAGCTTCATACACAAGGCTTGGTGAAGCGCTACGGCCGCCGTACAGTAGCTGATCACGTGTCGTTCAACGTCAGGCAAGGCGAAATTGTGGGATTGCTTGGACCTAATGGAGCCGGCAAGACTACATCGTTCTACATGACCACTGGGCTTATCATTCCCAACGAAGGACATGTGTACATCGACGATAAAGAGATTACCGACTATCCGGTCTACAAGCGTGCCCGCGCTGGCATCGGCTATCTGCCGCAGGAAGCGAGTGTCTTCCGGAAGCTTTCAGTGGAGGATAACATTATGGCCGTACTCGAGATGACCAAGCTCAACCATCAGCAGCAACTCGACAAGCTCGAAAGCCTGATTAAGGAATTCCGACTGCAGAAAGTGCGCAAGAACAAAGGCGACCGCCTCTCGGGCGGTGAGCGCCGCCGCACGGAGATTGCACGCTGCCTGGCCATCGACCCGAAGTTTATCATGCTTGATGAGCCTTTCGCCGGTGTCGACCCTATCGCCGTGGAGGATATACAGCACATCGTCTGGAGGTTGAAATATCGCAACATCGGCATCCTTATCACCGACCACAACGTGCAGGAGACGCTATCCATCACCGATAGGGCCTACCTGCTCTTCGAAGGCCGCATCCTCTTTCAGGGACTGCCAGAGGAGTTAGCCGACAACAAGATTGTACGCAAGAACTACCTCTCCGACAACTTTGTCTACCGCAAGTTCCAGTCCAACGAGGAAGACCGTGCCTTTGCCGCGCAGGCCCGCAGGCAGCTGCTCAAGGAGATTGGGTGATAGGTGAAGGGTGTTAATGGCTTGTCAGTCCTTTCGCCCTCCGGTATTGCTTGGGTGATATTCCGACGGTCTTGGAGAACAGGCGGGAGAAATAATAACTGTCGTCAATGCCGACCTTGGTGCAGATCTGATTGATCTTTAGATCCGTGATCTCAAGGAACTTGCAGGCACGCTGGACCTTGAGCATGTTGAAGTAGTTGAGAGGTGAATGGCCCATCTTTATCTTGAAGATGAGCGAGAATTGCGAGGTAGAATAGCCAATATAGTCAGCGATCTGTGCAAGCGTGAGCTGCTTCTCAATATTTTCGTTCATGAACCTCACAGCTGCTGAGACGATGTCGTTGTTGGCGAGCCGTGCGTCCTGTGCATTGTAGTTCCTGAACTGTTTGATGTATTTGAAGGAAGCCAGGAAGCCTAGAGCAGGGAAGAAGCATAGCGGAGGTTGTCAAGACTGTAGTTGTCTGATAGTGTGAGGAAAATTTCTTCGAAGATGTTGTTGCGGTCAGCGACGCGTGAGGTCTTAGCCGTTATGATGTCTGTTGGCGTGTAGCAGTTATCACCGAAGAAAGGTGCCATGTTTCCTGTGAAAGGCACCCAGTAGATGGTCCAAGGATCATCATTATTGGAGGCATAAACATGGGGCCTCTCCTTGCGGGATGATGAAATACTGCTGCTTCTTTATTATGTCGTAACTTTGCAACCGTAAAACTTACAGACTTATGAACTCGAAAAACTCAAAAGCTTACATTTACTTCAGTTGTCTTGTCGGTGCCTTCGGCTTTGCCTTCTTCGCATTGAGACTGAAGGAGACAAAAGGACAAAAGTTGCAGTAGTAGCCCCCCTTACCCCTCCTCCCCCATCCAGGAGAGGGGGCTGATTACATTCAAGAATAATAGAAACAACAAATAAAATATAGAATTCGGCCTATTATCCACAAAAGTAATTAGTGTTTACTGAATAATCATAACTTACTAATTGTTAGATAAATATTTGGTATTTGATTCATCTTTTTCACATAAAATTAGTACCTTTGTGGTGTTAAAGGAGCACACATGAAGTATACATCGCAGAATAAGAACAAGCAATTGACCCTGGATATGTTCCGATCTTCGTTTGAAGATTTGGATAAGCATAACCGTTGGGTCGTTCTCGGCGATATGCTTCCCTGGGCAGCGTTGGAGAAGGTTTACAACTCCAAACTGCATAACGATGAGCGAGGGGCTGGCAACAAGCCGGCACGCATGGTTATAGGCGCAATGGTCATCAAACACAAGCTTAATCTGTCTGATGAGGAGACTATACAGATAATACGTGAGAATCCATATATGCAATATTTTCCGCTTTTCTGTTAATAGTCTCCTAAAAATAGTGTAATTTTGTGGCCGAATCGTAAAGAAACCATAAAAACGAATCTGCAAGAAATGGAATTAACAGAGGGAACCGTTATCAGAATGTTGCAGGATGGAAAGGAAGAGGGATACCGCTTCCTTTTCAAGTACCATTATGCTCCCCTGTGTGCTATCGCCTACGAATATGTGAAAGATGACTTTGTGGCAGAGACCATCGTAGCAGATGTCTTTTTTCACGTCTGGCAAATACGGCAGTCACTCGAGGTTCATACATCCCTAAGAAACTACCTGGCTGTAAGCGTCCGCCGCCATTGTATTGATTGGCTCAGACGTCAGCCAAAAAGTACAGATGCTTCTTTGGACCCGGGCAAAAGCAATATCGTTGATGACAGCGAGCCATTGGCTCAATTGTTGGATGGCGAACTGGAACAGGTCGTACAGAAAGCTGTTGACAATCTGCCTGCCGACTGCCAGAAAGTGTTCAAGATGAGTCGCTATGACGGAAAGAAGAATGGAGAGATTGCAAAAGAGCTCGGTATCTCCGTCAATACCGTGAAGTATCACCTGAAGAATGCCTTGAAGATCTTGCGCGGAGACCTCGCACAATATCTTGAAGCAATCTTTTTTTTCATTATCACCCAACAATAATTTGTTTTTTCACTACCCACCTATCATGATTCTGCGTCCTCCTAGTGTAAAGAGTCTGATATGAAGAACAAGCAAGAAGAAATAGCTGATCTTATCTTCCGCAGTCTTACGGGTGAGGCTACCCCACAGGACGATGAAGAGCTGAAGCGCTGGACCTCCGCCTCACCGGAGAACGATCGCCACTTCAGGCAGTTGAAAGCTTTGTGGACTTCGACGGATCCCGTCGGCAGCATGGCGCGCTACGATGCTGAAAAAGCCTTTGAGAAGTTCTCGATGCGTGTCATGGCGGATGGCGGATTCACCCAGGACGGGACGAACGCCGCTGATGAGACGTTATCCAACAATGACGATGTTCTTCCCAAGCAGAAGTCATGGTTCTACGTGCCGGTATGGATGCGCTGGGCGGCGGTCGTCCTCATCGTAGCGGGTTGCTGCTGGCAGTTCTACAGGCATGGACAGCAGAGCGTCGAACAGCAGTTGGCACAGATCTGTGTGGAAGCCCCCACAGGCTCACAGACCATCACGACGCTGCCCGACGGCACACGCATCACGCTCAATGCCGGTAGCAGGATCACCTATTCGCAGAGTTTCGGCATCAAAGACCGTAATGTCGTGTTGACCGGCGAAGGATTCTTTGAAGTAGTACACAATGGAAAGAAACCTTTCACCGTCACCACCGCGAGTATCAGTGTCCGCGACATCGGAACGAAGTTCAGTCTGGCCGATTATCCCAATGACAATGAAGCACAGGTGGTACTGACGGACGGCTCTATTGAGCTCGACAACAAGCTCTGCTCCGACTGTAGCAACGTCGTGATGAAGAAAGGGCAACGCGCTGTTCTATCCAAGGAAAACGGCAAACTGGTCGTGACTGGTGATGCTGACGAGAGCGATATCGCGTGGACAACCCATCAGCTGATTCTCGATGGCAAGTCCATCTACGCAATCGCCAAAGAGCTCGAACACGGCTATAACGTGAAAGTGACAGTATCGGGTGACCGTCTGGCAACCTGCCATTTCTTTGGGCGGTTCGACACCAGCACCCAGTCGCTCCAGGAAATACTCTCGGCACTGAAGAGTACCGGCAAATTGCGATATAAGATCAAAGGAAAAGAAGTAACACTGTACTAAAAACAGAGAATCTATATACATATTTATATAACATATTCATATTATCAATTCCTAACAATTACCTGTCATGAACAAGAAAAAACTTTTTCTTGTAGCATTGGTTCTGTCCTGTAATCTAGGGATCTATGCACAAGGTGTTTCGCTCCATCTTCGCAACGTCACCGTTGCCAAGGCCATGACGGAACTAAGAAAGAAAACCGGTTACTCCTTTGTCTATGAAGGCTCCGACCTCAACACGACGCAAAGGGTAAACGTGGATGCCAAGGATGTCCGGCAGGCAGCCGACCAGATTCTCGGCTCGCAGAATGTCACCTACACCATCCAAGGCAAGAACATCGTTGTCTCTGCAAAAGGCAAGCAGAGCCAGGATCATCCCCGGAGCACAGTGAACAAGGCCGGACGCAGCACCGTCAGAGGCCGCATCACCGACGCTAACGGTGATCCTATCATCGGTGCAAGTGTGAAGGTCAAAGGCAGTGACACGGGGGCTGTGTCTGACATCGACGGCAACTATTCTATCTATGCAAGTCCCGGCGAGGAGCTCGTCGTCTCCTATGTAGGCTTTAAGACGCAGGACGTGAGAGTAGGTCAAAAAGATGTCGTTAACGTCACGATCTCCGAAGACAACAAACTGCTCAACGAGGTTGTCGTCGTGGGTTACGGAACACAGAAGAAAGTGAATCTCACGGGATCAGTCTCATCCATAGACTATTCCAAGGAGGCTCTTTCCCGTCCTGTCACTTCTACGGCCCAGGCCTTGGAAGGACTCTCCGCCGGTGTGTCGGTCATGCAAGGCTCGGGGCGCCCGGGCTCAGAGGGCTTCGGCGTGAGCATTCGGGGAACAGGAACGCTTAACAACTCGTCACCCTTGGTCTTGGTCGATGGCATGGAAATGAGCCTTGCCGATGTCAACCCCAACGACATTGCTAACATTTCCGTGTTGAAGGACGCTGCCTCGTGCGCTATCTATGGTAACAGAGGAGCCAATGGCGTTATCCTTGTGACGACAAAGACAGGATCCGACGGAAAGGTACAAGTGACCTATTCAGGCAAATTCTCCTTCAACTCTCCCTCACGCCTTGTCAGGTGGGTGAGCAATTACGGTGACTACATGGAGTTTGTCAATGAAGCCAGCACTAATCTAGGCCAGGGACTGAAATATTCCCAGTCGACCATTGACACCTGGCGCGCCGCTGAAAAGGATCCTAACGGAATAGCTGAAAGTGGGTATCCTAATTATGTAGCGTATCCTAATACCGACTGGTATGACGAGATCTACCAGACAAAATTGATGCATGAGCATAGCCTCTCTATCAACGGCAGTGAGAAGCGCACGAAATATAATATTGGCCTCACCTATCTTGACAATCCGGGAATGATTGTCAATACAGCACTCAAGAAGTACAATATCAACCTGAATATCATCTCGAAGATTACCGACTGGATGGAAGTGGGCGCTCACATGTGGGGCTACCACGACGATCAGGACCGAAGCGATGTAGGCAATCTTACGGCTTGGTCTTTCCTTAAGTCAGTGCCGGGCATCTATCCTTATTATGATGGCAAATATGGTGGCATTGAGACCAATGAGGAAGATGGAGCCACAGGGAATCCCTTGCTGAACATTAATGGACAGGGACCTTCCTATTATAAGCATAATCGTTTGCTGAGTACGGTTTACGGCCAAGTAAAGTTTCTTCATGACTTTACTTTCAAGTCTCTGTTTGGTTATGAATATTTCTATCAGCGGCATAAATACACTGAGGGCAATACCGGCACTTACAGTTTCAGCAGAAAGATGGAGGTAAACATTCCAAGCAGCCTTGACCAGAAATACACTTATCTCTACCACAGTTGGGCAAACAACTGGAAGTGGACATCGACACTCAACTGGGGTCATACCTTTGGCAAGCATGATGTCTCGGCACTTGTCGGATTTGAGGAAGGTCGCGATTTTAGTGGCAGCGAGGATACATCCAAGCGTGGCTTGCTCGATATGTCAATAACCGCCATGGACGGTGCCACAGAGATGCGTAACATTTCCGGAAGCGACACGGAATATAAATACCGCTCCTATTTTGGCCGTGCCAATTATGCCTACGACAGCCGTTACCTTTTGGAGCTGGACTTCCGTGAGGATGGATCATCCCGTTTTGCGCCGGGCAAGCGTTGGGGGTTCTTCCCGTCAGCTTCCGCCGCATGGCGTATCTCGGAGGAGCAATTTGCCAAAAACTCTTTCCTTCGTGTCTTTGACAATCTGAAGCTGCGTGCTTCGTATGGTAAGCTCGGTAATGCTTCCGTAGACAATTACGCCTATCAGTCATGGTATGAGACAGGCTACACGGTGATGGGTGGCAGGAAAAGCCCACGCTTCTATCTTAACCAGCTGCCGAATATTGACGTCACTTGGGAAAAGACAAAGACCTTCGATATAGGTGTTGATTTCGCAACGCTTAACCAGCGTCTCACCGGGACGATTGATTATTACGACAAATATACGGAGGGCATTCTCATCAGCCCTTCCATCGGTCTGACTTATGGTGACAAGACGGCTCCGAAGATGAACCTTGCCGAAGTAAGCAACAAAGGTATTGAAGCGACCTTGGGCTGGCAGGACCGCGCTGGAGAGTTCACGTATGGTGTATCCGTCAACGGCACTTGGAACAAGAATAGAGTTCAGAAATACAAAGGTGCGTGGATTCATGGTAAAGGTACCAACCCTAATGATCCTTCAGACGAAAGCTATTACAACAACATCGGTGAGGTTTCATCGGGAGGCCGGCAGCGCATCGTAGAAGGTCATCAGATCAACGAGTTCTACCTCCGCCGCACTATCCATGGCAACGGCTCTTACTTCAACAGCGACGGCAGCGTAAACATTAACGGTGGGCCTAAGGACGGTATGATCCGCACCGAAGGGGATATGAAATGGCTGAAGGCTATGGTAGCCGCCGGCTATAAGTTCATGGGCAAACAGAGCATTGGCAAGAACGGTATCTGGTACGGCGACTATATCATGGAAGACCATAATGGCGACGGCGTTTACGGTGGCAGCAATGATGAGTCGTTTATGGGTAAATCCGATACACCTAAGTTCTACTTTGGTCTCCAGGGACATGTAGAATGGCGCGGCATCGATTTCTCAATGAACTGGGGCGGAGCTACAGGCTTCGCTACATGGTGGCGTGAGATAGGTCAGAACTCTTCCAGCGTTGTCTTCGGATTGGAGATCCCAAAAGATGTAGCCTATGATCACTATTTCTATGATCCGGAGAATCCTACGGATGCACGTACTAATCTCACATCGGAGAACCCGCGTTTGACGCTACAGAACCCTGACCAGACAGACAGTCAGGAGAACGATTTCCGCCTTTATAGCTGCAACTTCCTCAAGCTCCGTAATCTTACCATCGGTTATACCTTCCCCAAAGAATGGATGAAGAAGATTTATGTTGAGAACCTCAGAGTCTATTTCTCGGGTGAGAACTTATGGACCATTACAAGCTTCCCGGGTCTGGATCCTGAAATGCGCGCAGGTGCAGGCTATACCACCATGCGGCAGATTTCTTTCGGACTAAATGTTACGTTCTAACTATTAAAGTGGCAAAAACGATGAAAAACAATAAATTCACTATATTTTGCGGAATTGCTTTGGGTGGCTTGACCCTTAGCAGTTGCCAATCTGACTTCTTGGATACGGTTCCGACAAACCGCGTGAGCACCAAGAATGTCTGGAAGACAGAGAACCTTGCCAACAGTGTTGTCAATGGAGCCTATGAACGTTTCTACTACGAGCTCATTGGCAATGAAGGCAATGGTCTTGACGAATATACAGAGATCTGCGACCTTGACGTCAACTGGGCTTCCAACGATTGCCCGTTGGCATTAGGCACGGCAACATCGTCCTCGGGTATATTTGAGTTCTGGTGGAGATGTTTCTATGAGGAGATCTACCGTACAAGCAATGTTATCCAAAACATAGATAAGGTTCCTGACATGAGTGACAGCGAGAAAGACCGTGACAAGGCTGAGTGTTGTGTGCTGCGTGCCTGGGCTTATGCACGTGCCAATGCGTTCTGGCGTGGTGTACCTGTCTATACTGAGCCCGTGGCTTACGGTGAGGCTACAAAGCCGCGCAGCTCTGAGGAAGAAGTGTGGAAGCAAGTAATAGAAGACTGTACGACCGCTATCAATAGTGCCAACTTGCCTGATAAATATTCGACGAGCGATGCCAATTACGGTCGCGTGACAAAGGGGGCAGCCTATTATCTGCGTGGGCAGGCCTATCTGTGGCTGAAAGACTATGGCAAGGCAGAATCTGATTTCCGTGCTGTCACGAAGATGGGATACAGCCTTTATCCTGACTATAAGGCTATGTTCAAAGCAGCAAACGAGAAGAACGACGAATACATCTTCCAATATCAGTACACAGACGATTCCGGACTGGGCAACTGGCTGTCACAGTGCTATGGCAACCGTGTGACGGTTGACAATGCCTGGAACAATTATATTCCGAACCCGAAGTTCGTGGACAGTTACACTTGGGCCAATGGTAAGCCTTTCGATATGGACGATGTCATTCCCGGATATTCAAAGATGGATCCGGTAAGGCGCTCGGTTTATTTCCTCCGCGACAGCTTAGGGGTGACTACCAATCACTTGCAGAGCAACTACAAGAAAGGCTATGAACAGATGAAGGAGTACGGCTCCGACATGGATAAGTATCTGCCTTACGGCAATGAGGCGCGAATAAAAAAAGTTTATGAAGGCCGTGATCCTCGTATGGGATACAACTTTATCTTGCCTTACTCCGGCTATGTAGGTGGCTGTACTGCAAACAACTATACTTACTACCTGCGCTGGCCTTATTTCGGCTCAGACAACTCCTATCCTTTCGACCTGCGTACCGATACTAACGACAAATATTATTACATGTGGCGCAAGTTCGTCATTGAAGGTCGTGAGAGCAAAACGATATGGGACAGTGATATAGACATTCCTGTCTTCCGCTATGCCGGTGCACTGTTGAGCCTCGCAGAAGCTTTGAATGAGCAGGGAAAGACTGACGAGGCCATTACATACGTTAATCAGGTGCGTGCCCGCATTCCGGGTCTTGCTCTGCTCAACAGTAACGAATACACCAAAGTGACCGGTAAGGAGAACATGCGCAAACGTATCCGGGACGAATGGGGCTGGGAGTTCGCAGGCGAGATGTGCCTTTACTTCAAAGAGCTGCGCTGGGGAACCTGGGCCGACAAGAAGTTTGGAACAAACCGCGGGTCAGCAACCACCAATACACTTAATGGCGCCAATGGTATGACAGAGATATGGGGCAGCAAGCGTTACACGCTCATCTGGCCTGGTGACTATTGTGAGAAATGGGCTGTGCCGCAGTCGGAGATAGAACGCAACCCTAATCTGACTCAAAATGACAAGTGGAACTGAATGGTCTTAAATCATTGGCAGATAAGATGAATATTCTTTCTAAGACATTTGTTGCCGTCCTTTTAAGTGTGGGGTCTTGTGCAGCCACGGCTTGTTCTACGACCCCTATTACAGGAGTCACGGAGCACAAGACCTACAAAAATCCCATTATCAACACCAGTCTCCCCGACCCCACTGTAATCCGGGCACAGAACGGTTGCTGGTACCTCTATGCTACGGAGGATATCAGGAACACCCCTATTTACAAGTCGAAGAACCTTGTTGACTGGTCGTTTGTGGGCACTGCCTTTACGGACGAGACACGTCCGAAGTGGAACCCCAAGGGAAATATCTGGGCACCCGACATCAACTGTATCAATGGTCAGTATGTGCTTTATTACGCTAAGTCGGAATGGGGCGGCGAGTGGACCTGTGGTATCGGTGTGGCCACGGCTGCCGGACCGGAAGGTCCCTTTACGGATCATGGGTGCATGTTCACAAGTCAGCAGATAGGCGTTCAGAACTCTATTGATGAGTTCTACATTGAAGACAATGGGCACAAGTATCTGTTCTGGGGGAGTTTCCATGGTATTTATGGTATAGAGCTGTCCGAAGACGGCATATCGATAAAAGCCGGTGAAAAGCCGCGGCAGATAGCCGGCAGCTTCATGGAAGGGACATATATCCACAAGCATGATGGTTTTTATTATCTCTTCGGTTCCGCAGGCACCTGCTGTGAGGGAGCAAAGAGCACGTATCGTGTCACTTACGGCCGTTCGAAGAATCTCTTTGGGCCTTACACGGACAAGCAGGGACAGAGCCTGATAGATAATCATTACGAAGTGATGATTCATGGGAGTGATGTTGTTGCCGGGCCTGGCCACAATGCTGAGTTCATTACAGATGACCTCGGACAAGACTGGATCATCTATCATGGCTACAAAAGGTCTGACCCTGATGCCGGACGCGTGGTATGGATGGACAGAGTGGAATGGATTGACGGCTGGCCTCACGTTGCCGGAGACCGCCCGTCAACAGTCTCAGAACGCCCCGCGGTGGGTAATATTCTGTTAGCTGATCCTACTGTCTTCAGAGATAATGACACTTATTACCTTTACGGCACATCTTCTCTTAATGGGTTCCTCGTCTATCAGTCGAAAGACCTGAAACACTGGGAGGGACCGTGCGGAGCATCCGACGGTCTGGCTCTGAAACGTGGAGATGCTTTCGGAACGGCAGGCTTTTGGGCTCCGCAGGTGTTTAAGGTAAAGAACAAATACTTCATGGCTTACACCGCCAACGAGCAGATTGCCATTGCCGAGAGCGAGAGTCCGTTGGGTCCGTTCCGGCAGAAGGAACCAGCCCAACTACCTGCCAATAGGAAGGAGATTGACCCGTTCGTGTTCTTCGACAAGAGTAAGGCTTATCTTTACCATGTGCGCTTGCAGGACGGAAACCGTATTTTTGTTGCTGAACTTAATAAAGACTTAAAGTCGGTGAAGGAGAATACCGCCCGAGAGCTTATCCGTGTCAACGGCGATGGATGGGAGAACACATCCAAGGGCAAGTGGGGCGTAGCAGAAGGCCCTACGGTTGTCAAAGAAGGTAAGACGTACTATCTGTTCTATTCATGTAACGATTTCCGCAGTCCTGATTATGCAGTTGGCTATGCTACGGCAGATAATCCGCTTGGTCCTTTTGTCAAGCATGATGATCCTATCATCACACGAAAGCTCATTGGTGAGAACGGAACGGGTCACGGTGATTTCTTCATCGGCAAAGACGGTAAGATGGAATATGTGTTCCATACTCATGCCAATACTGTACAGGTCAGTCCCCGCAAGACTGCTGTCGTACAGCTTCAGTTTGATGGCAAAGACTTTAAGATCGTTGAGGGAACGGCCTGTTATCTGAGAACTGACGAATGACCCGTAGCTCAATGACCGAGACGTTGAAGACATTTACAAAAAACAAAAAGTCTTACTAACAGCAAACTAGGGAAAGGAAGAATGAGGCTTACACACCTATATCTCTTTGTTCTGAATTATATATTTAAATTAAAGTTAAACATTGTCTAATCATAAATTGTATGATATCATTAGGAAATAGCTTAAAAGAAAAGATTACGGTCTTTACTCTCTTGATGCTAGCATGTTTAGGCGTGCAGCCTATTATTGCTAAGAAGAACGCGAAAGAAGTCGTAGCAAGCCGGTGGACGGAAGCGAAAGCTAACGGCTGGTATGCTCAACTTCCTTGGATGTCTGGCTGCGACTACATTCCGGCCACAGCTATCAACCAGATAGAGATGTGGAGCAAGGACACTTATGATCATCCTCAGATCGATAAGGAGCTAGGTTGGGCAGAAGAACTTGGCTTCAAGACCATGCGCGTCTTCCTCAGCAGTGTCGTCTATGCACACGACCCACAGGGATTGAAAGACCGCATGAATGACTTCCTCACCATCTGCGACCGTCATGGCATCCGTCCGCTCTTCGTCTTCTTCGATGACTGCTGGAATGCCGAGTCTAGCTATGGCAAGCAACCGGCACCGAAGCCGGGCATCCACAACTCCGGCTGGGTACGCGACCCATCAATGAGTTTGCGCAAAGACACGGTAACGCTCTACAAGAATCTCAGTAAATATGTGAAGGATATCCTCACGACTTTCGGCAACGATAAGCGTGTGCTGATGTGGGACCTTTACAACGAACCGGGGAATAGCGATCAAAAAATAGCATCACTGCCGCTGCTGCGCAAGGTCTTCGAATGGGCACGCTCTGTCAACCCCTCGCAACCATTGACGGCAGGTATCTGGAACCTCAGCACGGATTTTGCACCCCTCAATGCTTTCCAACTGGAGAATTCGGATGTCATATCCTACCACAATTATGATCCAGCTTATAAGCACAGTGAGGAAATAAAATATCTGCGTGTTCTCAATCGTCCGCTTGTCTGCACGGAATATATGGCACGTAGAAACGGTAGTCTATTCTCTTCCGTCATGCCTTTACTCAAAGCCAACAAGATTGTGGCTATCAACTGGGGATTCTTATCAGGCAAGACAAATACCATATTCGCCTGGGATACACCGATTCCAGATGGTCACGAACCAGAGCTATGGTTCCACGACATCTACCGCCAGAACAAGACCCCATTTGATCCTGAAGAAATAAGACTTATCAAGGAACTGAATTGGAAATAAAAGCTGTCTTACTGTAATCTTTTCGCGGCCGCGTTACGATGGCATTAAGACCTAATGTCCCTATTTCGTCAATTAACGAAAGACAAGTTACTCTATCATAGTCTTTTCCGTGGAGTGCTGAAGGCCGACATGCTGTCTGTCCGTGGGGGCCACGGACGATGGTACGATCCTGAGACAGGAAACTTCAAGCATGGCAGCCATATCTTCGAAGGATGGAACCAGAAAGAGGATGCACGGCTCACCATGGGCATCGGTACCGTTTATAAGGACATCGGATGGCTGCAAGTCTTCCATCCAGCTGAACAAGGTGATGCCAGAAAATACTATGGCATAACGAAAGTAGGATCGGACATCGACGACCAGGGGGTCAACTTCATGCCCTCTATCGCAATCTCTAAATCTGCCTTTGCAGTACCAGTGATGAACGAGGCACCCAGGGCGCAGGAAAAAAGACATCAATGTCCTTCTTCAAACTCAACAAACGGATAGTAACACCATCAACAAGAAGGCTCAAGACGTTGTCGGCTCTCTATTATGATGCTAACGACAACGTGCTGAAAGTGCTCACCCCCACGGGATGGCGTTCAATAGCTTTCGAGAAAAGGTCCAGCGTCTTTCTCTCCGGCATTTTGTCTGACCAGGGAGAAAGCCTTGACGGCATAAGTCTGAAGAACGGAATCGCCGGGGCAGAGAAGGCAGTGCATGGGCAGGACTTAGTGACAACCGTAAATACAGACCACGGGGACAGGCCACGCTCTATGGCTGTCCGAATAGGCGGGACACCAGTTGACTGTGATTATGACGCTTTGACAAGAAGGCTCGTCGTTCATGGTGATAACATAAACGGTGACGTATATATCTACCGGGGAGTAGATATAAAGCTTAATGGGAAATGGGAGAACCCCGGCTCTGCACTGACACCGGGGAGTCGCCTTGTCATCTGGTCTGATTATTTCGGCAAGGGAAGAGGGTGCTATCACAGAGAAGCGACCATCCGACTGAAGGTCTTGCTTGGAGCGCATGTCTCTGAGCCAAAGGTTTATAAAGGACATGACAAAAAGACATTGTTGAAACAGGGTACTGGCTATTCCCTTTCGAAATTATGCAGAGCGGTGATAAATGGGGCGAGAAACAAAGGAAAAGAGCCAAGTTGCTGTTCGACATGCATCCGAAGATAAAGGAAGCATACGGGCATGTGTGCAGTTTGAGAGCCATCTTCAGAGACAAGAACCTTACAAAGGAGGCTGCAAGAGTAAAACTGCATGAGTGGCATCAGCGAGTCGCTGACTCCAATCTGCGTGAAATCAAAGCTGCCAGGGATGCCATCAAGTACAAAGAGGAAGAAGTTCTCAACTACTTCAACAACAGATCAACCAATGCTTCTGCAGAGTCTCTCAACTCAAAGATGAAAGGCTTCAGAGCACAGATAAGAGGTGTGCAGGATCTTCCTTTCTTCTTGTTCAGAGTTGCAACGATCTTCGGATAATGATGTTAAACTATCCACGGACTATTGCAACTGAGCCGTGATGTGACACATTTAATGAAGGTGGCTACAGCCTGGTATCCATATATTGGTGGAGGCTCTTGGCCAGACTGTGACATGCTTCCGCTTGGACATCTTGCTATTCGTGGTGAACGTGGTGACGATCGAATGACTAAACTGACCAAAGACGAGCAATATAGTCTCAAGTCTTTCTTTACCATCATGCGTTCTCCCTTGATGTATGGTGGAGATTTGCCTACAATGGATCCATTTACGCTATCTCTTCTTACAAATAAAGACGTTCTAAGGATGCACAATGAAGAATCTACCGGTACACGACAACTGTTCCTTACAGATACAAAACTCGCTGTTACATCTAAAAATGAAAATGCGGGAGAAACGTATCTTGCACTATTCAATATTGGAGACAATGAAAATGAAACGTACATGAAGGCTTTCGCCAAAGGGAATGAAAATTTTCGTATCTT
>ERZ772881.778-NODE-778-length-33210-cov-3.538049_pt1 | contig 33210 bp, 30 predicted proteins | sample MGYA00580581_ERZ772881 | MGnify/ENA primary metagenome ERZ772881 (study PRJEB29015, sample SAMEA2737668) | human gut metagenome | biome: human gut; feature: human-associated habitat; material: faeces | place: China | collected 2012 ...
ACCTTTAGATTTATGGGTAAAAATTATGATGCTGCTATGATAGCTGTTGGACATTGTGGATTTGGCTTAGACGCAGTACCAACAGCGATGGCAAATATGCAATCTGTTGAAAGTAAATATGGACCGTCGCCACGTGCATATTTTATTGTTCCTTTGGTGGGTTCTCTATTTATAAATATTGTTAACTCTTTTATCATTACAATTTTTATCAATTATTGTAAATAAACTTTTGAAGCAGATTAAAGATTAAGGTTTTATAAATTGATTAGCTAAAAAGGATGTGAGTAAAGTTTCCTCATATCCTTTTTTGTATTACGTAATCATATGCAACAATAGTTGCATTTTAGAAAATTTCTGATATTATGTAATTATACGAACTGGTGTTTATATAGTATTTCAACAAAGGAGTAAAAAGATATGAAGCGATTAGAATTGATGCCAACTGATGAGAATATCCTCAAATCTTTGGAAGAAGATATCTTTAAACGGAATCAGGAGTTGGGATATTTCATACAATTATTGGACAACATTGAAGGACCATATAGTCTTGCAGTCAATGGAAGTTGGGGAAGTGGAAAAACATTTTTTGTAAAGCAGGCAAAAATGATATTGGATGCCTATAATGTGGATTTTGATATGTCAAAGGAAAATCGATTTATAATTGAAAATTTAATTAAATTTCCGCAACATCCAATCAAACCTCAATACTGTATCTATTATGATGCATGGAAAAATGACTGTAACCTGGATCCAATTTATTCTTTGATTTGCAGTATTACGGCAGGATATGAATATTTTAATGATAGAGGATCAGAAAACAAGAAAAAAGTGATAGAGGCTGGGATTTCTGTCATCCAAAATATGATATCTTTTATTCCTAATAGTGCAGTAAGGACAATGCTCTCTATTTTACCGCTTGATAAAATGAAAGACGCCTTAGAGAAAACAAATCCCTTGAGCAACGTAAAAGAATACATCGAGTTGGAAGAAAAGATACAGGGGTTTCTTCAGAATTTAAGTTCCGAAAAAGAAGAACGGCTTGTTATCTTTGTTGATGAGCTGGATCGCTGCAGGCCAGACTTTGCAGTGCAATTGTTGGAACGTATTAAACATTATTTTGATTTGGAAAATATTACCTTTGTGTTTTCTGTAAATTGCGAACAACTCGTACAAACCATCAAAAAGTTTTATGGAGAGGAATTTAATGCGGGAAGATACTTGGGACGATTTTTTGATCAGGTTATACCATTGCCGCAAGCGGAACTCCCAAATTATTTTAATAAATTGAATATAGGAAGTAGTGTTTTCTTTGATTTGACAATTCAAAAATTTATTCAAACTAAAAATTTGAGTCTCAGAGATATTGTACGCATTGCAAATATTGAAAACATTATAAAAAAACATATGACAAATAGAGACTTTTGGTTTATTGGTTCAAATCAAGATACAGGCTATTTTATTTCATATTGTGTGATTCCATTACTAGTAGGAATTAATACTTTAGAACCTCAACATTATAGTACATTTGCTAATGGGGAGAATGTAGCAGAATTTATTGCTTTTATGAGAGAAAATGATTATAGTGTAAGAATTCAAGAGGCTTTAAAAGATAGACAGAATGATGAAATAATTGAAAGAGATGAAAGTTTAGAGGGAGGATTACGAGCAATTTACATTGCGTTATTTAATAAAAGTTATGAAAATGAAAATGTGTATGTAGGAAAATATTTATTTACTCCTAGTATTAGGCAATACATTAAAGAAGCCAGTTCTTTACTGTCCCAATATTCTAATTTTAGTTATTAAGGTGCCTTGCCACATCAAGTGTAACACAAAATTATGGAGAGAGAATCTCTGTTGAAACAAGGAAATACAAAAGTCAATCTGGAGTTGCTGATCGTCCTGGCAACTATCCTCTTCATCTGGATTCCAGTCCCTGCAGCAAGGGAGCCATCTCCCACAGGGAAAGCCAATGGGTGCTGAAAATGGTCCAGAGGCTGCTTTCAGGGAATCGGATAGGAATTTGGCTCAACAACGGACGGATCCGCCGACTGGCCCATCTGGCCGAGTATTCCTCCCTGGGATTTTTTGCCAGTCTGTACAGTTGGAGACGGTGTGGCCTGAAGAAGAAGTCAGACACGTCCCTGACGGGCCTTGAGAGGTCAGACGTCAGCTCTGTTCGGCTTAGCAGCAGGTTTGATCTGTTTATCGCCAACAGGCTGACGTCTGACTTCTTGAATCTGACATCTGAATCCGGTCTGACTTCTCATAAAGGGCCAATCTGATGCCTTGCAGTCTTATTATTTTAGCCAGGGTTCAATGGTGATACCGTTCACATTGAGTAATCTTCAAGAGAGGATAAAGTGAATGGATAAGAAAGGAATGGATCAATGAAAATCGCAGTCACCGGCGGCGCCGGCTTCATCGGCTCCAACTTTATCTTCCATATGCTGAAGGCGCATCCGGAGGACCGGATCATTTGCCTGGACAAGCTTACATATGCAGGAAATCTGTCCACTCTGGCTAGTGTCATGGACAATCCAAATTTCCGCTTTGTGAAACTGGATATTTGTGACCGGGAAGGGGTATATAAGCTTTTTGAAGAAGAACACCCTGATATGGTGGTGAATTTTGCTGCGGAGAGCCATGTGGATCGGTCCATTGAGAATCCGGAAATCTTTTTGCAGACCAATATCATCGGGACATCTGTGCTGATGGACGCCTGCCGGAAATATGGAATCCAGCGGTATCATCAGGTTTCCACGGACGAAGTTTACGGGGACCTGCCGTTGGATCGGCCGAATCTGTTCTTTACGGAAACTACGCCCATCCATACTTCCAGTCCCTACAGCAGCTCCAAAGCCGGGGCGGATTTGTTGGTGCTGGCTTATCATCGGACCTATGGGCTGCCGGTGACGATTTCCCGGTGCAGCAATAACTATGGTCCGTACCATTTTCCGGAAAAGCTGATTCCCCTGATGATCATCAACGCTCTTTACGACAAACCTCTGCCGGTCTATGGGGACGGACTGAACGTCCGGGACTGGCTCTATGTGGAAGACCACTGCCGGGCCATTGATCTGATCCTTCAAAAAGGAAAAGTGGGAGAGATTTACAATGTAGGCGTCCACAATGAAATGCGGAATATCGATATTGTGAAGCTGATCTGCAAAGAACTGGGCAAACCTGAAAGCCTGATTACCCACGTGACCGATCGGAAAGGCCACGACAGAAAATACGCCATCGACCCCACTAAGATCCACAACGAACTGGGCTGGGTCCCAGAAACCAAATTTGCCGACGGCATCAAAAAGACCATCAAATGGTATCTGGAAAATCAGCCCTGGTGGGAAAACATCGTAAATGGTAAGTATCAGGGGTATTATGAGAGGATGTATGGGGGGAAGGTAATCGTTCATCGTTTTAGTTACTACTGAGATGATTGGTACGATTTCTTGTCGATAGTTACGATCGTATAATAAAGTGGATTGGTTGGCAGTCCCTCACATAAGTGGGTAAGTGACTAGGTGCATTATAACGTTTTTTAGAACTTTCTAACAAGAAAGGAGCTCTAAGTCCCCCAAACCACTTAATCACCTAATCACTGAAGCGGGCCTCGAAACATTAAAAAGAAGTCAGAACACGGCCCTGACGGGCCTTGAGATATCAGACGTCAGCTTTGTTCGGCTTAGCAGCAGGTACAGTCTGCTTATCGCCAACTAGCTGACGGCTGACATCTGAAAGGCCCGAAGGGCCGGTCTGACTCCTTATCAAGGTCTGGCCTGACGTTTTCCACTAGCCAGTGACCGGGGCAAAAAAAAGACCGCCGAAGCGGTCTTTTTTTACAATAGCACATATTTCAGTACGAACAGTACGGCCAGGATGTACATCAGGCCGCTGATCTTGTTCTTGTGTCCGGTGAGGACGTTGAGGATCACGTAGGTGATGACTCCGAAGGAGATCCCTTCCGAAATGCTGTAAGCGAAAGGCATGGCGATGATAGCGATATAGGCCGGGATGGCTTCGCTGAGGTCGCTCATGTTGATCTTGGTCACGGAGGAGAACATCAGAAAGCCCACGATGACCAGGGCGGGAGCGGTGGCGAAGGAAGGAATGGCCATGAAGAAGGGGGAGAAGAACAGGGAGAGCAGGAACAGCACGGCCACGGTGATGGCGGTGAGCCCGGTGCGTCCTCCTTCAGAAACCCCGGCTGCACTTTCCACGAAGGTGGTGACGGTACTGGTCCCCAGGAGGGCACCGGTGCAGGTGGCGCAGGCATCGGCCATCAGGGCTCCTTTGATGTGGGGCAGCTGGCCTTTTTCGTCCAGCATATCGCTTTTGGCGGCGACCCCGATGAGGGTGCCCAGGGTATCAAAGGTGTCCACGAACAGGAAGGCGAAGATGACGGCAAAGAAGTTCAGGCTCAGCACATGGGAAAAGTCCAGTTTCAGGAACAGAGGAGCCGGGCTGATGGGGGCAAAGGAAGCCAGACCGCCGGACAGGTTGGGGAATACGCTGAAGGTCCCCAGTTCCGGATTGGGCACGTACAGGCCGGTGGCTTCGCAGATCATGCCCAGGATCCAGGTCCCCAGGATGCCGAAGAGGATGTTCCCCCGGACGTTTTTGATGATCAGGAAGGACGTGAATAGGATCCCCAGCATGGCGATGAGCACGGTGATCCCCACGCTGTGGAAGGTGCCGTCGGCCATGGCCTTGGTGAAGGAATAAAGGGAGACCTTCGTAGCCGGGTTGGCCACGATGATCCGGGAATTCAGCAGTCCGATGAAGGCGATGAAGAGCCCGATCCCCACGGAAATAGCCTGTTTCAGGGTCATGGGGATGGCATTGAAGATGGCCTCCCGGATGGAGGTCAGGGAAAGGATGATGAAGATGATCCCTTCGATGAGGACCGCGGACAGGGCCATTTCCCAGGAATTCCCCATCTGGAGGCAGACGGTGTAGGCAAAGTAGGCGTTGAGCCCCATGCCCGGTGCCAAGGCAAAGGGATAGTTGGCAAAGGCGGCCATGAAGAAGGTGCCTAAGGCAGAGGCGATGGCGGTGACGGTGAGCAAGGCCCCTTTATCCATGCCTGTGGCACTGAGGATGGAGGGATTTACGATCAAGATGTAGGCCATGGTCATGAAAGTGGTGATCCCGGCAATGATTTCCGTCCGCATGGTGGTGTGGTTTTCCTTCAAATGGAAGACCTTTTCGCAGAATTGTTCCATGATAAACTTCCTTCCTTTCAGTCTTTTAAAGGATTCTTCTATTATAGCAAAAAAAGGCTGAATCTGTTAGAATATTAGGGAAGAAAACGAAAGAATCGAGGAAAAAATGAGAGACCTTTTAGCTTCATTGAACGAACAGCAGGCTGAGGCAGTCCGTCAGATTGCCGGGCCTATTTTAATTTTGGCTGGGGCCGGCAGCGGCAAGACCAAGGCCCTGACCACCAAGATCGCCTATCTCCTGGAAAAAGGGGTGAAACCCTGGAACATCCTAGCCATCACTTTCACCAACAAGGCGGCCAAGGAAATGCGCCAGCGGGTGGATGCCCTGGTGGGCCCGTCCGCCAAGGATGTATGGCTGTACACCTTCCACGGGTTCTGCAACCAGCTGCTGCGCCGGGAAATCGGCCATCTGCCTGGGTACACTACGGCTTTTTCCATCTACGACCCTTCCGACTGCAAGAATGTACTGAAGGAAGCTCTGAAGAAGCTGAACCTGGATGAGAAGTTCTATCCTCTGCCCGGTCTCCTGACCACCATTTCCAATGCCAAGAATGCCCAGGTGGATGCGGCGGAATTCGCCCGGCAGGCCGATGATTTCCATGCCCGGAAGGTAGCGGAGATCTATGGGGAATACCAAAAGCACCTGGTCCAGAGCAATGCGGTGGATTTCGACGATCTGCTGCTGCTGACGGTAAAGCTGCTCCAGACGGTGCCGGAAGTGCGGGAAAAATACCAGAATAAATTCCATTATGTGCTCATCGACGAATACCAGGACACCAACCATGTCCAGTATCTCCTGGCCAAGCTCCTTTCTGCGCCGGAAAACAATCTGTGTGCCGTGGGGGATATCGACCAGAGCATCTACGGCTGGCGGGGTGCGGATATCAGCAACATCCTGGATTTCGAAAAGGACTATCCCCAAGCTCGGATCTACAAACTGGAACAGAACTACCGGTCCACCCAGGTGATCTTGGATGCGGCCAATGAGGTGATCAAGCACAATGCGGCCCGCCGGCCCAAGAACCTGTGGACGGAAAACGGCAACGGCCAGCCCATTGCTTATTACCAGGCCCGGGATGACCGGGAAGAAGCAGAATTCGTGGTGGGACAGATCCGGAAGCTCCAGCAGGAAGGCACGAAGCTGGGGGATATGGCCATCCTGTACCGGACCAATGCCCAGAGCCGGATGTTCGAAGAGAACCTGATCAACAACGGCATCCCTTATGTGATGGTGGGGAGCTTGAAATTCTACGACCGGAAAGAAGTGAAGGATACCCTGAGCTACCTCCGGTTCCTGGCCAATGAACGGGATATCCAGGGGCTGGAACGGATCATCAACGAACCCAAGCGGGGCATCGGGGCAGCCACCGTTGCCAAGGTGAGAGGGCTCCTGGAAGAAAGCGGCATGCCCTTGCCGGAAGTGCTCCGGACCGTCCAAGCACAGGAGGTGCTGGGCCGTTCCTTGGGGAAGATCCAGGCCTTCAGCCAGATGATGGAAGAACTGGCCCGGGTAAAGGACACCCTGCCGGTGAAGGAGCTGATGGAACAGGTGCTGGAAAAGACCGGCTATCTGGAAGCCCTGCGGCTGGAAGGTTCGGACCAATCCAAGAGCCGGCTGGACAACCTGAACGAATTCCTCCGGATTGCCGATGAATTTGCCAAGGATCCGGGAGAGGAGAACAACAAGACCTTGGAAGATTTCCTGAACCATGTTGCCCTGGTAGCGGACATCGACGACGCCAAGCTGACCCAGGATTCCGTCACCCTCATGACCCTCCATTCTGCCAAGGGACTGGAATTCCCGGTGGTGTTCATCGGAGGCATGGAGGATGGGCTGTTCCCCAGCCAGCGGAGCCTGGAGGACGAGGACAAGCTGGAAGAGGAGCGGCGGCTGTGCTATGTGGGGATCACCCGGGCCAAGAAACGGCTGTACCTGACCAGCTGCCGGAACCGGATGGTCTACGGCCATGTGGTCATGTATCCGCCTTCCCGGTTCTTGGAAGAGATTCCCCGAAACTTGATCGAAAATGTGGCGGTGCGCCGGAGCACCTATGGGGGCTATGGGGGATATCGAGGCCAGAACCCGGCGGCTGCACCCCATGCCAGCCTGCGGAACATTGCCTGGAAGCGGGGGGGCAGCATCTTGGATACTCCATCTCCCCAAAGCCGGTTTGTGCCGGAAGGGGACAGTGTGCCGGAATTCCATCCCGGTGACAAATGCCGGCACAAGAAATTCGGAGTAGGGACCATCATCGAGGCCCGTCCTGACGGCAGTGAGGGGCAGCTGGTGACGGTGGCTTTCCCGGGCAGCGGCATCAAGCAGCTGGCCACCAAGTATAAGATCCTGCAGAAAATCTGAGGGGGTAAGGCCATGAGTGAAATGACGAAAGAGGCGGCGGCAGCCCGGATCGATGAGCTGCGGGCCGTCATGAAGAAAAATTCCTATCTGTATTATGTCCAGGACAATCCCCTGATCACCGATGCGGAATACGATGCCATGATGCGGGAGCTGAAGGAGCTGGAAGCCCAGTATCCGGAACTGGTGACACCGGATTCTCCCAGCCAGCATGTGGGGGGCTATGCCAAGCCGGGCTTTACGGAAGTGAAGCATATGACACCTCTTTTGAGCCTGGCCAACGCCTTTTCTCCGGAAGAGATGGAAGAATTCGACCGGCGGGTCCATGAAGGGCTGCCGGCGGGCACCAAAGTCCAGTATGTGGTGGAGCCCAAGATCGATGGACTGGCCTGCAGCATCATCTATGAGAACGGCCGGTTCGTCCGGGCGGCTACCCGAGGTGATGGTGTGGTGGGAGAAAATGTCACGGAAAACGTCCGGACCATCGCCAACATCCCCAAAGTGCTGAAGCCCATTCCCGGCATGGAGATCCCGGAGCTTTTGGATGTGCGGGGGGAAGTATACATGCCCCGGCAGGCCTTTGTGAAGCTCAATGAAGAACGGCAGGAAGCCGGGGAACAGGAATTCGCCAACTGCCGGAATGCAGCGGCGGGCTCTCTGCGGCAGTTGGATCCCCGGGTGACGGCCAAACGGTCCCTGGCTTTCTTTGCCTACGGCATCGGGGTGGGGGCAGGGAACCTGCCTACCCACAATGCGTCCATGGATATGCTCCAGCAATACGGTTTCACGACCACAGAAGGCCGGGCCCTGGTGGACACCATCCAGGAGGCCAATGAGCTGATCAAGAAGCACGGGGAACGCCGGGCTCTCCTGGGGTATGATACGGACGGCGTGGTGGTGAAGGTGAACGACGTGTGGCAGCAGGATATCCTGGGGGCTACCGGCAAGGATCCTCGCTGGGCCATGGCTTATAAATTCCCTCCAGAACAGGCGGAGACCCTTTTGGAAGACATCGTGATCCAGGTGGGGCGGACAGGGGTGCTGACTCCCACGGCAGTGCTCCAGCCGGTACGTCTTTCCGGAAGCACCATCAGCCGGGCCACCCTCCACAATGAAGACTTCATCCGGGAGAAGGATATCCGGATCGGGGATCATGTGATCATCAACAAAGCTGCGGAAATCATCCCGGAAGTGCTCCGGGTGGTGCCGGAAAAACGGACCGGAGAAGAAAAGGTGTTCCACATGCCGGAAACCTGCCCGGAATGCGGCTGGAAGGTGGAACGGAAAGAAGGGGAGGCGGCCTGGCGCTGCACCAATCCCCACTGCCCGGCCCTGGGACGGGAAGGGCTGATCCATTTCACCAGCCGGGATGCCATGAACATCGACGGCTGCGGACCCAGCGTGCTGGCCCAGCTGACGGCGGCAGGGCTGGTGAAGGATCCGGGAGATCTGTACCTTTTGACCCGGGAGCAGGTCCAGCAGCTGGACAGGATGGGCCCAAAAAGTGCGGACAACCTGATCAATGCCATTGAGGGCAGCAAGAGCCAGAGTCTGGATAAGCTGCTCTTCGCCTTGGGGATCCGCCATGTAGGGGCCAAGGTGGCCCGGATTTTGGCGTTGAAATACGGTACCATGGACAAGCTCATGGCGGCCAATCAGGAAGAATTGGCCCAGATCCCGGATATCGGGCCGGTGATCGCGGAAAGCGTGGTGACCTGGTTCGGGGAACCCATGAACCAAGCCTATGTGGAACGGCTGAAGGAGTTGGGGCTCAACATGGAAATGACAGCTGGCCAGGCACAGGATGAGAACCATCCCTTCTACGGGAAGACCATGGTGTTCACCGGCACCCTGCCCACCTTGGACCGGGCTACGGCCCAGACCATGGCTCAGGATGTAGGGGCCAAAGTCACCAGCAGCGTCAGCAAAAAGACCGACTACGTAGTAGCCGGCACCGACCCAGGGAGCAAGTACACCAAGGCACAGAACCTTGGAGTGGCCATTCTGGACGAAGCAGAGTTCCTGCGGCTATTGGGGAGGTAAAAAATGGAGGTGTTGTATAGAATGTGCAACACCTTTTTTTTTATAGGTCACTGCTGAAAATATACCAAATCTGGTATGAAAAACGTATAATAATGGCATTGGACGTATAAACTCTATGGCGCTATACTGATCCATATGGAAAAGAAAAAAGCTTTGTTATACATGTTGGCTGCTGCTCTGCTTTTTTGTTTTACAGAAATCAGCCTGAAAAAACTGAATGGATCACTCAACAGCATCCAGGTGAATTTCAGCCGGTACCTGCTGGCGGGAATCCTGCTTTTGCCTGCCGGGATAAAGGAGCGGAAAAGGCGCGGGGTCCAGTTGAGCAAAAGACATATCCAGTGGTTTTCTCTGCTAGGGTTTATTGGCATTGCTCTGGTGGGGCCATTGTATCAGTTGTCTGCTGTTTATTTGGATGCAGGTGTGACTGGAGTCATTTTTTCCATCAACCCCATGTGCATCGGAATCTTGGCTGCATTCCTATTGAAAGAACCTATCTCTTCCCAACAGGCTGTGGGATTTATCCTAGCCATTGCAGCAATTTTGGTGATTGTGGATCCTTTCCATGTGAGCATGGACTCCATGGGTCTTTTCCTATTGGGGCTGACCGTCCTTTTTTACAGTCTATATGCAGTGCTCGGCAAAAAGATGGTCGATGAACTGGGAAGCGCTGCTGTGACGGCAGGCAGTTTCATCTGCGGAGGTCTTCAGCTGTTCCTGCTTGCTGTTGCCAGCCACGTACCGCTGCTCAGCGACTTTGCACAACGGGCAGGTTTTTCCGGATTTGCAGATATCCCGCTGTTTTCCGGGTATACGCTGGAGAATTTGCCTTGGGTCATCATCCTGTATGTAGGCGTGACCCTGGGAGCCTATTATTTTTGGTTCCAGGCTATGGCATATGGTAGTGTAGCCCTTGGAAGCATGACATATTTTATCAAACCAGTACTGACACCGTTTTTTGCGCTTCTTATTTTGAGAGAGGAAATCAGCGGAAGGATGCTGGCAGGTATCTTGCTCATGCTGGCGGGAGCGGCAGTCAGCCTTGGAAGGAATTGGTCAGGTGGGAACGGAACAGAATCGATTGAGAATGGGGGAAAACAGCTTGATGGATCTGCAGACGATGAGAGTGTTCCTGAAAATCGCAGAATATGAAAACCTCAGCAGGGCTTCTGAAGAACTTCACATTGCTCAGCCTCATCTCACCAGACTGCTGAAAGCCATTGAAAAAGATGTGGGGATATCTCTGTTCACTCGGGAGAAAAAGAGACTGCATATTACCCGGGAAGGTATTTATCTGGCCCATCAGTGTCGGGAAATGCTGAGCCTGGAAGAAGAAACGAGGAATAGGCTCCTGGAAATGAGCCAGGGGACTGCGGGACGGATTTACCTGGGGGCTATCGAATCGGCCGGAACGGTATTCCTGCCAGATTGGATCGAAGGATTCCAGAAACGGTATCCCCTGGTCCGTTACTACATATGGACAGCGAACTCTGAGGATGTAGTAGAGAGGCTTCGACATCATCTGATCGATCTTGCCTTGATCCGTACGAAATTCGACAACGAACGGTTTGAAGGGCTGTCCATTGAGCAGGAACGATGGGTTGCTTTGATTTCTCGGGATCACCCTCTTGCTCGAAAAAAGGAAAAACTTTCTTTGGAGGAACTGAGCCGGGAATCTCTGATCATACCCACTACACGATCCAGGGAAATCCGAAAATGGTTTGGGGATGCTGGTTTATCCGCAAATATATTCTGTGAGTTCTCCCCTTTGATGAATGCGCTGGTCATGGCAGAGAGAAATCTTGGAATTGCGATCCTTCCAGAATCGGCTATCGTGCATTTCAGGAGGCATCCGGTGGTGGTCAGACAGCTGCAGAAGGAAGTTGTATCAGAGGTATCTCTCATCTGGAGAAAGGATGATACCCTCTCTGGAGCAGAACAGAAATTTGTGGAATATATACGGGAAGCGAAGGCGAACGATGAAAATAAGATTTCTGAAACAAACAATTGACACCCATGTCCATACTATACCTGATGGAGCACCGAGAAAAATGACGGATCTGACATTGGCTATGGAAGCAGTGAAAGCAGGCATGGCTGGATTTGTCACCAAATGCCATCAGGGAGATACCAGTGCTCGAGCAGCCGTGGTGGAAGAGGCCATGGAGCTCTTATATCCCGGAAAGAATTTTCGGGTGTGGGGCGGTGTGGTCTTGAACCATGGAGTCGGAGGACTGAATCCTTCCGCAGTTTATGCATCCGGGAAGATGGGAGGCCGGTTTGTCTGGTTCCCTACCGTTGATGCGGAAAATGATGCCCAGTACAAAAAAATGCATGCTGGACAGCAGGGATTGGGAGCTTCTAACGAGCAGCCCATCAAGAAACCAAAAATCAAGTTGCTGGATGATGAGGGAACGCTCGTCCCGGAAGTCAAAGAGGTGCTGCGGCAGATCAAAGCATTCAATATGGTTTTGGCCACTGGACATATCTCTGTCCAGGAAAGTCTGGCTCTGGTTCGAGCAGCTGCGGCAATGGGAATCCGGAAGATACTGGTCAACCATGTGAGCTTGCCCATTACCAAAGCTTCCCTGGCTCTCCAGAAAGAATACATTGACAGCGGTGCCATGGTGGAGCATTGTTATTACACGCCTATGGCTGGGCTGTGTTCTTGGAAAGAAATTGCAGAAAGTATAAGGACACTTGGATCGGAGCATGTAATCCTTTCTACTGATTTGGGGCAGCCGGCCAATAGTTCCCCCGTAGAAGGGATGGAAAAGTTTGCGGAGCATCTTTATTCTTTGGGCATCTCAGAAGAGGCCATTTTCCAGATGATGGCAAGCAATCCTGAAAAACTGTTTTTCTGAATATGGACATTGACCGCCTTTCAATTGACCTTTGACCGCTGACAAAGAAGGAGCTGTGAAAAAATGAAATCATTTTTTCACAGCCCCTTCTTTCGGAGTGATGAACAAAAAAACTGCCCGAAGGCAGTCTTTTTGTTATTTGTCGGCAACTTCTACTTTGCCGGTGAACAGTTCCTTGGTGCAGCTCCGGACCACGTTGATGGCCAGGAACATCAGGCACAGGGCAACCACCAGCTGGAGACCTTCCACCATGGGGAAGAAGACTCCGGCCATTGCTTTCTTGTAGATGCCGTAGATGGAGAGGCACAGGGCACTCATGGTCACCAGGAACATGAAGGTCATGGGCACATAGAGCATCCAGCTCTTCCGGCCGGTGACTTTCAGGAATACGGCAAGGGCAACCAGTACCAGAGCACTCAGCAGCTGGTTGGCAGCACCGAACAGCGGCCAGATGTTCATGTAACCGCCCAGGCACAGCAGGTAGCTGGGGATCAAGGTAACGATGGTGGCAACGTAGGTGTTGCTCAGGAATTTAGCAGCAGCACCCTGTTCTTTCCCTTCTTCCGGAGCCAAGATTTCCTGGAGCATCATCCGGCCGATACGGGTCACCGCATCGATGGTGGTCATGGCCAGAGCAGATACGCACATGGTCACGATGCAGGTGCTGTAATATTTGGGAATACCGAACATGGTGAAGTAGCCGCCGATGGCGCTGCCGAAGATGGCGAACGGAGTGGCTTTGGGCAGCTGGCCGTTTACAGCTACGGAGCAGGCGATAACCAGGGAAACCACACCCAGAGTGGATTCGATCAGCATGGAACCGTAGCCCACGGGCAGCATGTCTTTTTCGTTGGAAATGGTCTTAGAGGAAGTACCGGAAGAAACCAGGGAATGGAACCCGGATACAGCCCCGCAGGCGATGGTGACGAACAGGATGGGGAACATGGGCTTGCCGGCTACTTCGAAGGAAGTGAAGGCAGGCATGTTGATGGAAGGATTCCCGACGATGATGCCCAGCACACCGGCCAGGATCATCCCCAGCAGCAGGAATACAGACAGATAGTCACGAGGCTGGATCAGCAGCCACATGGGCATGATGGAAGCAGCGAAGCAGTAAGCGTAGGTCACATACAGCCAGGTGGTACGGGAAGCATACATGGGATAAGCAATCCCCAAGCTGACCATGGCGATCATGCAGATGATGCCCAGGACCAATTCTTTGGCACCGGTGATGTTGAACCGGCGGGTCACGATCCCGAATACCACAGCCACGGCAATGTAAATCATGGAGATGGAAGCGGCAGAAGCGTTGGGCCCCATCATTTCACCGGTCTTGGAGAAGCCGTTGAAGGTGCTGGCCATGATATCAGAGAAAGCGGCGATGACCAGCAGGGAGAACAGCCAGCCGAACATCAGGAACATCTTGCAGCCGGTACGGCCTACATACTGTTCGATCAGGGCGCCCATGCCCTTGCCGTCGTTCTTCACGGAAGCATACAGGGCAGTGAAATCCTGGACGGCACCGAAGAATACGCCGCCGACCAAAATCCATAAGAATGCAGGAACCCAACCGAACATGGCGGCGATAATCGGGCCGGTTACAGGGCCGGCACCCGTAATGGAAGAAAACTGATGGGCAAATACCGTAAAGCGGGAAGCGGGAGCAAAGTCCTTGTCATCCCGGAAGCGATAGGCAGGAGTCTTCGCATCCGGTTCAATTCCCCAGGTCTTGACCAGCCAGCGTCCATAAAACATGTACGCACAGATAAAGATTACAATTGAAAGACACACAAGCGTTAATCCGTTCATCTTCATCACTCCTTTGAAAAAAATCGGCACTTCTGTTCGCAAATGCCACCATCAAATCGGATGCTTGTTGATAGTTACGTAATTTACCACTTGTTCACGTTCTTGTCAACATTTTTTTGTATACTTCATACATTATTTTTTCAAAGTGTTATCGTACTAAAGACAAGTTCCCGAATTTACAGAGAATTAGTCCATCCTCAAAATACCATATAGAGGAAGTTCCAAGGATTTGTCTTTTCGGAATGGAATAATGTCTGGGAGAATAGGAGCGGGTGTTTCCCATAAAACCATTTGAAGGAAAGCGGAAAAAAGGAAAATCCTTCTGCTGGAAGAAAAGGTGTTTCATTTAAAACAAAAAAAGATGCTTTTTCGGGCTGAAAAAGAAAAATGAAAAGAAAGGTTGCATTTCTGGAAACATCGTGCTAGGCTATGAACCATCAATTCCACAGGAGAAATGCTACGAAGAGAAGGAGTAGGCTCCGGAATCCCTTCAGAGAGCGCCCGGCTGGTGTGAGGGTGCAGGGAAGAAGAAGCTGAACTGGTCTCAGAGCAGCTGCCTGAAAGCCTGGTTCCAGGAAGTAGGGCACGCCGGAAGCCTGACCGTTAGCAGACAGGAGGATATCGGCCGTTGGCCCGTATCTGTACAAGCGCATGCAGCTTCGGATGCATGAACAAGAGTGGTACCGCGAAATTTCCTTTCGTCTCTTAGGAGACGGAAGGATTTTTTTATGATCAAATTTCAGGAGGGGTAAGAATGGTTCAAATTGGATCACTGGCATTATTGTTCTTTGTTATTTTCTTAGGGATGATCACCAAGAAAAATGTGGGGATCATCGGTTTCTTGGCGGCTTATGTCTACGGCACCTTTGTCACCGGGATGAAGGCCAAGGAGATTTACGCGGGAGGGTTCCCCACCACGGTGTTTTTCCTGATCATGGCGTCCACCTTCTTGTTTGGCATTGCCAACCATAATGGGACGTCCACGGTCCTGGCCAAGAATGTCTCTTTTCTTTCCAGAGGGAACAATAAATTGATTCCCTGGATGTTCTTTGCAGCAGCAGCCATCCTGGCAGGAGTGGGTGGCTCCATGCTGATTTTGGTGGTAATCATGCCCATTGCTTACAGTACCTGCCTGAGCCGGCAGCTGGATGTGACAATGACTTCCATCATCGTACTGGCCGGCGGGATGATCGGCGGTCTTTCTCCCATTACTTTGAATGGAATCGTGGCCAACACCCTGGCCATCCAGAATGGGGTGGACAACTACATGCCCATTTGGGGAGCTTATTCTCTGTCCATTTTTGCCATGGCCTTCATCGCTTATCTGGTGTTCCAGGGCTGGAAAGTCCCCAATACGGAACCGGATAAGGATTTCACCCCTTTTAACCGGGCCCAGATCGTAACGGTGATTTCCATTGTCCTGGTGTGTGTGGCTACTATTTTCTTCAAACAGAATATCGGCCTGCTCTGCCTGGCTTTTGCTGCAGTCCTGATCCTGCTGGGGTATTGTGATCAGAAAGTAGCCATCGCTGCCATTCCCTGGGGGACTTTGATCCTGATCACCGGCATGAGCATGCTGCTCCATGTGGTGGATAAATCCGGCGGGATCACCTATCTGACTTCTATGCTGGCGAAAGTGATCACGCCGGCTACGGCCCAGCCCATCATGATCCTTCTGGGCGGCCTCATGGGTGCAGTGGCCAGCGGCACCGGCGTGGTGATGCCTACGCTGATCCCTCTGGCGGCGAAACTGGCGGCTTCCAATCCGGCCCTGGACGCCACAGCCTTGATGCTGGGGGTCATCGTAGGGACCAACGGAGTGGTGCTGAGTCCCTTTTCCACGGTGGGGGCCCTGGCCTGTGGCTGTGCACCGGAAGGGGTGGATGTGAACAAGCTATACAAGAACCTGCTCCTCACCGCCATCCTCTTCAGCCTCTCCGCTTTTGCGGTGTCCTATCTGGGAATCTATAATATGTTGTTTTTGTAAAGAAAATAAGGGGCTGTTGCATGAGCAACAGCCCCCTATTCATAATGATTCAAGATATTCCGGACTCTTTCTTTCTTCGATTTGGGGATCTTCCACTGGTAATTCCGGTAGTTGTTCTCTCTGTGGTCGGTGGAGTAATCGGCGTAATCGAAATCCACATCCCGTTCATAGCTCCGATTGTAGTCTCCGTGCCCGTCATCCAGGTAAAAAAACGTCTGCATCTTGCTCCTTCTTTCTCAAAAGCTTCCTAATATATGGAAAGCAATAAATAAATCAGAATAAGGCCCATAAGAAAAGTTTACATTTCAGCGGATTTCCTTCTTTTACTAGTAATTTTATCACAAACCGTGTACAATGAATACATAAGAAATGAAAACACTGCGTCAGTGGATTCAGATAGGGGAGTGGAAAGCCATGAAAATCGTAACCTTTGCGTACGATGACGATGTCCAGGTAGGGATCATTTCCGAAGACGGAAAAAGTGTCATCCCTGCCAACAAATTTGAAAACATGTATGACCTGATCCAGCATGCTGATTTTGAAGAACTGCTGGGTATTGCCCGGGTGGCCATGGGAGCGGTCCCCCTGGAACAGGTAAAGATCCTGGCTCCCTTGACCCGTCCCCGGAACGACATCATCTGCCTGGGGATCAACTACAAATCCCATGACGAAGAACTGCCGGATGAATACGTACCGGAAAAAATCGTCCAGCGTCAGGTTCCGGTGTACTTCTCCAAGCGGGTGGACCGGGCTGTGGATCCCGATGGGATCATCGACGGCCATTTCAATGTGGTGAAGGAACTGGACTACGAATGCGAACTGGCCGTGATCATCGGCAAAGAAGCCAAGAATGTGGAAGAAAAAGACGCCGGAGATTATGTGTTCGGCTATACCATCATCAATGATGTGACGGCCCGTGATGTACAGGTGGCTCATAAACAGTGGTATTTCGGGAAGAGCTTGGATACCTTTGCTCCCATGGGGCCCTGCATCGTGACGGCGGATGAATTCGATTTCCCGCCGGCCCTCCATCTGACCTGCCGGGTCAACGGAGAACTGCGTCAGGACAGCAATACGAAACTCCTGGTCCATGGAATCCCCTACATCATCAGCGAACTGTCCAAAGGGATGACCCTTCGGGCCGGCACCATCATTGCTACTGGTACGCCTGCCGGCACCGGTATCGGTATGAACCCGCCCCAGTTCCTGAAGAGCGGCGATGTGGTGGAATGTTCCATCGAAGGGATCGGGACCCTGCGGAATAGGGTAAAGTGAGGAAAAGAAGTTTTGGCCGTGCGTCGCGACGGGGGTGTGGATTTTTCCACACCCCTTTTCATTTTTCCCTCACCGGCTGCATCCGGTAATCTTTGTCGGTGATCCGGCCTTCGGTGAGGAGCTGGTACAGGTTCTGGGCCCGGAGGTCCAGTTCCAGCTGCTGGCGGAAGGCCGGGGTGGGGGCCTGGGCCAGGGTGTTCTTCCGGAGCGCGGTGAGAAGGGGCAGCCGGGCGGTTTCCTTCATGGCTCGGAGCAGCTGTCGGCCGGTTTCCGTAAAGCCCAGCACCCGCAGATAGGAAGGAGGCTGGGCCGCGGCTTCTCGGAAGGAAAGTTCCGGGCTGGAAAGGAGCAGTTGCCAGAGGATCCGTCGGAGCCGGGAGGGAGGATAGCGCCGGGTGCTGCAGGCTTCTACTAGGGCGGCAAAGGAGCCGTCCCGGCGGTGTTTCCAGATCCGGTCTTCCAAGCCTTCGGATACTTGGGTCCAGCTGGCCAGGAGGCTGGGGGACGTTTTTTCTAAAGCTGCGGCAAGGAAAAGGTCCAGGGGCTTTTCTCTATCCGGTAAGCCATTATCTCCATACCAGGCCTGGCACAGGGGACGGAGAGGTGCCGGGAGGCCTTCCAGGAAGCTGGCTGTACAGCCTCGGGTGCAGATTTCCTGCCGGAGAGCGGAAGCACTGGGGAATGGGTCTCTTTTAAGCCGGCTTTCCCCGTAGGCCTGGCCTTCCCGGTGGATGGGAAGGGGCCGGATCTCCGGAAGGGAATGGAGGGCTTTCAGATATTCTAGGGCTAAGAGATTGTTGGAGCCGGTGAACAGCTCCCGGTAGGCCGGGTTTCGGGCGGCGGCCAGGCTGGCTGCCGCATTGGCATAAGAGCTGCCGCCGGCCAGGGCTTTTTGCCAGTCGTCCGGAGCGAAGGTTTCCTGGGAGAGGGACAGGAGCAGTGCAGGGTCCTCCGTTTCACAGCCGAAGGAGAGATGGGTCACAAGGCCGGCAGCAGCCAATGTTTCCACCCCGAAAGAGGCAAAGCCTTGGGCACTCTGGAGGCTGCCGGTGACGGGCAGTTCCAGTACCAGGTCCACGCCTCCCAGCAGGGCCAGACGGGTCCTTTGCCATTTGTCCCACAAAGGCAGCTGTCCCCGCTGGGTCAGGCTGCCGCTCATGACGGCTATGACGGGCGCCGGGCCCAGCTGTTTCCGGGCTTTGGCCAATTGGCGGGCATGGCCCCGGTGGAAGGGATTGTATTCGGCCACCAGGCCGATGACAGCAGAAAATTCCATGGGCTCACTCCAAATTTTTATTTTACAAATCCGTAAAACTTTGCTACCATATATTAGTATTATAGCATAAGCATAATACTGGTTTAAAATCAGTAGTCGATCAGGAGGCAATGTAATGAAGATTTTTGTTGTAAACTGCGGCAGCTCTTCCATCAAATATCAGCTGATTGATATGAAGGATGAATCTGTCATCGCAAAAGGTCTGGTAGAACGTATCGGCATCGAAGGGTCCGTTCTGACTCATACTCCGGCTGGGAAGGACAAAGTAAGACTGGAAAGCGCCATCCCCGACCATGTTGACGGCATCAAGAAGGTCCTGGCTGCGCTGGTTGATCCCAACCATGGGGTCATCAAATCCATGGATGAAATCGATGCTGTGGGCCACCGGGTGGTGCATGGCGGCGAAATCTTCAACGAATCCGTTGTGATCACTGATGAAGTGCTGAAGCAGATCGAAGACCTCAGCGACATGGCTCCTCTCCATCAGCCTGCCAACGTGGCCGGGATCCGTGCCTGCCAGAAGCTGATGCCCAACACTCCGCAGGTTGCCGTATTCGATACTGCTTTCCATCAGACCATGCCTCCTGTGGCATATATGTTCGGCGTGAAATATGAAGAATACAAGGACTATGGCATCCGGAAATACGGCTTCCATGGGACTTCCCACAAATATGTATCCGGTGTGGCTGCCAAAATGCTGGGCAAAGACATCAAAGATACCAAGATCATCACCTGCCATCTGGGCAACGGTTCCAGCATCACCGCCATCGACGGGGGCAAATCCGTGGATACTTCCATGGGCTTCACTCCGCTGGACGGCGTGCTGATGGGTACCCGTACCGGTTCCATCGACCCGGCTGTGGTTCCCGTGCTGATGCAGAAGAAGGGCCTGGATGCTGCCGGCGTTGACAAGTACATGAACAAGGAATGCGGCGTCCTGGGTGTTTCCGGCGTTTCCAGCGACTTCCGGGATCTGGAAGATGCTGCCGCCAAAGGCAATGAAAGAGCCAAACTGGCCCTGGATATGTTCTGCTATCAGGTGAAACGCTACATCGGTGCTTATGCAGCTGCTATGGGCGGCGTAGATGCCATCGTATTCACCGCTGGGGTAGGCGAAAACGACATCCATACCCGTCAGCAGGTCTGCTCCGGACTGGAATTCCTGGGCGTGAAACTGGACGCTGACCGGAACAATGTCCGCGGTAAAGCCACCGAAATCAGCGCTGCTGATTCCAAGGTGAAGGTGTTCCTGATCCCCACCAACGAGGAACTGGCCATTGCCCAGGATACCCTGAGACTGTGCAAATAAGATGATTGGGGCTTTTGCTTGACAAAGATCGCTTTCGTCGATATAATGTAACGGTTGATAATATGATCAAAATCAATGTAGCAGAAATCAAAAAAAGACTTGTAGGGTCAGAATCTTTCCAGTACGATCTAGCCCCGGCCCAGCTGAACCTGTCGCCGGAGGATGCGGATCTGGAAGGGCATATCCTGGTGGAAGGGGAACTTTCCAACGGGGGAGATGTGATCCTTCTCACGGCCACAGAACAGTTCGTCTGCCATGGCACCTGCGCCCGCTGCCTGAAAGATGTGCGGCTGGAGCTGACAGCCCGGGTGGAAGAACGGTACTATCCGGAAGGCACAGAAGGACTGGAAGAGGATGCCTTTACCTATCAGTTCGACATGGTTGATGTTACGGATGCTTTGAGGGAGTCCCTGCTGCTGGCCATCCCGGCCAGAGTCCTGTGCAAACCGGACTGCAAGGGGATCTGTCCTGTCTGTGGAGCGGACCGCAATGTGACGGAATGCCACTGCGATACCCATTCTATAGACCCCAGGCTGGAGGCTCTTAAGGCGTTGTTAGAGAAATAGGTTGAGTTTAGGAGGTGTAATACAATGGCAGTACCAAAGAGAAAAATGTCTAAGGCCCGTCGGGATTCCCGCCGCGCCAATTGGAAACTGGCTGCTCCTGGCTTGGTTGAATGCCCTCAATGCCACGAGCTGAAGCGTCCTCACCATGTATGCCCTGAATGCGGTTATTACGATGGTAAGGAAGTCGTGAAAGAAGACGAAGAATAAGGGAAACGGGCAACCGGGAACCTTAAAAAAGAACGCTGTCCCTGCGGGGACGGCGTTCTTTTTTTATGACCCTTCCTAAAACCGGGAAACTGGCTTATAATGATAGAATAGCAACGATTAAATAATTGTGAGGGGAGCAGCCAGTTATGAAATTTTTCATTGATACAGCGAACCTGGACGAGATTCGGGAAACCGAAGCCATGGGCATCATCAGCGGGGTCACCACCAACCCTTCGCTGATCGCCAAGGAAGGCCGGGATTACGAAGAGACGCTGCGGGAAATCGCCCAGATCGTGGACGGCCCCATTTCCGGGGAAGTGAAGGCCAGCACCACCCTGGCCCGGGACATGGTGATGGAAGGCAGAGTCATCGCCCAGATCCATCCCAATATGGTGGTGAAGATCCCTATGACCAAAGAGGGACTGCAGGCGGTGAAGATCCTCTCTTCTGAAGGGATCAAGACCAACGTGACACTGGTGTTCTCTGCTACCCAGGCCATCCTGGCTGCCCGTGCGGGAGCCACCTATGTTTCTCCTTTCCTGGGCCGGCTGGATGACATTTCCACCGACGGCAGCCGGCTGATCAAGGAAGTGATGGAGATCTTCCGGCTGTATCTGGACATCACTACCAAGGTGATCTGTGCGTCCATCCGCCATCCCATGCATGTAGTGGAATGTGCCAAGGTGGGAGCCGATATCGCTACGGTGCCGTACAAAGTCCTTATGCAGATGGTCCAGCATCCCCTGACCCTGACGGGGATCGAGAAATTCTGTCAGGATTTTGAAGCGGTGTTCGGCCGCTGAAGTATGAAATTGCTGTAAAATCTGTAACAGATATCCCTGCACGTCTTGTATTTTATCCGTACTCTGGTATAATGAATGCTAGTGTTAAGACTAGGTACTAAAAGTAGGTGGTAGGATGGGTTCTGTGGGACAGAAAAAGGCAAGACAGCAGCGTCTGCAGCAGCTGCTGGCCAGGAATCCGTTTTTAACCGACGAGCATCTGGCCGAAACCTTTCAGGTGAGTATCCAGACTGTACGGCTGGACCGTCTGGCTTTGGGGATCCCGGAACTGCGGGAGCGGACCCGCCACATGGCGGAAGATGCCCAGGAAAAGCTGAAAGCCATTACCAGTGAGGAAATCGTCGGTGAACTGATCGACCTGGAAATCGGCGTCAGCGGCATCTCCATGATGACAGTAGACCGGGAAATGGTGCTGCAGAAAACCGGCGTCTGCCGAGGGCAGTACATGTTCGCCCAGGCCAATTCCTTGGCTCTGGCGGTGATCGATGCTCCGGCTGCTCTCACCGGTGTGGCCAATGTAAAGTACAAGATCCCTGTGACCGTGGGAGCCATTTTGGTGGCGAGAGCCGAAGTGGTCCGGAAACAGGAAGACAAATATACCATTTGGGTAAAGATCAGGAACAACCACAAGGAAGTGTTCCGTGCCAAATTCCTGATCGTTGCCATTCCGGAACAAAGGAGCCAAGAAGATGAAAATCGCAGTTGACGTAATGGGAACTGACTATGGCCCTGCTGAGATCATCAAAGGGGTGCTTCAGGCAGTAAACGAATATGGCTGCGACGTGGTACTGGTGGGGGATCAGGAAGTGATCCGGCAGGAACTGGCCCGGGAGCACCAGGAAAACAATCCTAAGATCACCATCCATCACGCCAGCCAGGTAATCGAGATGAAGGATCATCCGGGGATCAGCGTGAAGAAAAAACGGGATGCTTCCATTGTGGTGGCCACCCAGCTGCTCCATGAAAAAGAATGCGACGCGCTGGTCTCTTCCGGCAGCACAGGGGCGGCAGTGGCTTCGGCCCTGTTCGGCCTGGGCCGGATCCGGGGCATCGAACGGCCGGCCATTGCTACGGTGATCCCCAATGTGAAGGGGGCCACGGTACTGGTGGATTCCGGTGCCAAGGTGGATGCCAAACCGGAACAGCTGGTCCAGAATGCCATCATGGGTTCCATTTATGCTGAACTCCAGCTGGGGATTCCCCAGCCTCGGGTGGGCCTTTTGAATATCGGGGAAGAGGAGACCAAGGGCAACGAACAGTGCCTGGCCACCTATCCCTTATTGAAACAGGATCCTCACATCCATTTCATCGGAAATGTGGAAGGCCGGGATATCAACAAAGGAACGGTGGACGTGGTGGTCTGTGACGGCTTCGTGGGAAATGTGGTCTTAAAGACCATGGAAGGATTGGCTGCCGCCGTCATGGAGATCTTGAAGAAGACTTTGATGGAAAGCGGGATCTTAGCCAAACTGGGCGCTCTCCTCATGAAGCCGGCCCTCCTGCGGATGAAAAAGCAGATGGATGCTTCCGAATACGGAGGAGCCTTGCTGATGGGGGTACGGGCACCGTTCATCATCTGCCATGGCAGTTCCAAAGCCAAGGCCATCAAGAATGCTGTGCGGGTGGCCATCGAACTGACCCAGAAAGATGTGGTGGGGCGGATCCGCAAAGAAATCATGCACGACGAAGAAAGTGGTGAGTTATAAATGAGTAAACCAGCAGTAGGCTTTCTGGGCATGGGGTATTATGTGCCGGAAAAAGTGCTGACCAATTCTGATTTGGAAAAAATGGTGGATACCAGCGATGAATGGATCGTGGAACGGACCGGGATCCGGGAACGGCATATCGCTGCTCCGGAACAGGCGACTTCTGATCTGGCCTTCATTGCTGCCCAGCGGGCACTGGAAGACGCTGGAATCAAGGCGGAAGACCTGGATCTGATCGTAGTGGGGACGGAATCTCCGGATATGAAATTCCCTTCCGTGGCCTGTATCCTCCAGGATAAGCTGGGGGCTTCCCACGCGGCAGCTTTCGACCTGGCTGCCGGCTGCTCCGGTTTCGTCTATGCCTGCGGCATTGCCAGCCAGACCATCTTCAGCGGACTGTACAAACATGTGCTGGTGGTGGGAGCGGAAACCCTGTCCCGGATCCTCAACTGGCAGGATCGGAATACTTGTATCCTCTTCGGGGATGGGGCCGGTGCCGCTGTACTGGGACCGGTGGAAGAAGGCTATGGTATCCTGTCCGTCGACCTGGGAGCCAATGGAGCCGGGGGCCAGTATCTGACCATGCCGGCCGGGGGATCCCGGAAGCCGGCCACCCATGAGACGGTGGATGCCCATGAACACTGCATCCACATGGTAGGGAAAGAAGTGTTCAAATTCGCCGTAAAGGTCATGGGGCACAGCGCCCTGGCCGCCTTGGAAAAAGCTGGAATGGGCAAGGAGGACATCGATCTTTTGATTCCCCACCAGGCCAACCAGCGGATCATCGATTCCGCGGCCAAACGGCTGAAACTCTCTACGGATAAGATTTTCGTGAACTTGGAAAAATACGCCAATACGTCGGCGGCTTCGGTGCCCATCGCCCTGTGCCAGGCACGGGATGCCGGCCGGCTGCATAAAGGGGAGAACGTGGTGATGGTGGGCTTCGGCGCCGGCCTGACCTATGGGTCTCTGGTAGTGAAATGGCAAAAAGATGAGGAGGCCAGAGCATGAGTAAAATTGCTTTTGTGTTCCCGGGACAAGGGTCCCAGAGCGTCGGCATGATGAAGGAGCTGTATGACAATTATGCCTGCGTCCGTGAAGTATTCAAGGAAGCCGATGAAGCACTGGGCTTTTCCATGACCGATCTGTGCTTCAAAGGGCCGGAAGAACAGCTGCGGCTCACCTACAATACCCAGCCTGCCATCCTGACCTGCAGCATTGCGGCCATGAAGGTGCTGAACGAGAATGGGGTGTTCCCGGCTGTGGCTGCCGGCCACAGCCTGGGCGAATATTCCGCCCTGGTCTGCGCTGGTTCCCTGAAATTCGCCGATGCAGTACGCACCGTGCGGAAACGGGGTCAGTTCATGCAGGAAGCAGTGCCGGTGGGCCAGGGGGCCATGGCGGCTATCATCGCCTTGGATGCGGACAAGATCCGGGAAATCTGTGCCCAGATCCAGGATAAACGGAACGAAGCGGTGCAGCCGGTGAACTTCAACTGCCCGGGCCAGGTGGTCATCGCCGGGGCCACGGAAGCGGTGAGGGAAGCCTGTGATGTCCTGTAGGCCGCAGGTGCCAAGCGGGCCATCCTGCTGCCGGTGAGCGCTCCTTTCCACAGCACCTTGATGCAGCCGGCGGCAGACCGCCTGAAAGAGGTACTGGATGCCATCGAAGTGGCGGATGCCAAGATCCCCGTGATCGCCAACGTCACCGCCCGTCCGGAACAGAAGGGGGACGAAATCCGCCAGGTCCTGGTGAAACAGGCTGCCAGCCCGGTGCTCTGGGAAGACAGCGTCCGGTACATGATGGAAAACGGCGTGGATACCTTCATCGAAGTGGGCCCGGGGAAAGTCCTTACCGGGTTCGTGAAAAAAATCGACCGGTCCTTTACCGGCCAGAATGTAGAAGACCTGGCCAGTTTGGAAAAAACCCTTGCTTATTTAAAGGAGGTCAGATAAAATGACTTTAGCCGGGAAAGTAGCACTGGTAACGGGCGGTTCCCGCGGCATCGGCCGGGCCATCGCCCTGACTCTTGCGGAACACGGGGCGGATGTGGCCATCAACTATGCCGGGAACACAGCGGCAGCGGAAGAAGTCAAAGGGGCCATCGAAGGCATGGGCCGGAAGGCCATCTTGGTCCAGGGCAGTGTTGCTGATACCGACGGTGTCCAGGCCATCGTGAACCAAGTGGTGAAGGAACTGGGCCGTCTGGATATCCTGATCAATAATGCAGGAATCACCCGGGACGGTCTCCTGATGCGCATGAAGGAAGCGGATTGGGATGCAGTCCTGGAAACCAACCTGAAAGGTGTGTACAATTGTTCCAAGGCCGTGATGCGGACCATGATGAAGCAGAAAAGCGGCCGGATCGTGAATATGGCGTCCGTGGTGGGCGAGATGGGCAATGCCGGCCAGACCAATTATGCGGCTGCCAAAGCCGGTGTCATCGGTTTCACCAAGAGCCTGGCCAAGGAAGTGGCTTCCCGGGGCATCACCGTCAATGCGGTGGCTCCTGGTTTCATCGCTACTGATATGACCAGTGTCCTCACGGACGAACAGAAGGCTGAAATGGCACGGACCATCCCTCTGGGACGGGCGGGCCAGCCTCAGGATGTTGCCAATGCAGTCTTATTCCTTGTGTCCGAGGAGGCTGCTTATATAACCGGCCAGGTTTTAAATGTGGACGGGGGCATGGTAATGTAGTATCATTATATGTTAGAGGATTGGAAGGAGGTGAAACGGAATGAGCGAAAAAGATACTTTTGAAAAAGTAAAGGCTATCACCGTTGACCAGCTGAGCGTTGCTCCGGAAGACGTAAAGATGGACTCTACTTTTATCGATGACTTGGGAGCTGATTCTCTGGACATTGTGGAACTGATCATGGCTTTCGAAGAGGAATTCAACACTGAAATCCCCGACGATGTTGCTGAAAAGATCCGCACTGTCAGAGACGCAGTCGAACTGTTGGATAAAGAAGGCAAATAATAGCATCCCATTATTTTCGGAAGGTCCCTGTTACAGGGGCTTTCCGAACTTTATCCATGATCTTTTGATCTGAAATGGGGGATTTTTTTTGAAAGTGCCAGTGCTGAAGATTGGTGAAAAAGTAGCAACTATACCTATCGTCCAAGGCGGTATGGCTATACGCTTGTCCACGGCGCGTTTGGCAGCTTCAGTGGCCAATGAAGGCGGTGTGGGTCTGATCGCTGCTTCTGGTCTGCCCTTCGATGAGCTGCGTAAGGAAATTCGCCTTGCCCGGAAATTGTCCAATGGCAAGGGAATGATTGGAATCAATGCCATGGTAGCCGCCCGGGAATTCAAGGGCCTCATTACGACTGCGGCCCAGGAGAAAGTCGATCTGATCGTGGCCGGGGCTGGCTTTTCCAGAGATATGTTTTCTGTCGGCAAGGAATATAATGTTCCCATCGTGCCGATAGTGTCCTATGCCAAGTTGGCAAAAATCGCGGAACGGCTCGGTGCTTCTGCCGTTGTGGTGGAAGGGACTGAAGCAGGGGGCCATTTGGGGACCCAGCGTTCCATTAAAGATATCCTGCCGGAAATCCTTTCGGTGGTAAAGATCCCCGTCATTGCTGCTGGTGGCGCTGTTACCGGCAAAGATGCGGCGGAATTGCTGAAGATGGGTGCCAGTGGCGTCCAGATGGGCAGCCGGTTCGCTGCCAGTGAGGAATCCAATGGATCTCCTTTCTTAAAACAATTTTATTTGAAAATGACCCAAGATGATGTGGTTCAGATAGATAGCCCGGTCGGTTTCAAGGGCCGTGCCGTACTGACTCCTTTTTCCAAGGCGGTGCTGGAGGGACATCCTTTGAAGCCCACCACCTGCGACAGCTGCCTGAAACACTGTTCCCGCAGCTTCTGTATCATCCGGGCGCTGACCCGGGCACAGCAGGGGGATCTGGAAACAGGGCTGGTCTTTACCGGGGCCAATATGTGGAAAATCAAAGAAATCCTTCCGGTTCATGAAATCTTTAGACGAATCAAGGAAGATTTGGACAATATTAAGTAGAGGTGATCCTGTTGAAACGAAGAGTGGTAGTGACCGGCCTCAGTGCGATTACGCCCATTGGTATCGGCAAAGAAGCATTCTGGAACAGCCTGATGGAAGGCAAATCCGGTATTGGGCTGATTACCCAGTTCGATACCACTGATTTTAACTGTAAAATCGCCGGGGAAGTCAAAGACTTCGATTTTGCCGATTACGGCGACCGGAAAGAAGGCAAACGGATGGATCGTGTGACCCAGTTCGCCGTGGCCTGTGCCAAAATGGCGGTAGAAGACTCCAGCCTGGATCTGGAAAAGGAAGATGCGGACCGGATCGGTGTGTGCGTAGGCACCGGCATCGGCGGGATCCATACTTTCCTGGATGCGGCTACGAAATTGGTGGAAAAGGGACCCAGCCGGATCAGTCCTTTCTTCATTCCCATGGAAATCCCCAATATGCCGGCGGCCCAGATTGCCATCGATTTGAAGGTGAAAGGCCCCAATACGGCCATCGTCACCGCCTGCTCTACCGGCTCTGACTGCATCGGGGATGCACTCCGGACCATCCAGTACGGAGATGCGGATGTGATGCTGGCCGGCGGGACGGAAGCTGCCATTTCTCCCATTGCGGTGGCCGGGTTCGACAACATGAAAGCCCTGTCCCGGGAAAATGATGCGCCGGAAAAAGCTTCCTGTCCTTTCGATAAGAAGCGCAGCGGCTTTGTCATGGGGGAAGGGGCTGGGATCCTGGTCCTGGAAGAATTGGAACACGCCAAAGCCCGTGGGGCACAGATCTATGCAGAACTGGTGGGCTACGGCCACAACAGCGACGCCTATCATATCACCGCTCCGGATCCGGAAGGGGATATGCAGGTGAAATGCATGGAAATGGCCATCAAAGATGCAGGCCTGACGCCGGCAGACATCGACTATGTGAATGCCCACGGCACCAGCACCCATCGGAACGACCTGAACGAAACCAACTGCTGCAAGCGGGTATTTGGTGACCGGGCCAAAGAAGTGCCCATCAGCTCCATTAAATCCATGACAGGCCATCTGTTGGGCGGCGCCGGCGGTGTAGAAGCCGTTGCTACCATCCTGACCATCAAGAACGGCATGATCCCGCCCACCATCAACTATGAAGACGTGGATACGGAAGAAGGCCTGGATCTGGATTACGTGCCCAACGTGGCCCGGAAGGCCGATGTGAAAGTGGCTCTGTCCAATAACTTCGGTTTCGGCGGCCACAATGCCATCCTGTGCTTCAAAAAGTACGAAGACTAAGGGGCTTCCGTGATGGAGGAACAGCGTCAGAAAGAGCTGGAAGGGCTCTGCCGCCAGTTGGGCATGGTGATGAAAGACCTGCATCTGCTGGATATGGCACTGACCCATACTTCCTATGCCTATGAATCCAAGAAGAATCCCCGGCCCCAGCACAATCAGCGGCTGGAGTTCCTGGGAGATTCGGTGCTGAGCCTGGTGGTCAGCACCCATATCTATCGGCATTATCCCCAGATGGACGAAGGGGAGCTGTCCAAGCTCCGGGCTTTCCTGGTTTGTGAGGAGACCTTGGCCCAATTGGCCACGGAAATCCATCTGGGTGACCACCTGCTCCTGGGCAAAGGGGAAATCAACCTGGATGGAGAGGAAAATCCTTCCATCCTGGCCGATGCCTTCGAAAGTGTCCTGGGAGCCTATTATCTGGACCAGGGTTTCGCAAAGGTGACGGAACTGCTGGACCGGCTGCTGATCCGCCGGATCCCGGAATTGACCGCCGACGGCATCGACAGGGACTACAAGACCCGGCTCCAGGAAGTGGCCCAGAAAGACGGCCCAGTGGAAATCCTGTACGAACAGGTTTCCGCAGACGGTCCCAGCCATAACCGTACTTTTGTCATGCGCGTCCTGGTGAACCAGGAAGAGCGGGGCAGAGGCCGGGGCAGGACCAAAAAAGAAGCCGAACAGCGCGCCGCAAGGGAAGCGCTGAAAGGAAAAAACGCATAAAAAAACTGCTGCATTGGCAGCAGTTTTTTTATGCGTTTTATTTCACTTCGTGGATCCAGCCTTCGGGGCCTTCGATTTCGCCCATCTGGATGCCTCTCAGGGTCTTGTACAGTTTGGTGAGCACAGGGCCCATTTCATCCATCCCGCTGGGGATGCAGATTTCTTTGCCATGGTCTACGACCTTGCCCACCGGGCAGATGACGGCTGCGGTGCCGCACAGACCGGCTTCTGCAAATTCGCTGACTTCGGAGAATTTCACCGGACGGTGTTCCACTTTCATGCCCAGCATATCCGTTGCGATGGAAATCAGGGAACGGCGGGTGATGGAGGGCAGGATGGAATCGGATTTCGGGGTGACCAGGGTGCCGTCTTTCTTGACGAACAGGAAGTTGGCGCCGCCGGTTTCTTCTACGTAGGTACGGCTTGCAGGATCCAGGTACATGTTTTCATCGAAGCCGTTCTTGTGAGCGGTGATGTAAGCATGGAGGCTCATGGCATAGTTCAGGCCAGCTTTGATGTGGCCGGTACCATGGGGGGCCGCACGGTCGAAATCAGACACGCAGATGGTGATGGGTTTTACGCCGTTCTTGAAATAGGATCCAACAGGGGTCCCGAACAGACGGAACTGATATTCATCAGAAGGTTTTACCCCGATGACCGGGCCGGTAGCGAACAGATACGGACGCAGGTACAGGGCACCGCCGGTTTCAAAAGGAGGGATGTAATCTTTGTTGGCCCGGACCACTTCGTCCACGGCTTCCATGAACATCTCTTCGGAGACAGGAGGCATTTCCAGACGTTTGGCGGAATCGATCATCCGTTTTGCATTCTGGTCAGGACGGAAGGTGACCGTGCGGCCATCTTTGGTCTTGTAGGCTTTCAGGCCTTCGAACACTTCCTGGCAGTATTGCAGGATACCGGCACATTCATTCAGGACAACGTTGGGATCATCGGTGAGACCGCCTTTGCCCCATTTGCCGTCTTTGTAGTTAGCCACATACCGCTGGGCGATCGGCTGATAATTGAAACCCAGTTTGGACCAATCGATGTTTACACTTGACATACAAACCCCTCGTTTCTTCTTCTAGCTCATGTTACAAAATGAATTTTGTATACTTAATAATATTAATCATCTGCAATGCTTTTGTCAATGGAATATTAGAATTTCCGTTGGGGTGCCCTCAGAAGTTGAACCATTTGGTACAGAAAGGGTATAATAAATCATCATTGCATGAAAGGAGCCTGAAGCCTATGATCCTTCCCGTATTCATCCCCCATGCCGGGTGTCCCTACCAATGTATTTTCTGCAACCAGCGGACCATCAGCGGAGAGCAGGACAGCAGCCTGGAAGGGGCCCGCCGGCAGATCGAAGGGCTCCTTGCCTGGGCCCGTCCAGATCCTTCCAATGAGTTGGCCTTTTATGGAGGGTCTTTCACGGCTTTGCCCATGGATCGGCAGCAGGCCCTCTTGGAATTGGCGGAAACCTATCGGGCAAGGGGATTGTTCGGCCCTCTGAGGCTGTCCACCCGACCCGATGCCATCACCCTGGAGATCTTGGCGCTGCTCCGGGAGCACCAGGTAGAAACCATCGAGCTGGGGGCACAGTCCTTGGATGACCGAGTCTTGGCTGCTGCCCGGCGGGGCCATACGGGAGCTCGGGTCCGGGAGGCTTCCCAGCTGATCCGGCAGGAGGGCTTCCGGCTGGGGCTTCAGCTGATGGTGGGGCTGCCGGGACAGGGAAAGGAAAGCTTGGCTGCTACCTGCCGGCAGGTGGTGGAAATCCATCCGGATCTGGTGCGGATCTATCCAGTGCTGGTGATTGCTGGGACGCCCCTGGCAGAACTGTGGCGCCAGGGAAGCTATCGGGCTCTGACAGTAGATGAAGCGACAGCTGCCTGCTGGCCCCTGTACCATGCCTTTACTCGGGCGGGGATCCGGGTGATCCGGATGGGGCTCCAACCAGATCGGGAACTGTGCGCTCCGGGCCACATCCTGGCAGGCCCCTTCCATCCGGCCTTCGGGGAAAAGGTAAAGAGCTGGGGCATCGGGCAGCAGGTGCTCCGGAAGATTGCAGAGCAGCCTTCTGGGAATTATAATATGGTTATCACCTGTCCGGACAAGATGGCCTCCCTGGTGCGGGGCCAGCACCGGAGCAATGTCCGCCTGTGGGAGCAGACGGGGAAAGTCCGGGTCTTTTTCCAGACGGGAGAAACCTTTGAGGTGATGTTCCATGACAGAAAAACTTTATGAAAACGATTCCCTCCTCCGGGAATGCCAAGCTACGGTACGGAGCTGTGAAAAGAAAGAAGATCATTATGAAGTGATCCTGGACAAGACCGTGATCTTCCCAGAGGGGGGCGGCCAGCTTTCTGACCGGGGCTGGCTGGATGATGTGCCGGTCTACCATGCTTCGGAAGATGGAGCGGAAGTCCGCCATTGGACCCGGACCCCTGTGGAACCGGGGAAGACCGTGGCTGTGAAATTGGATTGGCCGGTCCGTCTGGACCGGATGCAGCAGCACTGCGGGGAACATATCCTTTCCTATGCCTTCTGGAAAACCTGCGGGGCCAACAATGTGGGCTTCCATATGAATGAAGACAGTGTGTTCATCGATTTGGACCGGGAAATCGATGAAGAAACGGCCCAGAAGGCGGAATGGATGGCCAATGGATGCATTTGGGCCAACGAGCCCATCACCCTCCATTATGTAGACTCCACGGAACTGGGGAAATTCCCTCTGCGGAAAAAGAATGAAAAACTTCGGGGCACCGTGCGCCTGGTGGATATCCATAACGGGGACATCTGCACCTGCTGTGGCACCCATCCCCCCTATACGGGCATGGTGGGGGCCATCCAAATCATCCGGTTTGTCCGGCACAAGGGAGGCAGCCGGGTGGAATTCCTCTGCGGGAACCGGGCTCTTCGAGAGATGCACAAACGGAACCGGATCTTGGAAGACACCAGTAATCTCCTGTCGGTGAAGGCGGAAGAAGTGCTGCCGGCGGTGGAGAAACTCCATCAGGAAATCCTGGAGCTCCGGGCACAGGTGCGGGAAAAGACCCAGGAGCTGATCCGTCTCCAGCTGCCGGAACAGTTGGACCAGGCTCCTGTCCTGAAAAACGGGACCAAACTCCTGGTGCTGACCTTAGAAGGGTCGGCAGCGGACGGAAAGAGTGCCATGAAACTGGCCAGTGCTCAGTCGGGGGTGTTGGCAGCGGTGTTCACCAAAGACGGGGACCGGCTGCTGTATCAGTTCGCTTTGGGGGAAGGTGCGGAAGGAGACTGTAAAGCCTGCTGCGCAAAAGCCAACGAACTTTTCGCAGGCAGAGGCGGCGGACGGCCCCAGAGCGCCCAAGGCGGCGGCACCGCCGGACCGGACTGGGAGGAAAAGGTAAAGAAACTGGTGGAAGAAATCAGCAAGTAAAAATGGGAAAGGAACCTGCGGATGCAGGTTCTCTCCATCGGCCGCTGCCCGTTGACAGTTGACTGCTGACAGCAAGAGGGTATGGCACGTTCCGTGCAATACCCTCTTGCAACTTTTGTAACAGATATGATATAATTTCTAACGGCTGTGAAGACACAGCTGTCAAAAACACACGCAGAGTCAGGACGCGGCTGTCTTCTCTTTGGGAAGTTAAGCGAAAAATGATCTGCGGAGGGTAAAACAGGAGGAAACAAAAATGGCAATCGTCTCTATGAAACAACTTTTGGAAGCTGGCGTACATTTCGGTCATCAGACCCGCCGCTGGAACCCCAAGATGGCAAAGTACATCTTCA